>SDBT01004627.1_pt1 | contig 23295 bp, 34 predicted proteins | sample 2277101 | NCBI WGS metagenome assembly SDBT01 (sample SAMN10404973, study PRJNA504765) | marine sediment metagenome | isolation source: marine sediment core GS10_PC15, 103 cmbsf | place: Arctic Ocean: Southern Knipovich Ridge | collected 2010 | reverse complement strand
CTAAATCTCCAAGAATTTCATATATCCTTTGCTCAGTATAATAAGATAAAATTGTATTCCTATCTATATATTTTGTAATAATCTCCATTAGTGAAGAGACACCAAATTCATTAAAAGTTATAAGATCTCTGTTTTCTGGTGCATCCCAATGCTCACCATCATCATCTATAGTTAATACTTCTCCCTTATAAAAATGTTCTAACTTCGCAAGCATTTCATCTGTTGATATTTGGAGATGTAAAATATTACCATCTTTCTTTTCTGTTTGAATTGCACTTAAAGATTTAGATAAATTTATAGAATTTGTTTCTGCTTTACTTGCTCTATTGACAAGATTAGTTATTTCTTCTTCTGATATGCTATCATCATAATCCTTTGATTCATCTTCTGTTTCATATTCTTGTTCAGGCATTTTTAACATATATTCCTATGATTTAATTTCCTATGATCTTCAGTTAATAATAGTTTATGATTCTCTGGAGCAAATGCTTTTTTTATTTCTTGCAGGTTTGTTGATTCATCTTCATTGATAAAGTTGAAAGTGAATAATGGTTTTGTGTGGTGGAGGTTATAATCTTGTATGTTTTCTGGGAGTGGACTTAAATAATTTATTATTGATTGATAATCAATTCCATAACTTCTTGATGAACTTATCTTTCCTGTTTTTGTGTAAGTGGTTAAGGTTTTTTGAACTCTGTTTCTTAATAAAATTAATATTCTAAAGTTTTTATTTATTTTATATTTATTTTTAAGGTATTTTCTTCTTTTATCCTTGTTTAATTTTTGGTATTGTTTAAAATATTCCTTAAGCTTTTCTCTGTTGGTTAGTCTGTATTGTTTGGTTTTGATTTTGTTGGTTAGTCTGTATTGTTTGGTTTTGGTTTTGTTGGTTAGTCTGTATGTTTTTTCTCTTTCTGATATTTTATCCTTGTTTAATTTTTGGTATTGTTTAAAATATTCCTTAAGCTTTTCTCTGTTGGTTAGTCTGTATTGTTTGGTTTTGATTTTGTTGGTTAGTCTGTATTGTTTTTGATATTGTTTTGTTTTATCTCTGTTGGTTAGTCTGTATGTTTTTGTTTGTTGTTTGATTTTTTCTTTGTTGGCTTCGTAGTATTGTTTGTTGTATTGTTTTTTATTAAATGACATTTTTATTTTCTCCTTTTAATTATTTTTAAGTTTCTCATTCTTGTTGCTCTTCCTTTTTTTAAATTTCTTAATCTTAAATTTGTTAATTGGGTTTTTGTTAGTTTTGGTTTCTTAAGTTGTTTTATTTGAATTTGCTTAATTCTTCTAGCTAAACCAATTCTTTGAACTTCCTGTCTAGTATCAAGTAAATGTTTTCTTAATTCAATTATAGTATTACTCTTTAATGGCACTTTTTTTCCCTTTTTAATTCTGAATGTTCTAAATTTTCTAGCTGTCCTTCCAGCATATCCAGAAGGGAATCTAATTGTTATTCTTCCAGGCTTTTTATTTGATTTTCTTAATAAAGCTGTTCTTGAAAGGGATGTATCTGTGATAAAAGCTCTTAAATCTCTAGCTTGGGTTTTTGTCAGGGGATTTTTGTTTACCTTGATAAGTTTTCCTGCTTTCTTTCCTACCTTAGTTGCCTTTGCGAAAACATCAAATCTTTCTTTCTTTTTCTTTTTAATTTTTGGTTTCTTTTTCTTTTTGAATTTTAAAATAATTGGTGGTTTTTTTGGGGGTTTTCTTGGAGGTCTTTTAGTTGGAGGACCTTTTGGTGGTTTTACTGGAGGTCTTTTTGGAGGTCTTTTAGTTGGAGGTTGGCTTGGCGGGATTCTCCTTGGGGGTTTTCTTGGAGGTCTTTTAGTTGGAGTAATTCTTGGAGGTCTTTTAGTTGGAGGTTGTGAAGGTGTAATTTTTAATTTTCTTCTTCTTGGAATTTGAGACGGAATTATTTTAATTCTTCTAGAAACTCCCTTTTGAGAAGGTTTAAATTTTCTTGTTTTAAGTTTTTTCTTAGAAATCTTTTTTTTCCCCTTTCCCCGAACAACCTTTACTTTTTTCTTTTCCCCGGTTGTTCTAGCCTTGACTTTTTTCTTCGTCTTGGTTGGTTTTTTAAGTTTTCTTGGCTTTTTAAATGTTTTGGTTTTTGATTTTTTTGCCTTTATTTTAATCTTTTTAACTTTTGGGGGTTTTTTTGGGGCTTTTGGAATCTTCCTCTTAAAAATCTTCCCTACTTGTTTTAATTTCTTTTTCTTAAAAAAGAAAGAACTTCTTGATTTCCTAATAGCATTTTTAAATATTTGATCTGATATAGATTTAAAGTCTTTCAAATCTTTTCTAAACTTTCCAGTTTTTAATCTTTTAGGATCTGCAAAACTTGCAATTACTTTTCTTCTGGCTTGTAGCCCGATTCTTTGAACCTTAATTCCTTCTGGAGTTTTAATAATATAAGATCTTGCTCTTGTCCAAATTGGAGTTACTTGTTCAATATTTGTAAGTATTCTATCAATTTCATGAAATTCAATAGCCTTCTTACCCTCTATTGTAACTTGTCCCCTAATAGAACTTACCCTTTTAATACCTAATTTCTTTAATTGATCTGCAAGTTTTTTAGCTTGACTATTTATTGATCCGCCACCTCTCTCCACATACAAATCCATATCTCCTAATTTTCTTCCCACCTTAACTTGAGAAGTCTGAGCTACACTTCCACCAACAACAACTTTTCCTTTGCTTGCTTTTAAAAATTTTCTTATCTGTTTCTGTGCTTTAATATTTTTGATACTTTCAATATTATTTAATTTAATATTTTTTGCTTTTGGTTCAAACTTTCCAAATACTTCTGCTTGTTTCATATATTCTTTGAAGGCTTGTTGTCTTGTTTTTGACATACCTTTAACAGCTTCTTTGATTTCATTTTGTAACTCTTGCCTTAATAAACCTTTAACACCGAGTCTTGTTCCTAATTCAAATGGAATAATCTCTCCAACTAATTTTCTTCCAACCCTTTGAGCTTTTAATTTAGTTGTTGGTTCTCTAGCAACTTCTACACCACTTGCAGTTAGATAGGCAGTTGTTAAGAATCTACTTATTGCCTTTGCTCCTTTTTTCTTTACCTTGGCTGGAATTTTACTTAAAATCTGTTGAGCTTTTTTAGTTCCACCTAATGCTTTAATTGAACCAGGAGCTAATGCACTTAAAAGAGCAATAGTAAGCAATTTTTCTGGTTTTTCTTCAACTTCTTTCAATCCTCCAACAATTACTTCTTGTTGGAGTCTTGCAACTTGTTTTAATTTAGTTTTTTGCTTATTAGATAATCTTGGAAGCTTATCAATGTCCTTGTCAGATAATCTTGTAAACCCGGCTATTCTTGTTTTGCTAAAACCTCTTCTCTCCAATTCACTAAATAATCCCTTAGTTACTTGTTTTAATTTGATAGTTTTTACTCCTGTTCCACCAGTAAAGATTGGAATTGGAAAATCTAATGTTTTTGGAATCCTTATTTTTCTCTGGGTTTTTATTAATATCCTTTGCTTTCTCTGTGATTTTTCAATTCTTTTTTGTAATAATGATTTCTTTTTTTTCTTTGGTTTTATTTTTAGTGGTTTTATTTTTAGTGGTTTTATTTTTAATCTTTTTTGAGCAATAATTTTTATTTTCTTTGTTGGTTTAAAACCATTAACAAACCCCATTTTCTTTCTTTCACTGATAGCTTCTGCATTTATTCTTCTGATTTCTCTTGCTTGAATTATTGCAATGCTTCTTTTTGCAGAAATTGATTTTGCTTTTCTAATTTGGCTTGCTCTTCTAAGAGATATTTTTCTTACTTCAGATAGTCTTTGTCTTTCTATTGCTCGTGCTTGTTCTTGGGCTTTTTGCAGTGCTATTTTTCTTGCTTGTTCTTGGGCTTTTTGAAGTGCTATTTTTCTTTGTCTTTCTATTTGGGCTTGTTCCCTTCTTCTTTGGGTTGCTGATATTCCTGCTCTCCTTCTTATCTGTGCAGGGGTGCTTACATCAATACCACCAACTACGGTTCTTGTTCCAGACCTTTCTTCTTCTGGAATCCTATTTGCTAAATCTATTGCTCTTTGTCTAGCTCTTGATTCTCTTGTTGAGACCATTTTAATTATATTTTATTTATGTCCTCCTGTTTTATAATTGTTTCTGTTTTTTGTTTTTCTAATTCTTTTGCTTTTTTCTTTTCATCTCTTTCTATTTGCCAGGGTAGTGTTCCTGATTTTTTTAATTCTCTGTATTTTTTCTTTGCATAATCTCTGTGCCATTGTTTTTTCTTTTCTATTTTGATTGCCTTTTGTCTTTCTTCTTCATTTGATTGGGGAAGATAATATCTTAGGGTATGCTCTATTCCATTATCAGTTAGCATTTTATTTAATGTGTTTGTAACAACACTATATTTTCTTCCTTCTATTAAACATGTTTGCATAAGCCCTTCCTTGCTTAATTTCTTTTCAATTAATAAATTATATAATTTTTGTATAAATGAAACTTCTCCATCAACAATATCAGAATCCCCCTCAAAGGCTTTCTTTCTTTTCTCTGCTTTTAATTCAAGATATTTTCTTTTTTGCTTTTTAGTCATAGGTCCAAAATAAAGATATCCTGCGAATGTGCTTAATTTATTATATCTAAATTTATGATTTGAATTCTTTTTCATTAATTTAAATTCTTTTTCTTCGGTCTTAATATTATTTTTTGTATCCCAAGGATCACTTGAATGAATCTGATCTGCTACTGGAAGAAGAATAACTGCAAATCCTCTTTCAACAATATGGATATGCATAAACATAAGTTCTCTAAGGTCCTTATCCAAGCTGTAGAAGAATGGAAGGGCAGAAGCATAGATATTAAAATTATCCCTATAATTAGTGATGATTTTAATTAATTTCTTCTGTCCTGTTTTATTAAAATCTCTTTTATATCCAGAGTTTATTGCTTCATCATCCCAACAAAATCCAAATTTTTGATTAGATAGAAGTTCTATAACATCTTTTTGAGAGTATACTTGATGTTTGTTTGGTTGAAATCCATCTTTTTTATAAGAATTAAATATCTTAAAAAGGAAAGTAGATTTTCCATTTCCTCTTCTTCCACTTACTCCAAAATTAGCATCAAATTCATTTAGTTGTCTTTCTCTTAAAACTTCTGTTAATTCCTTAATGGTCCAAATAACTTTATGAGATGCCATATAATTATCCTTGTTTTCTCATCCTCTCTTTCATTTGTTCTTTAAATGCTCTAGGATCAAACTCCTCCTTATCTGTGAAGATTAAATGATTTTTATTTAATGGTTCATTTATTTTTGATTTAATGTCTGTTACTTTTTCAAGAAGAGAATTAAAAAGAGATTCATCTGTAATCTTAAATTCTTTTCTTTTTATATTAGGATTATATTTTAAATCAATTATTTTAGGGATTACACTTTCAATCTTTTCAAGATGCTCTTTATATTTTAGTGCATTGGTTCTTGTTCCTTTTAATTTTAATGCGAACTTTGTATTTTTGATTAGTTTAATTAATTCTTTAATCAATCTTCTTAATGCGGTTATTTTTATGAAATCATTTGGTGGTGCTTGATAATCAATTAATTCATCAGCTATTGATTCATATCCATATGTTGCTATGTCTTCGTAGTAATCACAGAGGGCTAGGGGCCTCATAATCTTCACCTTAGAAAAACTATCTGCAACATTCCAATTACCAGTTTCAGAAATCGCTTCTTCTTTATCTCTTTTAAAAACCATATTCATTTAAGAAATAAGAAACTTATAAAACTTGTTGTTTACATAAGGAGGCATAGGGGTGGTATTACTATAGAATGGTGATTTAATGTTCTTAGGACTCTCCATAGTAGCTTTGAGTGGGTGATTATTGATTGAATAACCCCCCCTAACTCTGTTCAGTTAAGCATATAGTTACACCGTTTCATATGTGTTTAATTGTTGTGATCCTGGATTGAATTCATTAGGAAAATTTAAAAGGAACAGGGCCTAATTAATATATGAGAATGAGAATTCATAATTACTATAAAGAGAAGCCAGGAGTTAAGCATGGAGAATTTTATTTGAAAGTTATTATATTAGGTTGTGTTCTTGCGTTCATGTTAATCTTTGGAATAAAAACTTTTATCTGGCTTGTAAAATTATTAATTGAATATTGGATTTGGGCAGTTGGTATTATTGCCTGTGCTTTTTTGGCCAGACATTTTATAGTCAAGAGAAGAAGTCTTAGGAGATGATTGTTTTTTATAAATGTCCCGGACATATTTTACAACATCCTTTGCAAGAGCTTCTGGTATTTTTTGCTTTTGACATACAGATATATTATCTAACTTTGCTTTTATTTTTGCACCTCTACCAAATCTATCAAGCTCTTTAACAGGAAAGTCCCTTGCATTTGTCATTATATTTGTGGGTTTTGTTGTTGGAAATCCATAGGAAGAATAAGTTAATACCTTTATAACTGCATGATGTTTTCTTAAAAATTTTAACATTATCTTATTAAACCTTAATCTACCGCGCGGATTTTCTATAAAAAAGATGCCCGGGCTTATTTCTTCTATAAGTTCTAGAGTCTTCTTTAATATCTTAATATGCTCCAGGCACTTTTCAGTTTTAGGTGTTCCATCAGCTTTCCAATGGAAATTTCCAGAAGCATAACTCCAAACATCACAAGGCAGACTTGCCCAAAGCACGTGGACCTTTTTAAAGGGAATATCTTTTCTTTTTAACTGCAAGATATTTTTTCTTAGTGATGGTTCACATACACCTTTCCTTTTCCTAATATCTGTTGAAAAAACATTGTGTCCGGCTCTTTTAAAAAGGCCAGATACAATTCCATAGCCACAGAATAATTCTACAATGTTCATTTTCATCTTTTCATATCCCCCATTTTTTATAAAATCAAAATTCCATACAGAATTAAAACAATTACTAGATCACCAAAAATAGAACCATAAACAAAAATAAGTTTCTGCCAAGTTTTATTTAAAATATTTTTTTTCTTATCTACATCCTTGCTTGTTACTTCACCATAATTTACTAATAATAATGCAATAATCCATAAAAAGATAAATCCACAAAAGATAAATCCAAACCAGGCAATAAACCATTGGATTTTCATAAGTGGGGGTTTAATATTAATATCTTTCATTTTTACATTTCAATTAGATTCATGCTTATCCTATAAGGATATCCTTTAATTTTGATTCTCCCATATAATCCATAACCCTTTCTCTTGCTTTTAAACTCTCTGTATTCTGCTTCAAACTTTTCTCCATTAATTTCAATCTTTATTTTCTTTGGCGGTTCTTCCATCCTACACCTCCATTACATTCAATTATCTCTAAGTTGATTTTTCTTTCTTGATCTATTTGATCTTCAGTAACAAATCCATCAGGATAATTCTTTGTTGATGCTAGTCCTGGTTCAAATCCGAGGTCTGAAATCGGTGAGTCGAATATTTGTGGGGTCATTTTATATCTCCAATAATTCTGGATTTAATCTAATCATTCCATCTGTTCTGTTGATTAAACCTAGTGTATTTAATCTTGATATTGCATTGCTGAAAGAACCACTTCCAGCAGAGTATTGTGTTGTAGTGTTTTCGGCTAGTTCTTCTTTTCCAAAAGTATCATCTGGATTTTGTAATAAAACTTCATAAATCTCTTTCTCACATCTTCCAAGTTTATTAATGATCTCTTCTTTTGAAAAATCAAACTCACCAATTAATTCTGGTTTAACTTCTAAGATTTGTATATTCTCAGAACCTTGAATAAGTCCTAATGATCTTAATCTACTTAGTGAATTGCTGAAAGAACCAGACCTAAAAGAATATCCTGTGAAAACCCCCATCTGTAGTTTAGTAAAACTTCTCTCAGAATATGGATAGAGTAAAGAATATAATTTTTGTTCACATAAACCTAAAGTGATATCCCCATTATTTGGAAAATCTACTTTTACAGGTATTGTTGTTGGTTTCTTTAATTCTAAATGAATTGGTTTTTGTATCTTTGGAACATCCTTAACAACAACATTTGAGATAGTTTTAATGTTATGGCCTAAAATCTTTCCTATTTGAATTAATTTATTATTTAATAAATTATAATTCTTGATCATTACTTTTGATTTGCTTTCATACTCTCTTTCACTTTGAATAAGCCATTGCCTTTTAATTCTTTCTAATTTTTGTTCATCAATTTCTGGCTTAGGTTTTGAGTGTTCTGCTATTCTTAATTGCCTTTTTAATTCCATAACTTCTTTTTGTATTTTCTTTACATAACTTATTAATTGAACCTTAGTCATTTTCTTTAAATCTCCTAACCTATAGTCTCCTTCAATCTTAATTCTCTTTGGTCTTGTCATTTTCTAACTCCTTTGTGTTGTTTAATTAAAGTTGATGAGAAGGCATGAAAAATTGAGATAAACAAAGTTACTTTGTTTGGTTCAATTACACCAGCTAACCTCCTCATCATGCTGATGATTATTAATAGAGGGAATCAAATAAAGGCCTATCAAACCTCTCGCAAGACTCCCTCCAATTGGTTTGCGAGTGTTAATATTATATTTCATTTTCAATCCAAAGAGTAGTTATTCTTTAGTAAGAACATCTCCTTACATTTATCTGAACAGAAATCTATTTTTCCTTTATCTTCTCCAGAGTATTTTCCAAAGAGTTGATGTCTTTGCCAAGTTTTCTCTCTCTTTAACATTTTGTCTAGAGGTTTCATTCTAATTATTTTACATTCTGCACATTTCATTTTTTCTCATTTAATTCCTCACTAAAAGATAAAATCATATAATATCCAAAGGCCCCAAGAAGTAAAATAAAAATACTTGATATCCAGCTATGGGCCATGGTTGATAATACTCCAACACCAATTAAGAAAACAAAACTAAATACAAATGTAAAATCATTTATTTTATATTTCATTTTTATTCTTCTTGAATTTATTTTCTTTCAAATCGGCTATACTATCAAAAATAAGATAAAATAAAATCCAAAAATATAGGATAATTAGACCTAAATAAAAACCAAATACAACTATGCTGATTAGACTACCTATAATTCCACCGATTGTATAGCCTTGATATGCTTTCATTTTTATTCTTCCTCAAGATATTCTTGTTTTAATTTTTCATACTCTTTTTTAAAAACACTTCTTTCAAAAAGGATAGGTCTTGCATTCAAATTACTTTTTATTATGTTGTCAATCCTATCAAAGATTTCTTTTATTTTATTTTTCATCTTAAAAAATACCCCACACCTTTAATTAACATCATTAGAATCATTCCTATGATTAATCCCCAGATTAGCCATTTGCCTTTTTTTGATTTGAAAACCTTTTTAATTGATTCATCAAGTGGTTCTTCTTGCTGATGTTTTGGATTGTCTAAATGATGAGGATATGCTTCATACTCTTCTGGGCTGAATGTTTTTGGTTTTGCTTTTTTCATTCCAAATTCAATCACTTCTTTATCTTGTTTTGTTGATTTTTGATTCATCTTCTAAGTCTCCTTCTAAGATTTGATATAAATAAGTAAAATAAAATCCAGGAACCAATAAATATATTAGGAACACTCACTACATATAAATCCAAAGAAAAGAATAGAACAAGCCTAATTAATACTTCTAAGAAGGCTAATAAGAGTGCAAACAATCCAGCTATCAAAAATATCCTTACTTCATCAACCATAATATTAATATCTAATTTTGTCATTTTTTAATCCTTTTCTTTAATTCAATTATCTCATGATTTGCTTTATCCAATTCTTCTGCAAGAAGCATTAGGGCCTGCTTTCCATCAGGGGGGTTTTGTTCTAATATTGTTTTTATTTTATCTTTTATCATTTTTTCTCAGTTAATTTAAGTATTAAAACTACTAAGATAAGAGTTCCACAAATTATTGAGAGGCTTATTGGATTGTAAAACAAAATTCCAAAAGCAATTAATATTCCAAAATAAATACCTAGTTGCTTAATAAATTTAAAAACTCTTGGCCAGAACAATCTAGTCTTAATATTTCTTCTTAAATATTTTTGAGCATATTCCATATCATGTGATTTTTTCTTGTTCCTTTTTCTTTTCATTTTTTAATTAGTCATACCTAAACCAATAAGCAATGACGCTCTGACAAGGGATAGAACTTCCCCATGGTTTAGGCAGACTTGTTTATTTGTTGATTTCTTTTAATTCAATAATATCATTAACCATATGTCCAAATCCATGATCATGAGAATAGGATATAAAATATTCTTTCATTCTTCACTCCCATAGGTTTGCTCTATTGCATTATTAACTAACCAACTTAGGCTCCTATCTTGTTTTAGTTCTTCTTCTTCAAGAATCTTAATATTTTCTATTCTTATGTAGAATCCTGTAGATATTCCTTTTGCTGTGTTTAAAGGTTCATCTGTTTTTTCATCTTCTTTGCTCATGTTAATTTTATCTCCATTTTAAAAAAAGAGGGGTTCAGATTTGAACCCCATTAAAATCAATTATTACTGTTCTGTTTCTCCAGAACATCTTTAACCTATATATTAGGTTGTGTATTATTATTGACATTTTTTATACCTCCATATATTTAATTGTTCCATTTTATTATAGTTTCTTATATTTTCTTATACTTATAAACCTTTTGGTTTTAAATCTTAATTAATATGACCTCTCTTTTTTACAATTTGGACATCTGTTTTTAAACCTCTTATTATAATACCTTTTGCAGTTTGGACAGAATTTTTGTGCCTTTTTAGTAGTGTTTTTCTTCTTGTTCATTTGTTTGCTTCCTGGTAATTAGAATCATTGACTAATTGTCTTCTCTTTAAAATTCCTTCAATAGTTCTACACTCTTCTTTAACAATATTTTGAGGATCTCTTTTTGAAAGTTCTATATCCTTTCTAAATTGGTTTCTTCTGATATAACTCATTGTGCCTTTCAATCTCTCTGCTGTTAGGATGTTATGATATTCTACACTAATATCATCTGCTTCAAATTCACCTAAATTTCGCTGTGAAGGTGGCGGAGGCGGGATTAACTCCTCACTCCTTGAATATTCAATCTGATCTAGGCTTAGTTCTCCACAAAACGCACAATTTAGTGGTAGATGATTTTCTATGAATGACATATCATTACAAGTATACTTTCGTTTGATTTCCTTTCCAAAATAGCTTACTGTTTTTTGATTATGAAAATATTTCATATAATCTTCAATTCTTAGAAAGTCCTGATATCCATAAGTTCCTTTATCCTCAAAGATTGTTTCAATCTTTTTATTTTCTAGATCTTCTTCCTTGTATTTATCTGATTTACCAAATACCCCTATTGCTCTCTTAGTCATATAAGTTATAACAGATTTTGCAGGTTTATATCCAAAATTCTTTTCTCTATTCTCTTTATCCCCCAGATGAAATTGAAGGTGAGTTTTAAATTTATTTTTAGATCTTTCATATATTTTTTTTCTTACATATTGGATTAGAGCTATTGGAATAAAATCATTTTCATTATTAGGAATTATTGCTATGTGATAATGAGGTCTTATCTTAGAGTCTGAGTGATAATACTGTATATCAAAGACCTTAATTCCTCTTAGTTGTTGAGGTCTATAAACAAGAATTTCTTTTGCTTTTCCCTTTCCATCAATCGTTTTATAAAATCTTAATTTATAAGATGTCTTATGTTCTTTTCCCTTTCCATCAATAAAATTATTTGTTATTTTTTTCATATAACTTCTAAATCCTTTTGGGCAAGGAGATCCTTTATTTAAAATAGAAATAAGATGATTCATTTGTGCTAATAAATTTTTTTTAGTTTGTTTAATATCTTTAATATAAATTGGCAGAGGGGAAAGTGAACAATGCATAATCTTATCTTCTCCAACAATTCTTCTCCAAATTCTCTTACCTTTTTTATTTGAAAACTTGAAGAATGTTTGATATAGTCTTTTGGTTGTTATTGCATATCTTGTTTTAACACAATTTGGTTTCTTACAATATCCTATTGTGCATGATATATTTTCCTGTTTTTTCTCAAGCAATAATGCTTCATTTCCGTTTCCATTACATTTTTTACAATGTAGTTTATGTATAACTCTTTTATTCCCACAGTTAATTAAGTTATTTCTTGTTGTTTCAAGTTTAAGAATTTGTTTTGTTATTTTGGCTTTTTCTAATTCTTTATTATATTCTTCTAGAAAATTATTATTATAATAGTCTAATTTTATTGTTAGAAGTTGTTTCATCTTGTCTCCTCTATTTTCTTGTTTATCTGTTTTAATACAAATTGTTCCTTAGTCATAAACTCATTCTCTAGATTTATTTTCTTTATTTTATAAGGGATTATTTTTAATCCTAATCTCTTTATACAATTATAACAAGCCTCTCCATCAGAGGTATCATTCAAACAAGAAACTTCAGAATTACAATGGGCACAGATCATAATAAGCACCTCAACACCATCTTAAATCACCTCGCTCCCAGAAATATTATCAAAGAGAAAGGGGTTAGGGGGTTCAGTTCCGAACCCCTCTCTTCTATTGAATATGAACACTAGCTTCAGTGTATTAAATGAATTAACATTATTTAAATTTTTCGTTTCTTTAAAAATCATTTCTGAACCCACTCTTTACCATAAATAACTCTACTTAATTATAATTTATAAATGTTCTTACTTTTTAACTTTCTTGGTTTGTTTCTTTTGAGTGATAACTTTCTTGATAGTTTTAGGTTTTTGTTTCTTTTGAGTGATAACTTTCTTGATAGTTTTAGGTTTTTGTTTCTTTTGAGTGATAACTTGTTTTAGTTGATCTTCACCTTTATCATTCTTTTCTAATTCAAAGGATATCTCTTGTCCCTCAGATATAAACTTACCATTCTTCTCTAATAGTTCTTTTAATTTAGTAGGATCTTTTAATATTTTTCCTTGCTTTCTAGTTTCAAGTTTGTTCTTTAATTTAAACTTACAAAATAATATATAACCAATTATAAGACCCAAAAATATTCCTATGACTAATACAATTAATGTTTCATTTCCCATATTATCCTGCAACAACTCCACTATTCATGGCTGATTGACATGAGGTTTTAAGTGCTTCACTTAATGTTGATGCAACAGATGAAATGTCTGTAACTATTCCTCGCATCATATAAATTATTATCACAAAACTAAATGTCATTACTAATATAAATAATGCAGTAGTTATAACCCCTTGATATGCTTGCCACCACTTTATAGATTTATCTTTATAATTCCTTTTAATAAACTCCCTTGTATTTTCGGCCGCCCAAAGCATATCTGTATGATCTATTTCCATTCCAGCTTCTTTTAAACTATCTCCTAAACCTTTCAATGTGAAATTTATCATTCTCCTATTTGGAGTCATCATCACATAGAATAGGTCCTTGGTTATTCCTTTTGTAAATCTTGGCAACCATAGATCTCTTTTCTTAACATAAAATACTCTCAAACTTGTTCCTGGAATTACTATCTCTTCTGCTTCATCCATCCTTGTTGGAAACGCCTTATTACTTATCTCTTCCCACCATCCAATTTTGTATAAGTCTTTCCCTTTTGCTTTTTTTGATTTAGTGTAAAAAATACCAAAGATGATTACTCCAACAATTATTCCTAATAATGCTATTCCCAGAAAAAAATATATTTTATCAACTATCGCAGACATATTAATTTTTCCAAACAAATCTGTAAAACCTTCTTGTAAACTCACCATATATAATATACTTATAGGTTATTTATAAACCTAATGTTTAATTAAAAAAAAGAAAAAGAAAAAGGAACAAGAAAAAGAAAATAAAAATTACACTAATCAACCAAAGGTTCCAGCACTACCGCCTTTTCCTCCACTATTAGTAACAAATATCTTCCAGAAGATCAAAAATACAGCGATCAATAATCCTAAGATTATTGCTATTGAAACAGTGTTAAACTGAGTGCTAGCTCCTGCTGAATAAGTTACTATTGCTTGAAGAGAATTGTTTTGGATTAATAAAGTTTCATTATATCCTGGATCTGAGGAAGTTAATCCTGTAGAACCTGGTCCTAGTTGTCCAAAAATAAATGACATAATCATCATCCCAAAGAGCACCCCTAATAAGGTGAACGCAATAAATGCAAAATCTCTTATAGACTCCATAGCTTTACCCATCTTTTTTTAACCTCCCTTCAGTAATATAAAAATTACCCAAAGGTTCCAGCACCACCACTGCTTCCTTTTTTATTAGAAACAAATATCTTCCAGAAGATCAAAAATACAGCGATTAATAATCCTAAGATTATTGCTATTGAAACAGTGTTAAACTGAGTGCTAGCTCCTGCTGAATAAGTTACTATTGCTTGAAGAGAATTGTTTTGGATTGTATCTGCATTTAATACAGCAGATGGTTTTGCTTTATAAGTATAAGTTAAACTTACATTATGCCATTCTATTGCTGTTGCATTTATTAATGTTCCAGATGGATCATAAGTATAATTTGCAGAGATTATAAGTTTTCCACTTGACCCATTGTATGCTTTCAACACTGCAAAACCTCCATTAAAATTAATATCTGTAACTTCATTTATTGTATATATTGATTCATTAATAAAAGCACCACTCTGATTAATTACTGTTAATGTATCATCAGGAAGATTAAGAGAACTAGAACCTAATTGTCCAAAAATAAATGACATAATCATCATCCCAAAGAGCACCCCTAATAAGGTGAACGCAATAAATGCAAAATCTCTTATAGACTCCATAGCTTTTGCCATAGTTAAAATATTGATTATTAGTTTATATACATTTTGTAAATGGTGTTTACATTGTAAGGCATTTTTACTTTTTATTCATAAGTTCTTCTAAAACCTTAATCAAAATCTTTGTTGGACTAATATTATGTTTTTTCATAAAATCAGATTGAACTTTTGAAATTCTTATACTTATACTAATCCTTTTGTAGGTTTTTTTCTTTCTTTGTATATCTTTTATTTCCATTTTTTTCTCCTTAAATTTAATTAGAATTCTATACAATGTATAGTATTTAAATCTATTGGTTGTTTTACTTTTTAAACATCCAAATTAATATTATTGGTATTGTTACAGCAATAATTATTAAAAGAACTGTTGAAGAAATCATAGGAATATTATCTGAGTTTTTTATCAATGTTCCAATCAAAGCTAAAACAAATATAGCTATTGAACTTACACCCATAGAACTTAATATTTCTGAATCCTGCCTGTGCTTTTTTTCAAATTTATATAATCCCCAAGTTAATATTATAAAAAGCCCAGTAAATATTTTAAGATAAAAATAAAAATCACATCCTGCAGGCCAAACTAATAAATCAGCTATACTATCTATTGAAAATATTGCACTACATACCATCTTATCCTCCTAATTTATATAATAACCAAGCACTTACTATTGTTATGATTATTAACCATGTTGAAAGTAAACTATAAATATTTTCTGGAATTCCTAATATTATTAGCGGAAGCCTAATTAATGAACTGAAAAATCCAACAATAATTTGTGAAAATGCTTTTCCCACGGACACTATTCCAAATAAAACTATTGAACCAAATCCAGGTTTAGGTTCTTCAGAATTAAAAGTATTATATTTCTCATTAGCATTTTCTGTTCCTTCTTGTATATCTGTTATTAATGAACCCATGCTTTCATTAAATACATTATTATCAATTAATTTTTCTGGAGCATTATTACTTGATTGAGTTACTACTATTAATGAAAACATACTTATTAAAAAAATTGCAGACAATATAAACCGCCCAGTTAGTTCTTCAAATTTTACCATATTAATCAAATTTATTTTTATTTAATCTCCATAAACCAATTACAGTTATTATGATTATCCAGATCCCAGCACTACCTACACCTATTATCCCTCCAACACTTAATCCCAAGGCTAATGATCCAAGATAACTTATTAATAGTGCAAGCAATATTCCATTTTTATCATTAGAAAATGCTAATACTAATCCTAATGTTAATAAAAAGAAAGCAACATAACCCATAGAACCAAATGCAGATCCATCTATAGTTACTTGACTAATTATTTTTTCATTTCCATCTACTGAGATTGTTGTTTCTAATGTTGTATCAGTTATTCCAGAAGGAATATTACAAGAGATAGTTCCACTTATAGAATTTAATGAATTAGAACAAATAGTATTATTTCCAAAAATATCTTTTCTCTCTACTCTCATTGATATATTTTTAGATTGCCCATCTATAGAAGTATATGAAAAAGATATCCTATTTGTTGAATTATCAAACTCAGGGGGGCTTGTAAAAGCTATTCCAATCTCTTCATCATAAGAAACTACAGCACTATCCTCTGATAATGCATTTAAACTTAAAGTGCATAGTTCTATTGCAGGATCACAAAAGGCCCTTAGATTTCTAAAGTTTTTTAATAAGATTCCATTTTTAACAAATACTAAATTATAAATAATATCATTTATAACTAGATGAAGGATAGTTTGCCCATTAGTATCTGTCTTAGGTAACTCTACTGTTTTAAAATTGTTTTCAGAAAGATATTCCCTTTCAACAAAAACCAAAACATCTTCTGCTGGTAAGAAATCACTTCCAGTAAATGTTAATTTAAATTCTGTTGAATCTGTATCAAGTAAATCAAATAAAGAAATATGTTGTGGGATTGAGATATTAGTCAATGAGAAGTTCTGTATATTATAATATTCTACAACCCTATCTTCTGATTCATACTTTATTGTTGAATCTAATCTGTATGTTATATTTACTAAATCATTATTAATACAAATCAAAGTGGGATTAACTTTACTTGATCTATTTGAAATATTTAAAATAGGATCTATTGAATCTTCTAGAGAAAAAATTTCAACACTATATTCTATAGAGGTATTAAACAAAGCCCCATCCAAGATTGTTTGATTTTCTTCATCCCTTAATGTAAAATTTAATATTAATGTTGATTCTGCAGAACATTCATCAATAGATAATGCTCTTACGGTTTGATTATTTATAGAAGTATTAATAGACTCCCCTCCTGAAAATATGAAATTGAAGAAAAAACTTTTGTTTACATCTGCTGAAATACTAGGGGTTGTGATTACTCTTTCTACTTGAAATTTATTTGCTCCAACACTTTTAAAATTTGCAACAAATTTAGTATTATTATAAATAAAATTTGTTTCTGTTATAGTTGATTCAGATAAAACCGAAATATTTACTTTAAAAGATTCTGTTGATCCCTCTGTTGTATCATTATTAAAAGTTAAATCTGTTACATTAATTCCAACTTCAAAAGTGAAATTAGATTGGGCAGAATCACAAACAGTTGTTGTTGTGTTTTGTCCACAAGCAATAACATTCCAAATATATCCATCAAATGTAAAATCATTTATTTGAAGGATTGTTTGATTTAAGGATTCATTTATAGACACAGTTGTTTCATCAAATAATGTTAAATCATCTCTCCAAACCTTATAGGTTGCATTTTTTAAATTAAATCCTGCTATTGCTGTTTGATTTGCTGTAAAGTTAATTGAACTATCTGTTATGGTTGAACCGGTTACAGGGCTTATTAATTCAGAAGTAATTACTATTAACTCACCCCATACTTGAAATAATATACTTCTATTTGCTGGGCTTCCATCATCCCAAGTTACCCCAGAATCAGCAGAGGTATAGAACTTTCCACCATTTGCTTGTGCATATAACGAACCTGTAGAATTATATCTTATAAGTGTTGAATTTGCGAGTCCTGGTGGGGCAAAAGATTGATTTAAAATAATAGTATAGTTTGTATCTTTATCCAATAAAACATTAGGCATAGTAATATTATGCCAATCTAGAATACCATTACCCCAATGAGTTATATTAAAGGTTGTATTAACAGCAATAATATTTGTATAATCTGGGTCATCACTTGCATTAACGCCAGTAACCATAATAGAAAAATGTATTGGTCCACCTAACCCTGTTATTGCCGAACCAGTTTTATTAATAAATAAAGAAATTCCTGCTAAATTAAAATCATCATCTGGACCTGTAGTTCCTATTCTAAATGTTTGTGCTATCCAATTATTCAATCTAACAGGATTTCTGGTATCATCAGGCCCTAAATAAAATTCATATCTCACAGCTCCAACAAACACAGCCCATTCAGAAATCCTTTCACCAAACAAATTAGGAATCCATTCTGTTTTTTCTCCAGGTTCAATAGTAACTTCAATCCCAATAGTTATCTTTCCTTTCTTTAATTGTGAATTTGTATTAAGAGGTTTCCACTTTCCATTATCAAGATACATATATCTAAATTGTTTATCAAACTTTTTATTTCCACTATTCTTATTATAAAATTCTAGTTCTCCAAAAGCATTATTATAATCTTCATAATTTTCTATTGTATATAATTGAATAATATGTTCTCCAGGAAGAACAAGAAGTTCTTGTTCTGAATCTAAAGTTATTTCTGCAATAGTTGAACCAAATCCAAAAGCATTTGTTATTGTTGCAGTTTTAGTATTAGGATTATATGACTTAACATTATCAAATTCAAAAGCTGATGTTGGTTGAACTAATAATATCATACAAAATAAAAATATTAATAATATTTTATTCACCTTCAATTTCAATAAATCCATCTGATTCCTCCTCTTGATCTTGTTTTTTTAATACATATGTTGCAATGAGTAATAAAACCCCTACTGTAGGAATAATTGTTGGCATATTTAATATCCACTTAGATCCTGCTGATAGTGTAGTAGTAAACACTTCAAATAATTCAGGAGTTAGATTAAGCAAATCATTTTCAAATGTTGTTTTTACGGCCACAGCAAGCATCTCAGCAAATATTATAATAAATATATCTATAATTATCCATAACTTAGACTTAATATCAGATTTCATTCCAATAAATAATATAACTAAAACCATTCCAATTAAAATTCCCATGCTCATTATCCTAGGGCCTGTTATTGATAGGGCTTCTAATCCTGGATGGACAATTTGTTGGTAAGTATCATTAAAAGATTGATTTCCTATCATAAAATCTATAGATGAAATAGAATCATCAGCTATTCTAAAACCATAAGAAAAGATTCCTAGTGATACTAAGACTATTATAGAAAATATAACCACTAAGAAAAGCATAGGAGTTGTTATTTTTGCTATTGCTTTTTTATTCTCCATGTTTATCAACCTCCTCTTGTGGGGCTTTTATTATGGCCTTTGATATTTCTTTCCAATATTCATGTTTGGTTATCATATTTGTTAGTTTTCCTGTAGATACTCTTTCTTTAGATCTTCCCTCTATTAACCTTTGATCCTTTATTTTTTCTATTTCTTCATGGAATAACATTCCAATCCTTGATGCTTTTCTTTTTAATTTTTCTTCTGACATTTTATTATCCCCTTTGATTAAGCATTGCCTTCCCCTCATTTAATATTGTTTTGTTCAACACTATGTCTTTCCATAGATTATAAAATAAAAACCAGACCATTGTTACAGCTATAACATAATTTAATGTGCTAGTGAAAAAATACAAATTCATTGCCATATCTTTTAAAGGTTGAAAGGATATATAATTATTCACCATTCCAGCAATTATAGTTATTAACCAGAAAAATAATCCATAGGTGAACCATATTGCTAATAATTTAAGATATTTTAATTTTGATATCTTTGTAATTGCAGGGCCCCTTTGGGTCATCACTTCAATATTTCCATAAGGGATTTTTATTGAAATAAATAAAAATAAAAATAAAAATAAAAGATTAATAATTAATAATGGGAAGTATATTATTGATTGGCTTGTTTCAAAACTATCTCCACTTTCTGTAACTGTAAAACTATTTCCAGAAGTGAATCCATCACTAGCAAGAAATTCATATGTGTAAATTCCTATTTGATCTGTATCACAAAAACCATCATAAAAAAATGTAGATCCATTCAAAGATGCTTCTGCATTAACAAAAATCATAGTTTGATTGGGATGAGTAATTGTTGTAATATTAAGAGAAGTAGAATTATAAGGAATTTTAATATTAACACAGTTTCCTCTTTCTACAGGCTGAGGTAATGCTCCACTAATTAAAGGCAAGACTAGTAAAATAAATATACTAAGTATTAGTGTTTTGTTTTTTGCACTTGTAAAAAAACTTTTAAATCTCATTTTAATTTCCAATTCCGATATTTACTTTATCTTCTAATTCTCCAGTTGTTCTATTTAAAATTTTGTCAAGCAAGGAGAGATTAAGGTGTTTATTTTAATACACAATTCTCCTCTAAAAATTTAATTCTTTCAAATAATTCTGAAATCATTAATCTATTAACCAGTCCAACTCCTGCAACTCCTGTAACATTTAAATCTTTAATTCCACATTCTTCCTTATAAACTATTTCATAATCTATAATTTCTTTTGGTAGAACATCCTCACAATTTCTATAAATATATTCCTCATCATCGATAGTCCAACAATATTCCTTAATAACATCCCAACAATTATTAGTATCCTTAATTTGTTTAACACCTTTTTCAATATCGGTTAATGTTTCCCTATTTAATTTTCCACTAAATAACATTTCATTTGGAGTTCTTAAATTACTTAATAAATTCCCATTATAATTATCAAAAATTGGAGTTGCTACAGAATATTCATTTGCAATCAATTCACCAAAACCTGTTCCATTTTTAAAAATAAATGAAGAACCACCTTGATTATTAAAAATAGGATTAGTTGAATCAAAACTTATATTAAAATCTCCAATCTGCTCTCCAAAATGTAAGAAATTACTATCAGAAATAATTTTCAAATCTCCATTAGTTACAGATAAATCCCCTGATTTCATCTCAACACTTCCATCAGCCATCAATCTAATCTGGTCAGTATTCGCTTGAGTCCTTAGAGTTAACTCCAATGTAGGAGTTCCTTCTGTAGCAATAACTGCCTCACCAACACTTGAAACACCAACTATCACCCTTTTTTCATTAGTTCTATCTGTTGGAGTTCCTTGAAGATAAATATCTAATAATACAGTATCAGTCCCATCTCCATCCTTAGAATAAAATCCATATCTTGCTTGATTGTTTGTTAATTGACTTTGAACACTCCACGACGCTGGGATTAAACTTGTTCCAATTATATAATCTCCTGTTCCTGCTAATAATTGCAAGGTATTTCCTTTAATATCTCCTACAACTTGTAAATCTTCAAAAATAATTACATTCCCACTAGAAGTAATTTGTAAATCATTTGTTCCACCACCTGCACCAAATCTTAAATCTCCAGCTGGATTAGTTGCCGTAATTATATTCTCACCAACTTTACTTAAAGAAATTTGTCCAGTTGTTCTAATCTCACTATCCCTAAAATCAGCTAAATCGTCAGTACTAAAATCTAAGATAGTATCTCCATTCTCTGAATTTAATAATCCATTTAACCAATCAATTTTAATCGGACCACCACCAAACCCAATAGTTCCAGTTGATAAATCAATTTCAAGTGAACCACTTTTGACCATTGGGGTTGTTACTGAGCCTGTTGCTGATATATCAGTAAAATTTCCATTGTTTGCAGTTATCCAATCCCATCCACTTGAATTAAATCCATCACCATTTTCATCACCCATCCAAGGAACATCCCCAGAACTATGTATTGAAAATGGATCTACTTCTTCCCCAGAAGGAGTTCCAAAACCTTTTGCTATTGTTACCCAATCAAAATTGTGTTCATGTGTTTTTGGGGGTACTCCTTCATCTTGAACTATTCTAACTTGAACAATACCTAAATCATCAACATGTTCATCTGCATCAAATACTCCAAACTCTACAATATGATAAATTCCTTCTGCTGGTAACGAACCATAATTTTCCCATTCATCTTCATCAGGCTCATAAATTTGTACTGACGGAACATGATTTAAATCTTCTTCTGCTGATCTATATCTAATTATTAATTGATTAAAACTTCCCCCAACTCCAACAGAAAAATTAACTCTTAGTTCAAAATCACTTGCATCTTCAGTAACATTATAAGGAACATTATTATAAGATTGAATATCTGTTATTGCTCCTGCTCCGGTTCCCACCCTAACTTCAATTGTTGTAGCATTATAAAATATTGTTGATAATTTTGATGAATTAAATTGAACAGAAGAACCATCATCCATTATAATCCAATCATCTGGAGAAGTTCCATTCCATTTTCCATTAAACCAATTACCTATTGTTACATTTCCTCCAACAACTAAATCTCCTGAAATATTTAGCCCTCCAGTAATATTCAAACTTTCAATATTAACACTTGTAAAAGAAGTATCATTATAAAAAGTAATATTCCCACTATCTCTACTATCAATAGTCATATATACTGTCCCATCTTCAGAGTTTCTTATTTCAAATATTCCACTACCAGTTCCATCATAACAAATTGTTATACCTGCGATTGTGCTTTCTGTTAAATTAATACAAGCATCATGATTTACTTCGGCCCTTATCCATAATGTTGCATCTGAATCTGCTGTTACTGGACTATCACCTGTGATTAATAAAGTTTGATTAAAATAACTATCAGTTCCATCACCTTGAATATTCCCAACATTATCAATATCATTTCCAGCCATATCTAAAACAGCATCCATGATATGTCCTGCAACACTCCATAATAAATTAGAAAGCCAATTATGTTCTATGTCTGCAACATTATCTAAAACTCCCTCTAGTGTAATCCATTTCTCTGCAAATTCAGAAGAATTAACAGACCCAGTATTATTATCAAAAGTAATTTCCTCTTTGCAAACACCATAAATTTCACAATCTTGATAATCTGTTGGATCTAATGATAAAACAAAAGATATTGAAAATAAAATTGATACTAATACCAACAAACAAAATATTATAGCTTTTCCCATCTTTTTTTATCCCAATATTAATTAACCCATGAACCTTTGAATAAATCCTCTTTTTGCAGGACGAGTTATTGGAATCTGTTTTGGTATATCTCCAAATTGGCCAATGATTCTAGATTGATTAATTTCTTCAATAGTTTTTCCCCTTAATGCTCTCCTGTAAGTTGATTCTATAATATGCAAAGTAGTTGTTATTATTGTCCTAAATTTTGTTTTTTTAAAATAAGTATCCATTCCTAGTTTAACATAATTACATAAGATGAATAGAACTAACTCATCACCTAAATCTCCAAGAATTTCATATATCCTTTGCTCAGTATAATAAGATAAAATTGTATTCCTATCTATATATTTTGTAATAATCTCCATTAGTGAAGAGACACCAAATTCATTAAAAGTTATAA
>SDBT01004626.1_pt1 | contig 23297 bp, 21 predicted proteins | sample 2277101 | NCBI WGS metagenome assembly SDBT01 (sample SAMN10404973, study PRJNA504765) | marine sediment metagenome | isolation source: marine sediment core GS10_PC15, 103 cmbsf | place: Arctic Ocean: Southern Knipovich Ridge | collected 2010 | reverse complement strand
GATTACACGGATGAGACAGATTCTCACGGATTCAGGACAGATACCCTATCCGTGTTAATCCGTAGCATCCGTGTAATCCGTGTGCTATTTGTCTGACTCAAAAGCATTATCTGAACGTCTATAACTCCTAATAGGAACCTGAATTCGCCAACAGTATCAACTACATGAGTATACAGGTATTCGCTACAGTATTTCAAGAACTTATTCCAGTTCGCTGCTTTCAGAAAACGTTGACATAGGCGCTTTACTTCCTTATAATAGGTCATCGCTATCACAATATCTTTGTATTAGCAAATAATGCCATCAAATGGTATGCCATCGTAAATAACCTGCGCGAGACAGGTGGGGAGAGGGAAATGAATGACCGTGAGAGATTCTTAGCCACCATGTACTATCAGGAGCGTGATCGCTGTCCCTGGGGAGAAATGGGATTCTGGCCTGAGACTCTGGAACGGTGGCACAAAGAGGGTTGGCCTGAGGATGTGGAACTGAGCCAATTCTTCGGCTTTGACAGACTTCGCGAACAGAGAGAAGTTTCATTTGACTTCGTGCCGGGCTTTAAAACGGAGGTGCTGGAGGAGAGTGATAGATACCGGATTGTTCGACGGGGAACAGGAGTAGTTGCTAAGGAATTCAAGGGCGAACTGTCATTTCACATGCAGTTGAAGGCTGGCTGGCGAAGAGCACTTCCCATAGAGGATACAGAAAAATGTTCCTTCTGCTAGCTTTAATGATGATTATCTTAACAGGAGATGCTCAAATGTCTGAAAGAGAACGCATTCAGGTCTATGAGAAAAACCCTCGCTATTGGCAGTATAAAGGAAAGCCCGTATTGCTTATCAGCGGCTCGGATGAAGATAACCTTTTCAATAATCCAGAGCTATTGGCGCAGAATTTTGATATTTTGCGGGAGATCGGTGGCAATTATATTCGGTCAACCTTGTCCTGCCGCGATAAAGGAGATGTTTGGCCTTTCGTGGAAAAGGATGGGAAATTTGATCTGGATCAGTTCAACCCGGAGTTCTTTCGCCGTCTGGAAAATTCCTGTCGAGAGGCGGAAGAGCGGGATATTATTGTGCAGATCGAATTATGGGCTACTTACGATTTCTACAGAAATACGTGGCTGAGAAACCCCTGGAACCCGGCCAACAATATCAATTACTCAACCGAAAATACGCATTTAGAAACTGAGGCTGACTACAGCCAGCAGCGTGTAATGCAGCCATTTTTTCTTACACCGCCGGCGTTGAATAGCGACACAGCGGCGCTTCAATACCAGGAGGCGTTTGTCAGAAAAGTTCTGGACGTTACTCTGCCCTATCCCAATGTGCTGTATTGTCTTGATAATGAAACGAAGTCGCCGCCAGAGTGGGCGATCTATTGGGGCGACTTTGTAAGATCGGAGAGCCAAAGACGCGGCGTCATCATCAATCTGACGGAGATGTACGATGCGTGGGACATCTCCGAAGATAATCATCGGGTTGTGTATGAACATCCGGAATACTTCAGCTACACGGAGGTATCGCAGAATAACTGGCAAAACGGGCAGCTTCACTACGACCGGCTTATGTGGTTTCGGGAGAATCTGGTGAGACAGCCGGGCGGCATCCGGCCTATGAATAACGTCAAAGTCTACGGTCGCATAACCTGGAATAAGCCAATGAACGTACAACTCAACCTGGATCGCTGGTGGCAAAATATCTTCGCCGGGTGCGCTGGCACAAGGTTCCATCGCCCGGAATTCTACCATTACGAACCCAAAGATTACTATGGTCTCGGACTTGGTGAGTTAGCTCAAATGCACATCTGCGCTGCGCGCAAGTTCACTTCTGCCTTTGACATATTCTCCTGTGAGCCGCGTCCGGATCTTTTATCGGAGACAGATGAGGGCGAAGCCTATCTTCTGGCCGATCCTGGACGGACTTACGCTATTTATTTCCCAACAGGCGGGAAAGCTAGTGTCATGCTGGAACAGGAGGATGGCGCGTATCTTCTGAGTTGGTTCAATGTGGAAACGTCCGAATTTATGGATGCCCAAACGCTGCCGATGGCTGCATGTGTGAATTTAGAATCACCCTCTGCTGATAGGATATGGCTTGCGCTTATCGAAAAGAGATGAAGCCAGGATACTGTTGGCGAATTCGGAATTGCTACTCGGTCGGGGTTGGAAAACCCCGACTATCAATCAACGGGAACAAAACCCCGACTATCAGTCAGCGGGGACTTTATTATTACCGATAGACGGGACTTTCCAGTCTGGTTAGACAAATTCGCCAATAGTATCATCCAGCCACAGATGCACAGGAAGATCGGTGTCCATCTGTGGTTGAATCTCTGGCTCAAATTCGTGAAATTCGTCTATTCGTGCTATTCGTGATTAGCCCAGTTTGTGACCGATTGCAGTATATACCTTCAAAGCCTATGCAACGCTCCCCCACTTGAGAATTCCTACCCCAGACAGATTTTTTCTTGACACGGTGTAGATTTTCTGGTATTCTATAGACAGTATTTATATGACATTTTCAGAAGTGGAGGGCATCACATGAGGACTTCTAACGCTGATTTTGCTAATCAGAAGGTGCGTTACAACTGGTGGTGGCGCAACGGAGTCCGAGTGTGCCCGAAGCCAGGTTAGCTAGCGCTAATCACTCAATTTTAAGTCACAAGAAGTCGCGGGTACATTTGGTAGTATTCGCGGCTCTTTTTTTGTCTGGTGCAAACCGAAAATACGGATTTTCCCGTATAAACCGGGAGGGGTGAATAAATGTACGTTCCATCATTAGAGGAATTTCGGATAAAGGCGGTGAGGGGCAATCTGGTTCCTGTATACAGAGAGATCCTCGCCGACATGGAAACGCCAGTGTCAGCATTACGCAAGATCGACAATGGTGAATATGCCTTCCTGCTTGAAAGCGTGGAGGGTGGTGAGAATATCGCTCAATATTCCTTTCTGGGAAGCAACCCGTCGCTGACATTCTATACTAAGAACGGTACTGTTACGACGGTGAGAAATGGTGTGACTGAAGAGCGCACCGGGATCGACGATCCCTTTGGCGAATTGGAAAAGCTAATGGAGGAGTTCCGCCCTGTGAACGTGGAAGGATTACCCCGGTTTCACGGCGGAGCGGTGGGATTTATCAGCTACGATATGGTTCGTTACTTTGAGAAGCTGCCGGACAGCACGTCCGACGATCTGCAATTGCCCGATTGCTTTTTCATGCTCACAGATACGATCCTGGTGTTCGACCACGTCAACCACAAGATCAAAGTAGTATCTAACGCCCATTTAGATGATGAGAAGCAGACTGTTGATGAGGCATACAGCGCGGCTACTGCGCAGATTGATAAGATCATCTCACTTCTGAAGAAGCCTATGGAATACAAAAGCCCGGTGCGTGGTCAGTGGGACGACGATGCGGTGGAATCCAATTTCGCTCAGGAGGAATATGAAAAGGTTGTGGAGGCAGCGAAGAAGTATATCAGAACCGGGGATATTGTGCAGGTAGTGCCGTCGCAGCGATTAAGCGTGCCCATCTCAGCGGATGCTTTTGATATATACAGAGCTTTGCGGACTGTCAATCCATCACCGTATATGTATTATCTGAAACTTGGCGACATAAAGATCGCCGGCTCCTCTCCGGAGGTCATGGTGAGAACGGAGGACGGAGTCGTGACCATGAGACCCATAGCCGGCACGGCCCCACGCGGCTCCACGGATGCGGAGGACAGGGAACTGGCTGAAGAGCTACTATCCGATCCCAAAGAGCGCGCCGAGCACGTTATGCTGGTAGATCTGGGGCGGAATGACGTGGGGAGAGTGTGTGAATATGGCACCGTTGTGGTGGACGAACTGATGGTCATCGAAAAGTATTCCCACGTCATGCACATAGTCTCCAACGTTGTGGGCAAATTGCGTTCCGATAAGGACTCGTTTGACGTGCTTCGCGCCTGCCTGCCCGCCGGCACAGTTTCGGGAGCGCCGAAGATACGAGCGATGGAGATAATTGACGAGCTTGAGCCATCACGGCGCGGTTCCTATGCTGGCGCCGTGGGATATTTCAGCTTCTCGGGGAACTCTGACACTGCCTTAGCCATCCGAACGATAATGATCAAGGACGGCGTTGCCCACATTCAGGCGGGCGGCGGTGTTGTCGCTGACTCTGTCCCGGAGAAAGAATATCAGGAAACGCTAAATAAGGCCAGAGCTTGCATGAAAGCCATACAACTGGCGGAGGAGGGGCTGGAATGATACTTATGATCGACAACTACGATTCTTTCACATACAATCTGGTGCAGTATATGGGCGAGATCGTCATGGAAGAGCTGGCGGATGCGGATGCAGATCTTTATTCGGAGATCAGGGTGTTTCGGAACGACAAGATCACCATAGCTGAAATCGAGGAACAGAATCCCGATGAGATCGTTATCTCACCTGGCCCATGCACGCCACTGGAAGCAGGAATATCCAACGACGTGATCCTGCACTTCGCAGGCAAGGTCCCGATCCTGGCCGTTTGTCTTGGGCACCAATGCGTCGGGCACGTCTTTGGCGGTGACGTGGTTCGCGCCGACAGGCTGATGCACGGCAAAACGTCCATGATATACCACGATGGAGAGGCTATCTTCAGCGGCTTGGAGAACCCATTTGAGGCGACCCGCTACCATTCATTGATCATCAAGCCTGAGACGCTCCCGGACTGCCTGACCGTAACTGCGTGGACAGATCAGGACGAGATCATGGGTGTTAAACATAAAGAATATCCCATCTGGGGCGTGCAGTTCCACCCTGAATCAATATTGACGTCGGAGGGTAAGAAGCTCCTGCGGAATTTCATCCAATTGGGGTAGCTTTACAGTGTTAAATCAGGAGCAAGCCAGCCCGTAGCCCAACTTTCTAAGTTGGCAATTTAACGATTGGTCGTCAAGAACCAAGATAGATGAACATTGAAAATTTAATCGGGTAATAAAGATTCGTACTAAAAAAGGCACCCCGATCGCTGTCATTCTGAGCGAAGCGAAGAATCTCTCATACGAAGTAACGCTGGCGGGAGAGATTCTTCGCTTCGCTCAGAATGACAAAAATGTTACCCGATCATTTTATCAAACTTCATGAATCTTGGGCTACAAATAATTTGACATTGTTAAGATAGGAGGTTAAGAAAATGATCAGAGAAGCTATCAGCAAAGTTGTGGATGGCGAAGACCTGTCTCAGGAAGAGGCAGCCGCCACGATGAACGAAATAATGAGTGGTGACGCTACGCCCGCTCAGATAGCATGTTTCATAACTGCGCTTCGGCTTAAAGGCGAGACGGTGGACGAGATCACCGGTTGCGCGAAGATTATGAGAGAGAAAGTCACCAGAATTGAGGCCAAAGCCGATCTGCTGGTTGACACTTGCGGCACAGGCGGTGACGGGTCCAACACATTCAACATTTCCACCACCGCTGCGGTGGTGGCGGCAGGAGCGGGACTGCACATTGCCAAGCATGGCAACAGGTCAGTTTCCAGCAAATGCGGCAGCGCAGACGTTTTGAGGGAACTGGGCGTGAATATCGAGGCGGACGCAGCGTTGGTCGCCAAATGCGTCGATGAGGTGGGAATAGGATTCCTCTTCGCGCCAATGCTCCATCCGGCAATGAAATACGCCATCGGGCCGCGCAGGGAGATCGGCATCAGAACCATATTCAACATCCTTGGGCCACTGACTAATCCCGCCGGGGCGCAGGTTCAGGTGCTTGGGGTATATGACGCCGCATTGACGGAAACTCTCGCAAATGTGCTGAAAAATCTTGGCAGCAGCCACGTTTTTGTGGTACACGGAGCCGACGGTTTGGATGAGATAACCATTACGGACAAAACGTATGTGTCCGAACTGGTGGACGGTCAGGTCAAGTCATTCACCATCGCGCCTGAAGACTTCGGCATGTCCAGAGCAGATGCACCGATCCTCGTAGGCGGGGAGGCCGAAGAAAATGCCCAGATAGCTCTGGATATTCTGGGTGGTGAAAAAGGCCCCAGAAGGGATATAGTATTGCTGAATTCAGCCGCAGTCATAATGGCCGGCGGCAAAGCAGCGAATCTGATAGAAGGTATCCAGGTGGCTGCGGAGTCCATTGACTCAGGAAAGGCTTTGGAGAAGCTCGAATTGCTCAAAAAAGCCACCAACTAACCAACCGTATGGGTGAATCTTGTATTCACCCCGGACAGTAACATACAAAAAAGCCACCAACTAACCAACCGTATGGGCGAATCTTGTATTCACCCCGGACAGTAACATACAAAAAAGCCACCAACTAACCAACCGTATGGGCGAATCTTGTATTCACCCCGGACAGTAACATACATAATGGAGGGCGGCTTCTTGTCCCAATTCTTATTGATATTGTTTAGGTAGACTGTAGTTTTGATCACCCCCATCCTAGCCTTCCCCCGTCAAGGGGGAAGGAACCGATGGTCCTCTCGACTATAGTTTTCCGACTGAGAAACGGATGCCATTCGGTAAGTCCAAAATCCCTTCCCCCTTGACGGGGGAAGGTTAGGATGGGGGTGATCTGAAGGGTTCCATATTCACTAACAGTATCCTTATTGATGGGGGATAGCCGCAATTTAGAATGAAAAAACGAGTATTCTCTGGCATTCAGCCATCAGGTAACATCCACATTGGAAATTATTTAGGCGCCATCCAGCATTGGGTAGCGTCACAGGTTGAGCTGGACAACATCTTTTGCATCGTCGATTTACACGCCATTACTGTCCAGCAAGACCCTCAAATCTTAAAAGCCAAAACACGCGAGGTGACTGGTCTTCTCTATGCGGCTGGCATTGATCCTGAACAGTCCGTCATCTTTGTCCAGTCGCACATTGGCGCTCATGCTGAATTAGCGTGGATCCTGAACTGTTTCACTCCTATGGGATGGATGCAGCGCATGACTCAATTCAAGCAAAAAGCGGAAAAGCAAAGGGAACAGGTCAGCGTTGGACTTTTCGACTATCCTGCGCTTATGGCTGCGGATATTCTGCTCTACCAAACGGATCTCGTGCCAGTTGGCGAAGATCAGAAGCAGCACGTGGAGCTTACACGGGACATTGCACAGCGATTCAACTCCATCTGCGGTGAGACCTTCAAGCTGCCGGAGCCAGCAATTGCGAAGGTTGGCGCGCGTATTATGGGACTTGACGATCCCACCAGGAAGATGAGCAAAAGCGAGGATCAACAGGGTCACGCAGTCCATCTGCTCGATCCGCCAGATACTATCCGCTCAAAAGTCATGAAAGCAAAGACAGATTCCCTGCGCGAGATCCGTTTCGACGAGAGTCGCCCAGAAATCTACAATCTGCTGGTTATATATGAGCTTTTCAGCGGGGACAGCAAGTCTGATATTGAGGCACACTTCGAAGGAAAGGGATATGGCGATTTCAAACGGGAACTGGCGGACGTAATAATCGAAGGTTTGCGCCCTCTACAGTCTCGTTATGAAGAATTAACTGCTGATCCAGCCCACATTGACAAGATGCTGGCTGAGGGCGCTGCTAAAATTCGACCTATCGCGGAAAAGACTCTGGCTGACGCAAAAAACAAAGTAGGGCTTGGGTAATAGATCTGCTGTATATTGTCTACAGAATCTCACAGAAAAATGGCTTTCAGCATTCAGCTTTCAGCGATCAGCGATCAGCAGGTTGCTGTCTTGTGGTGTCTAAGCTGATAGCTGATAGCTGATAGCTCGGCTTTAATCTGTGGCCTGAGACTTCCAGTCATTGCCCCAGAAGCCCCAGTCAAGCACCTGGCCGCCGGAGTAGACTATATAGTCAGGCAGCAGGCCCAGGTCGATGTGGCTGCCATAGGTTATCGCGTCCACTGTAACTCCGCCGTGGACCGCGACGTAGCGGTTTGGATTCTCAGGGTGAGGTAGTATGGCAAAGACTGTGGTCTGATCGCCGGCGTATGTCCTGCCGCCTATACGAATCACCTTTCCATCGAACTCCACAGGCAGCTCACCCTCAAATCGCTTCATAACCGAGTTGCTCTCAAATGTGCCATACAGAATTAGATTGCTACCCCTCAACTGGTCTTCAGACAGCTCGTTATCATAAATAACTGGAAGATCCACTTCGTTCTGTCCCATTATGCCGCCTCGGTGAACGCCACCATTCCGATTCCTGTAAAGCCGGGCCTGATGTCCCGCGACCGCCCTGTTATAGCTAGTTTCAGCATCTTCCCCGGTAGTTCCGGTCACAAGAATGGTATTGTCGAAGAAGAGGTCAGCGATAGGCCCCGAACAACTGTGACGCTTTTCTCTGGAGAGATCAAAATCGCCAGTTTTCCAGTCACCTTCATTGTTTCGGCGGAACATCCGTCTCTCGCTCAAGTCCACCTCGGTTAATATCTGCCCTTCGATATTGATCCTGACGGATGCCCGATCCTGAACAGGGCCTAGCGAGAACGTCTTTATATTCTCCGTCCGAACGATCAGCCTGTCCTGTTCGATGAATTCCGCGTCGATCATGCCTCTTTTGCCGTAATACTCAAGCTGTTCAATGGTTACCCAGTATGACTTATTGTGGCGGAGCGTGTAAGTCGCGAACTTCACGTGATCCGGCATTCTTTCTTTTTTCTGATCGATGAACCAGAGCAGCGTCTCTTCCGTGATATTCGGAGCTTTATCGCTGTAGCCATGTCCCGCTCCCTCAATTTCCGAATATTTATATGGACAGCCATGATCGGCCAGTAGCTTTGTCATCCGGCGCGAGTGCTCCACCGGCACACCGCCGCCGATTGACCTGTCCAGATCTCCATGAACAACCCATACAGGCGTGTGCATGAAGTTTTCCGGCACGAATACAGCCGACCGCGCTATCCATGACGGCTCTTCCCATTCCTGCATGTGAAACGTATATCCGCCCGGCTTCTCCCAGAGTCGATAATCACAATAGCCTGACGTAGGGCTGCCTGCTGAGAAGAAGTCGGGATAGTGCGAAGTTAGATACCACGTCGCAGCGCCACCCATAGAGTGCCCTATGATGGCTATTCGATCGCGATCCACGGAATATTTCCCGCAAGCGTCCTCAATCGCCTCAAAGAGATCCACCTCGCCATAATTCATGTAGAGAGTACCAGGCCCGCGCCCCGTCGGTCGGATAACCACGGCTGACTTGCCATTCTTCTTGATCATATCGGCGTATCTGCCTGTCAAATACCTGGAATTCTCAATGCCAGTTGCGCCAGGGTTTACCACCACCACCATCGGCTTCGGCTCGTCAGTATCGTCCGTAACGCATATCACGTATGGGCGTTCCTCTCCGTCCATCTTTGAGACATAATGCTCCACTTTGCCCATAAGTTCGTTGGGCAATCGCTCTCTTCCCCGGCGTCGTGCAGGCTCACCCGATCGCACCTGAGCGCGTGCATTCTGAAAAAATCCGAGTATCAGCGATACTGCCAGTAAACCCATAATAAGAAATCTCATTTTCCAATCTCCGTTTTTTGCGTGAGGTACTGTCAAATCCTCGCCTCAGACGCAGCCCATTTGGGAACAAGCCAGCGGCATGTTCTACGGAAAAGTCACCCCGTCGTTGCCCATAGATCGACAAATCTGTGGTGTTATTCGTAGGGGCACAATGCTTGTGCCCAGGCACGCGCGACGTGCCCCTACGGGTATTTTGGCGATACGAACTTACCGATTTAGCTATCGTCACAGAAATACGCCACTCCAAACGTCGTAGGGCCTGCGTGCGATGTGATCACGGGACCTATATTGGCTCTGCACACCTCTTCTAGCTGTACTGAATCGCTGAACTGCTGGCTCAGCTTCGTTATTTGCTCATCGCTCTCTCCACAGACAAAGGCAGCTTTTACGATCTTGCCCTCTTCAGCGTCAGACTTGACCAACTCTGTAATTCGGCGTAGCAATTTGCTGCTGCCGCGTATCTTCTCCACAGGAACAATCTTTCCGTCCTCTACAGCCAGAAGCGGCTTTATCTTCAGCATAGTTCCCAGAAATGCCTGCGCTTTGCCTATCCTTCCGCCTCTTTGGAGAAAATCCAGACTCTCAACGGAGAAGTAGAGCTTTATCCGGGATTTAAGTCCTTCCACCAGAGCGATGACTTCCTCCGGATCTGCGCCATCTCTGGCTGCCTTCGCTGCTTCCAGCACCATCAACCCGGCTCCCACAGATACAAATCGGGAGTCGATGATGGTTACATCCCAGTCAGGCAGTTGTTGAAGAGCCACGCTGGCGGACTGGGCTGTGGCGCTTAATTCCATAGAGATATGAATGGATATAATCTTCTCATCGTTTCCCAATTTCCTGTATGTGCTGAGAAACTCCTCCACAGACGGCTGAGACGTGGTGGGAAAATCATCAGTCTCGCCGAGCATCTGGTAAAATTCAACCGCAGTCATATCGACGGAGTCCCTGAACGTCTTATCGCCCAGACGAACCGTCAGCGGCACTACCTCAATGCCGTATTCTTCCACCAATTCCTTTGGAATATCGGATGTACTGTCTGTAACTATTTTCATATTTCCCTCCAATTCCGGAAAGCCCGAGATCCAGAAGGCCAGAAAGCCGGACTAATAAAATCTGCGAGAATCCGTTGTATCCGTGTTCATCCGTGTGCTATTTCTGTTTTGCAGCGTCGGGAACTCCCTGCCTTAATTCTGAAGCCTCTCATTTTTGTCAATGCTCAATGAGCTGAAAATGCTCATCCTGTTGTTTCCTCAACGACCAAAGGCAGGAATCCTGCGGCGGTACGACCATATCACGGGTGATGATCGTGCCTGCGGGTACATCCCTCGTTAGTTGTTTGCCCTCTAGCATAAAGAAAGGCAGCGGATTTTCATCTGCTACTGGAGCCGCTGGAATCAGCGAAGCTCTTAGAGCCTTATACATACCCAAATTGCCGGGTTTGCCCAGAGTATCGCCAACGTTGAAATCGCGTGCTGCCGTTGCGGCTATGTCCACTCTTGGCAGGATTGTGGAACTCCCGGTAGGAACTCCCAGCAAGCCTGCGCACAATATGGACATGGCTGTCTCCGCTCCACAGAGATGATAGGGACGATAAATCAGCATCGCCGACCCGCGGCTGTTAGCAAAAAGCCCTTTGCCGATCATAGTCCCACGTGAGATGGCATCGTCATTAGCAACCACGATAAAGACTCCGCCGCCACCATGCGGCTGACCGGCGACCCTCAGTATAGTAGGCAGATCAACGGCTCCGCGAGTCTCAAGAATTCCGCCGTCCTCCACAGGACAGAGCACTTCGGGAAGCTCAACGAACCTCACAACAGGCCAATGAACGGCAGGCGTATCAGGCATCAGCCCCGTCCCATTCGCTGAAACCGCCATGTGGCAGACGGGATCGCCCAGTTCCTCATCCTGCCTGAAATCGGCGAAAATGCGATGCCTCTCTCTGGCGTAACGCTTCGCCTCTCCATCGGGGATTCGCTCCAGCGCCCACTTGTCCTCTTCTGACACTTCCACCGTGCGCCCCCCGCTGGTCACGGTAGCCGCTTCGGGGTCATACAGGCAGTCGTGCATATTGCCGCCGGACAAAACCTCCATACCCAGGCACCTGGCCCAGGAGACCAGTCCCATCAGCAACCCGGGCTGATCGCCGTCGTCGGTGGTAAAGACAACGCCTTCTCTGTCCGCGATATGCTTGAGGATGGGTCCCACCACAGAATCCGCTTCCTTGTCGATCATAATTACGTGCTTGCCATGCTGAATGGCTTCGTAGGCATAGCGCGCCCCTGCTTCGGGAACGCGTGTCGCCGTGGCGATCACATCCAGCGGCAGATCCATCATAAGCATGGCGTCCTGAACAACGATGGATTTCCCCGCTTCCATAGCGCGCAGGGCGCTGGCGCGGCTATCGCTCACAATAATATCATCATCCGCAACGCCTGCTCGCTGATAGGCCTGCCGCGCGGCTTCCACGTTAATATCCGCAACGACCGACATATTCAGTCGCGGGATAAGCGGCGACTGGGTGACGATACTGGCGGCAAAGTTTCCGCAGCCGATAAGTCCTGCGCGGACTATTTCCGGTTTTTTAATATTATCAAATAAGCTCTGGTAGATCATTGTCTCCTCATTTCTTCGTCTTCTTTTCAGATGCTATGCTCCGCCCGTTTTTAGCTTTTGCTGGAGTGCATGATTTAATGGCATCTGCTGAAAGCTGACTGCTATTCCTACGCCAGCACCTGATGAGCATGGCGCAGCTTTTGGACGATCTCAATACCGTATGGACAGACGGTTTCGCACCGCCCACACAGATTGCATTCTGGGAAAGTGCTGGCTTTAGGCAGTTTCCCGTATTTTGCCCGGGCGAAGTCGGTTTTTCCATAGCCATCGTGATACATGACATACCTCATTATGTCAGGTATCGCTATCTCTGATGGGCAGTTCAGGGAGCATGTTCCGCACATTCTGCATTGATCCCCGGATGTGGCTTTGACGTATTCTGACAAAACTTTCCGTTCTGCCGAGGTCATAATCATTCCACTGGCAGCCGTGTTCTCGTTCAGAAAATCGAAATTCACCATCTCCGTGATGATAGCGGACACAGCGTCGTTCTGGAGTACCCATTTCAATTTTGCCTGCGGTATGCTGACGCCTTCAGTTTTGAAGCTTGCCAGATTTTGGCTGTTACCGCCCGCCATAGTTTTCATCGCGACCACGCCCACGTCCTTTTCCTTAGCGAGGGCGATGACTTTCTCAATGCCAGAGCGCGCCAGATAGTCGTCGTAGACCTTATCCTTTTCCACCTGTGTCCCGGAATATGCGTTATAAGCCACGTTGATTATATCGTATTTGCCGCTCTGGATGGCTGGCATCAGCACTCCCACCGGATCTCGATGACAGGATACACCGGTAAACCTTATTTTCCCATCTTTCTTCAGTTGGTCGAACGCCGCCAGCACATTCTCGTTCGTCAGCACATCGGGAGTCTGAGCGCCGTGGATAAGCAGTATATCCACATAGTCTGTGTTTAATCTGCTGAGACTTCCCTCCGCTTCCTCGATCAGCGCCGCTTTATCTTTGATCTGCCGCCTTCTGACAGGATGGAATTTAGTGGCAACGTAGAACTTATCCCTTCTGCCCTCCATTATTTTGCCGATGGTACGCTCACTGTTGCCTCTGGAGTAAGAAGACGACGTATCAACGTAATTGACGCCCATCTCCACGGCTTTCCTGAAGACAGCTTCAGGCGGAACCGGGCTGCCTCCCAGGCTGATCTCGGAGACCATCAGGCCAGTTCTGCCCAGACGCCGATAATACATATCGCCTTTTTTGACTCTCTCAGGCTTCTTTTGCGGATCAAGACTCCCAAAAAGCGCCTGTGTGCCCAGCACTCCCAACGCCGAAACCTTGATAAATTCCCGGCGATTCATATCAGATGCGAGCATATTTTTAGCTTCTACGCTATCTTCTCGTGACATCCCCTATACTACCTCCTTACATCCAGCATCCAGCATCCAGCCTATCGTTCCCAGTTGAAAAGCTGAAGATTGACTCCGTTAAGTCCATCAAAGAACGCCAGCGTCATTCCCGGCAGTGACTCAAAAGGCTCTTTGATGAAGCTGACTCCCTTCGCTTTAAGCTCTCCGGCTGTTTTCTCCACATCATCCGCTTTGAAGGACAGGTGATGAACGCCGGTTATACCCAACCTTTCCTCGCCATCAAATGCCGCTTTGGGGATCAACTCAAGCTGGACTCCTCCAGCATCAATGAATACAGCTTCTCCTGCCTCTCCAAGAGGAAGCCGCTCAATGATCTCCATTCCCAGTGTTCCGGCGTAGAGTTCTTCCGCTGCTTTCATATCCTCAACCAGTAGGGCTATCTTCCATATCTTCATTTTTGCGCTCCATGTTGTATGTCTAATACGACTTTTCCAGCTATGAGTAGAACGAGGCTGCCAGCCCGTTTCCGTAGAAAACGCAGCCGGCAGTATTTTTTACAACGGGCTGGCAGCCTCGTTCTACTATCGAATGCCATCAAGATACATTGTAAAACAAAAGCTGCTGGAGATCAACACCGAATCAGTTGGGGAACGGGATATTCTGTTGCACTGAGAAGCAGGAAGTGGTATAATCCCTAACAACTGGTTATAGAGGACGGTAATTGAAGATGAAAAACATCTATATACAACTCTTAGATGAACTCAAGAAAAACAGCCCGCTAGCTCTAGCCACAATCATTGAAACAAGGGGGTCCACGCCTCAAATTCCGGGGGCTTCAGCCTTGTTTTCTTCAGGGGGATTGTGTGGAGGTACCGTGGGAGGAGGTCTTTTAGAAGCTGATGCGCAGAAGAAAGCTCTCCAATCTATGGATCAAGAGATTTCTCTTCTCTATGAAGTCAAATTGACCGCTGATATATCTTCATCGGAAGGAGCCATTTGCGGCGGCGAAGCTACAATTCTCATTGACGCGTGTCCTGAAGATCACGCGGAGGTATTTCAGAGCGTCAGCAAATCTCTTAGTCAGCGTCAACCGGGCGTATTAGCCACGTTCCTGATCAAAGAGAACACTAACGGTAAAGTATCCCTTGATCGATATTGGGTGGTGAATTCCGCTGTTGATCCAGAAATGCCGTATGCAAGATTCTCCGAAGAGATTAGAAAGTCTTTGATAGAGAATAAGCCTAATTTACTAAGGACAGAGGAGACCTTGCTCTTCCTGGAGCCTATATATCCCTTGCCGCATCTGGTTATCGCTGGAGCGGGGCATATCGGTCAGGCGGTTTCTCATCTGGGAAGTCTTCTGGATTTTGAGGTCACTGTCATAGACGACAGGCCAGAATTCGCCAACAAAGAAAAACTCCCTGAGGCAGATAATATCATCGTCGATGACATTGGGAAAGCGATGCAGGCTGTTTCCATATCTTCTGACACATACATAGTGCTTGTCACCCGAGGCCACAGAAGCGATGCCGATGCGCTCAGGCAGTGCATAAATTCTGAAGCCACTTACATCGGTATGATAGGCAGCGCGCGTAAGATAGGACTCATGCGAAAGCAATTCCTGCAAGAATGCTGGGCTACTGCTGCCCAGTTTGACAGTGTCTATGCGCCCATTGGTGTTGAGATCCAATCGAAAACCGTGCAGGAGATCGCTGTCAGTATTGCCGCTCAACTCGTTCTCGTGCGTCGGCAGAAGCAAAACAATCCAGGTCGGCTTGTTGATAAGTAGAACGAGGCTGCCTTACTTTTACGGAAACGGGCTAGCAGCCTCGTTCTACTGTAAGGAATGCTATATGATCTGGGCCATAATATTAGCCGCGGGTGAATCCAGGAGGATGGGCGAACCAAAGCTTCTTCTGCCCTTCGGCGAGAAAACAATAATCGAGACCGTCGTCAATAACGCTGTCCAATCAGAGGCAGATGGAGTTTTAGTGGTTCTTGGCTCTAGCGCGGATGAGATAGCGGGAAAAATAAAGAATTCCCTCGCAAAAGCATCTGTTAATCCAAACTTTCGCCAGGGCATGCTTTCATCAATTCAGTGGGGATTTGAGTCTCTGCCTGAAGATACACGCGCGGCTCTGATTATGCTTGGGGATCAGCCTATGATCCCCAGTTCAGTAATCAACAGAGTGCTCGACGCCTACAGGAAAACGGAAAAGAGTATCGTTTTGCCTGTATACAACAAGAGGCGCGGGCATCCCATACTCATTGATATGAAACACAGGGATGAGGTGAAACAAATCAGTCCTGATACGGGCTTACGCGCACTTATCCATAATCATGCTGAGGATATACTGGAGGTGGAGGTGGATGCTCCGGGTATTCTCAGGGACATAGACACAGTGGAGGACTATAACAAGGAGATCAAACACAGGAGGTGAATACGCGATGATGGAAACTATTCGTTTCAAACTCAACAATAAACCTACGGAATTGACGTTGGACGGTGAACGGGCGCTTCTATGGGTACTGCGCACGGATCTGGGTCTTACAGGTACCAAATTCGGATGTGGAGAAGCCATCTGCGGAAGCTGCACTGTTCTTGTGGATAAAGAACCTGTCCGGTCATGCCAATTTGCCATGAAAGACGTCAATGGGAAAGAAGTCATCACTATTGAGGGATTGGCTAAGAATGGAAAGCTTCATCCGCTGCAAAAGGCGTTCATGAGTCATGACGCTCTACAGTGTGGATTCTGCACTCCGGGGATAATCATGAATGCCTACGGCCTATTGCTTAAGAATCCTGAACCTACCCGGCAGGAAATCATTGAGAGCATGGATGATAATCTATGCCGATGTGGCACTTATGGTAGGGTAATAGAGGCTATCCAGACCGCAGCCAAAGACAATGAAGGGGTGAAGTAAACTATGAAAGAAGAAGAATACCTGGATCTGGATTTTACTGATATAACGACCCAATTCCCCTTTAATCGGCGGGAATTCCTCAAAACCCTCGGCGGCGGCATATTTATCTATTTAACCATTGGCGATCTCTCTCCCGCTGAAGCGCAAAGACGCCGCGGTGGGTTGCCATCTGATTTCAATGCCTTCCTCCGAGTTGGTGAAGATGGAAGAGTCACTTGCTTTACCGGCAAGATTGAGATGGGTCAAGGGGTCATAACCTCTATCCCCCAGTCGGTAGCGGATGAACTGGATGTGCCCCTGGACTCAGTTGATATTGTCATGGGAGACACGGATCTCTGCCCCTGGGATATGGGTACTTTTGGGTCCATGACCACCCGATTCTTTGTGCCACCCCTTCGGGCAGCGGCGGCGGAGGCCAGAGCTGTCCTGATGGAGTTGGCGTCCGAACACCTCAAACTGCCAATCGACCAGTTGGAAATAAAAGCTGGAGTAATATCTGATAAAAAGAATAGCAAAAATCAGGTGACTTACGCTCAGTTGACAAAGGGAAAGAGAATCGAAAGACATCTGGAGGAGAAACCTTCGCCGAAAGATTTCTCAGAATTCAAGGTGGTTGGTAAGCCAGTTCTGCATCGGGATGCTCTGGAAAAAGTCACTGGCGAGGCCAAGTTTGCCGGAGATATTCGCTTACCGGGCATGTTATATGCGAAGATTTTGAGACCACCGGCTCATGACGCAAAACTAAAGAGCGTGGATACCTCTGCTGCGGAGAAAATGGAAGGTATTCAGGTGGTCAGGGATGGCGATCTCGTCGCGGCTCTTCATAAGTATCCGGACGTAGCTGCGGAGGCCATCGCCAAAGTCAAAGCCACATACGATCGACCAGAAGCGACTGTGGATGATAAGACTATCTTCGATCACTTACTCAAGGTTGGGTCAAATGGTGATACACAAGCAGATGGCGGCAACCTTGCGGAAGGAAAGGAACTGTCTGCTCATGTCTTTGAGGAGAAATACCTGAACTCCTACGTGGCTCACGCTCCTATGGAGAATCATACAGCCATAGCCAGAGTCGAGGGGGGTAAAGTCACAGTCTGGGCATCCACTCAAGCGCCCTTCAGGGTCAAAGATCAGGTTGTTGAGGCGCTGGGATTTTCCGCTGAGAATGTCCGTATTATTGCGCCATTTGTAGGCGGGGGATTTGGCGGCAAAACCCGATGCCAACAGGGCATAGAAGCAGCTCGTCTGGCCAAGCTAACCGGGAAGCCTATACAGGTTGCCTGGAGCCGCGCCGAGGAATTCTTCTATGACACCTTCCGACCGGCTGCGGTTGTCAAAATAACGTCGGGCGTTACCGATTCCGGCAGGATCTCTCTATGGGATTACAGCGTCTATTTTGCAGGCGGGAGAGGCTCTCAGCATTTCTATGACATCCCCCATCATCGAACCATGACTCACGGCGGGAGGGGAGCACACCCATTCGGCACAGGAGCATGGCGCGCGCCTGCCAACAACACGAATACCTTTGCCAGAGAGTCGCAGATCGACATCATGGCTGCTAAAGCGGGGATAGATCCGCTGGAATTCCGCCTGAAGAATCTGAAAAATGAGCAAGTTATCAGGATTCTCAAAACTGCCGCAGACAAATTTGGCTGGACTCCAGAAAAAGCTCCCAGTGGTCGGGGTTACGGTATCGCCTGTGGCATTGATTCAGGTACCTGGGTCGCTCTCATGGCTGAAGTGGAAGTTGATAAGAATGGTCATGTGCAGGTAAAGCGCGTTGTCTGCGCTCAGGATATGGGCCTGGTGATTAACCCACAGGGAGCAACGATACAGGTAGAGGGATGTGTCATAATGGGGTTAGGCTATGCTCTCACCGAGGAGATTCATTTCAAAGGCGGAGAGATCCTCGATCGCAATTTCGACACATACGATATTACACGATTTTCGTGGACGCCAGAGATCGAGACTGTGCTAATCGAGTCGGACGCTCCGCCACAGGGCGGTGGTGAACCAGCCATCATCTGCATGGGTGGCGTCATCGCCAATGCTATCTTCGACGCAACTGGGGCTCGGCTATATCAGCTACCTATGACTCCAGAGCGGATCAGAGAAGCGATGCAGCAAGGCTGAGATCAAATAACGGCTCGGAGAGGAAGCGAGAATGCCGGTGAACCTGAGTGAGAAAGATAGGCAGATGCTGGATGGCGATCACGGCGAAGCTGCCAGGCTTTCAATGTCCATTCTGGTGAGAATGGCCGGGGTGTATGAAGCCGCGGAAATGATGGACGTGACTCAGGCTCACATTGATGGCTGTGGGCTAATGAGCACAGCCAGTCTGGAGTTTGCTGAAACTTTGGCCTCCCAGGGTGGGAGAGTATCCATCCCCACGACTCTGAATATGGTTCCTCTTGACCTTCAGAACTGGAGGGAATTTGGAATACCGGAAGATTTTGCGGATAAAGCCACCAGACTGGCTAAGGCTTATACGGACATGGGCTGCATTCCAACCTGGACTTGCGCTCCCTATCAAGGCTACCTGACGCCCCGGTTTGGTCAGCAGATAGCCTGGGCTGAATCCAACGCTATTGTATATGCCAATTCAGTTCTCGGGGCGAGAACCAATCGCTATGGAGACTATATAGACATCTGCGCTGCCATAACGGGGCGCGTTCCTAAATATGGGCTTCATCTGAAGCATAATCGCAAAGGCCAGATTCTTCTGCGGCTAGTGGACATTGATCCTGCCATGCTTCAGAGAGATGATTTCTACTCGGTGCTGGGGCATCTTATTGGCTCTCTGGCTCAGAGCAAGATTCCGGTAATCGAAGGACTCCCCGTTGATGCGACTGGTGATCAACTGAAGGCTCTGGGAGCGGCGTCCGCTTCTTCTGGCGCAGTAGCCCTTTTTCACGCGGTCGGCGTGACTCCAGAGGCAAATACCACTACTGAGGCATTTCAGGGAGATTACGCGGAGAAAGTTATCGACATACATCTCTCTGATTTATTGTCAGCGCGGGCGGATCTATCCACGGCAGAAGAAGGAGCAAAACTCGACTGGGTTATTCTGGGCTGTCCGCATTTCTCATTTGCTGAATTTCAGCAACTCGCGGAACTCATACAGGCTGAGGTAGGCCGCTCAATCCATCCGGATGTAACGTTCGTCATCATTTCCAATCAGCTCACCCACTCTCTGCTGCAAAGAAGCGACCTGATGGACATATTGTCGGCCTTTGGGATACGAATTACCCTCGACACCTGCCCCTTTCACACACCCATGATCCCGCCAGATGCGAAGGTGATAATGACGAATTCGGGAAAGTGCTCCTACTATTCGCCGGGTGAGCTTGGAATGAAGGTTGCCTTTGGAAGCATGGCCGATTGCGTGAGGTCTGCTGTAGAAGGGCGTGTGTATAGGGAGGAGACGCTATGGGCAGGAAGCTGATAGGCAAGCCAGTGGTCGCTGGCTCGGCAGCGGGGGCCGCTTTAGTCTCGAATGAACCCTTGAGCTTTTGGGGAGGATTAGACCCAAATACAGGCGAGATCATCGACCGGCGTCACGAGCTATCGGGCAGTAACGCGGCAGGGAAGATATTCGTTTTCCCGCAGGGAAGAGGATCAAGCACCAGCAGCGGCACTTTGCTGGAGAGCATCAGGGCTGGCGTAGCGCCCGCAGCTATCATCAACCTGAGAACTGATCCCATCCTGGCGTTGGGCGCTATTATCGCAGATGAGCTATATCAGCAGACTATGCCTATCGTGGTTCTGTCGGAAGACGATTTTTACTCTATAAGAGAAGGGGATCACCTCATCATTGAACCCGATGGGACAGTGAAGGTGCGCGCACGCAATTAGTCGCTGCTTTGCTGGCGATCCATCTTGTTACTGATCTCAGTCAAAGTGTCATTTATGCGAAACACCAGGATCAGCAATTCGCAGTAGATTCTGACAGCAAGCGGACCAATGATTAGAGTTATCAAGCCATACGAAACTCCTGTGGCAGTATTTCTGACCGCGCCGACGACAATACCCACAATGCCGCCTATAACACATATTACAACCCCAATCCAGAAGATGATCTGGATGATTGTGGGAGTAATCATCTTACGAAATGCCAAAAGGTCGCTGAAGTCGTTCATAACGTCCTCCTTCTGATGCCAATTCCATAATATGATTGTGCATTATGGGCTAACGGTTTTCTTGATCACCCCCATCCTAGCCTTCCCCCATCAAGGGGGAAGGGATTTCGGGCTTGATCAAGAGCGTCCGTTTCTCAGTCAGAAAACGGTAGTCTAGAAAACCATCAGTTCCTTCCCCCTTGATGGGGGAAGGCTAGGATGGGGGTGATCCCGCGGGGCTATATTCGCCCGTAATGCACAGTCAGAATAGAAATGGTTATAATTGTACCCACCAGTATATCGCAGCAATATCACGCCTATCATAACGCAAGAATCCAATAGAGTCAAGAATTTTTGGCAGCATACGGTCACAGGCTCAACATTTCTGTAACATCTTGCGTCAAAGTCTGTGATATACTTTTGCTGTGGAGCATATATGATTTCTGTCATCTGGACTATCTGAGGAGGTAAAAGATAGATGAAAACCTGCGTCATCGCATTTATTATGATGATCTCTGTAATACAGTTTGGTTATTCCCAGGTTGCTCCCAATCCGCGGGAGATTCAAGCCCTGAATCAACTATCCAATCAAATGTCCGGATACATCATCTGGATGTCCACTCGCGACGGGGATTGGGAGATCTACCGCATGGACATTGACGCGGGTGTCATTCAGAAACTGACCGACAACGATGTTCCCGACCGCGGCGCGCTGATCTCGGACGATGGAAAATTGATCGCGTGGCATCGGGGTAACGATCGCAGAACCGATGTCTGGATGATGAACGCCGACGGCTCTCAACAGCGCAAGCTGGTCTCCGGCGCAACTATGGGGGCATGGCGTCCTGACGGAAAACTGGTCATACACAGGGGCAAGGACAGGAATCAAACCTTCCTGTATGACCCAGCCAGCGGAAATGAGAAAAAAATCTGGCCGCCGAAAAATGTGAAACTCAAGCCAAAAGATGTATGGGGCGCCAGACCATCGCCAGATGGCAAATTATTCGTCGGATGGTCATCCAGACCGCGCGGGACGTGGATTTTCAGCGCCGACGGCAAATTCCAGAAGCACGTCCACGGCGGCTGTGAGGCCAATTTCGCGCCGGATGGATCGTTCATCTACTGGGTGATGGACGCGGGCATATTTGGCAAAGCCAAGCTGGATGGAACTATGCAAGACCCGCTTTACAAAATCGGTGAGACTGAATACGGTCACACATATTTCCCCAATCTCTCCAAAGACATGAAATACCTGATCTTCGGATCATGCCCCAACGACCAGCACAATCACGATACTTCGGACTATGAGATATTCCTCATGAAAATGGAGAACCTCAAGCCCGCCTGGAATATGCCGCTCCGTCTCACGTATAATCCCGCCACCGACCGCTGGGCAGATTTCTTTATCCAGACTGATGAGACGCCGCCCACTGCGCCCATCTATGTTGAGGCTAAGTCAGAGGGACAGCAAGTACAATTGACGTGGACAAACGCGCAGGACACCGAAACTAAGGTGACATGGTATAAAGTCTATCGAGGTACGCAGGAAAACAACGAGCAATTGCTGGCAAAAGTTAGGAGTACAATATATATTGATAACTCGACGGACTCTAAAAGTCGATACTACTATATGGTGAGCGCAGTCAACGCCAGCGGGATAGAAGGTCCCAGATCCGCTTCCGCCACAGTGAGAACAGGTGACTCCAGCCCCATTACTCCCACAAGCCTCTACGCTGCATCAGCGGGCAGCAATCGGATACGGCTTACATGGGCATCCAATCCCGAACTGGATATACAGGGATATAATATCTATCGCCCGGACAGATATATGAAGCTAAATTCTGAGATTATTCCCGATCCGGTATACGTGGATACTTCCGTTGAAAAGGACACTATATATTACTACCAGGTGACGGTAGTGGACAATTCAGGATATGAAAGCGACCGCTCCAATCCTATCTCATGTGTCACCGAGGAGCGTTTTTCGGATGGCCTGCTGGCGCTCTACCTGTTTAATGATGGAAAAGGCACTGTTGTGTATGACAGAAGTGGCGTCGCTCCGCCGCTGAATCTAAATATCAAAGATAAAAGTAAGGTTTCATGGATCAAAAATGGCAATGGTGTAGAATTCACCGGATCAAGTATGATCGTGAGTAATGGAAATGCCGGTAAATTGCTGAAAAATCTTCGTTCCCGCGGTGAACTCTCCATCGAAATCTGGTTCTCTCCCGGGAATCTTTCACAGACTGGCCCTGCCAGGATCGTGTCCATGTCTCAGGATTCAGGACAGAGAAACTTCACAGTCGGTCAGAGCGGCGCGGATCTCGCCATTCGGCTGCGAACAACTGAAACAGGCGAAAACGGCATACCTGAACTGGATACAACAAAGCGCATACTATCGCAGCGGATGACTCATCTTCTGACCACCTATGATGGCTCTATCAAGAAACTCTATATTGACGGTCGTTTGCATTCAGAATCTCAAAAACTCAGTGGGGATTTTAGCACATGGAAAGATTACCCTTTGATTATAGGAAACGAACCCACCGGCGACCGCGCGTGGCTGGGTAAAGTATTCCTGGTGGCAATATACGACCATTCGCTATCTGCTGACGATGCTCTCCGGAATTACCGGGCTGGGATATAGATATGATAGGTCTATGAGTCTATGAGTCTATAGGTCTTAAATCCATGTGTTTAATGAACATTGAAAATTTAATCGGGTAATATCGGGTAATAAAGGCTCATACTAAAGAATGCACCCCAATCGCTGTCATTCTGAGCGAAGCGAAGAATCTCTCATACGAAGTAACGCCCGCGGGAGAGATTCTTCGCTTCGCTCAGAATGACA
>SDBT01004624.1_pt1 | contig 23308 bp, 29 predicted proteins | sample 2277101 | NCBI WGS metagenome assembly SDBT01 (sample SAMN10404973, study PRJNA504765) | marine sediment metagenome | isolation source: marine sediment core GS10_PC15, 103 cmbsf | place: Arctic Ocean: Southern Knipovich Ridge | collected 2010 | reverse complement strand
TAACTTAACATAAAGGAAGGTATAGAGTGGTTTATAATTTAAGGTCAGGGGCTAGACAATTCATTACTTTTGGCGACAAGCTATATGTCATTCTAGAAGATGGCAGTATGTGGGCCTATGATGGTAATAATTGGGAGTTAATAGCCGAGTGTATGGGGGAAATGCTCTCTAATACGCTTAAGTCATTGGCCTAACCACCCAAGTAATTTTCAATCAATTTTAGAGGTAGCTTAACATAAATAACATACTTGACATTACACATAATTTTTTATATAATGTTATGAGGGAGTAAATAATGCTTATCACACCTGGTAATGTAGGAATTGAGGAGTTTATTGACCAAAGGATAGCCTTGATTATGGCGAGAATGCATGAGAGGCTTACAGGCAGGTTGCGTTTATTCTGGAGGGTGTACTATCATTTCGATTCTTTAAGGGTTAAGAGGAACTGTGCCAGGAGAGTCTATGAAGTCTAGGATACCCTTGACAAGCACCACAATAACCATACGAGGGTTTATATACGGTATCTTAGCATGGGTATGGATACAGGTATGTGTAGGCATTGGTGTTTATATTAATCCACTGGTTAGATAGTCAGGATGGCGGAATAGGTAGACGCAGGGTAATCACGGTTAAGTGTTTGGCAGAGTAAAAACGCTTAACAGCTTGGTATGTGCTGGACATACCCCCTGAGTAAACTGCCCACGATACTCATCTAGGGTGCAAATCCCTGGTCCTGACTGAGAAAAAAGGAGGCAAAGTAAATGAAGGTAAGATTATACAGTCAACCGAGGGGAACGGGTTGGATGGGTTGGATAGAGAATTGTAAGCAAGAAGTAGTTGGCTTTGTTGCCCTTGATGGGGCTATCGTTTGGGATTGGTAGTCATTAGTCCTGACAAAGAATGGAGGTAAAATGAAATATAAGGAGTATGATATCGGTGACTGGGTAAATGTTGCTATGCCCATGGGTTCTGGGTTTGAACATCCGCAAAGAGGTAAAGTCCTAGAGAAAGGTATGGATGGCGTGGTGTTTCTGGAGAAGCCTAATGGTCGCAGGTGGTGGACTAACTCAAGTAGGATTAAGGAGTTTTCAATTAGTCCTGACTAAAGGGGATAGATGATATTACTTAGTCCTGAAAAGATAGAAGAACTATCTGAGTGGTGGATTGATGCTGCCGAGGAGGTTGATTGGGCAACAACAGTAGCCCATGCTCAGCTGAAGCAGTTACACAAGTGGGGTGAAGAGATGTGCTATGACCATAATGGTGCACAGAGGAAAGAACTACGCTGGGACGTTAAACACCGTGAGTGTCCTGTCTGCTGGAACGCCCTCGAAGGAGAGTTAGGATGATATTACTTAGTGATGAAGAGATAAAAGAGGCTTATCGTTCTTGTTCTGTTGGTGGTTTCATTAAATCTATGGGCGGATTTGAGGTTGAAAAGGCTATAGCCAAAGCCCAGCTAAAGCAGGTTGTGGAGTGGGGAGATGAGCCGTGTCCCCATAGTAAAGTCCCTTATAGCGATGGCGTGCCTTATGGTGATAGGAAACATGGGTGTTCTGAATGTTGGCAAGCCCTCAAGAAAAAGGTTGAATGATAGTCATCTATTATTGTGTTGAATGTGATATGGTAAAATATGATGGGGCTGTGGTATCTAATAAGAAGTGTACTATTTGCAAGGCTAAGCGTTACAGGTTAATAATAAGCAGGGAGTATGCGTGATGAATGAGGAGCATTTGGCAATATTAAAAGAAGAGGGGCGCATATCGGAACTAATAGATGTACGGGATAATGTACAGAATTTGAAGAAAGCACAGGGAGTTGAAATTCCTGAGCGTAATCTCGTACAGCAACGGGAAAGAAGCATGGAAGCACTTCGTTCGGGCTCTGAATGCTAATCATGCGGCCTCACGTACTGTAGAGATATATAGTCTTTGGATAGAGTATGACCGATAAAGAATATGAAGAAAGATTAGCCGAGTGTGCCTATAAAGATGAGGCAGTTTTAGCCTCGAAAGAAAGGGAGATATGGGAACATGAGAGAGCTATTTGTCAGCTTGATTTTCTTCATTTCTTAAAGTGGGTTAAAATAATCAGACCTCCAGTCCCTGGGCAAATTGGGGAAAGTATTATACCGTTTGGTCTGCCCATACACATGAAGAAGGTCATTGCTACCTTTTTAACCCAGCCACTTATTAGCATTCTAAAGGCTCGGCAGATTTATCTTTCTACTATAGTTGCCATCTATGTTGATTGGTTTGCCTTGGGCCATATTGGTGCTAACAGTCTTTTGTATTCGCAGGGGCAGGATGAGGCGAAGGAATTATTGCAGAAATGCAGAAATGTTTATGACCAATTGCCTAATTTTCTTAAATTCAAGTTAGACCCCGACAGCAAAGAGGCCATAGGGTTTCCCGCTACCAAGAGTGTTATCAGGGCACTTCCATCTACCACTTCGGCAGGAGTTGGCTTTACTGCTTCTATCCTGGTATGGGATGAACATGCCAAGCACGAATATGCCGATGCCAACTATATTCATTCTAAGCCGACTAGAGATGGGGGAGGGCAGGTTATAAGTATTTTCACGGCAGACCCTTTCGGGAACGATAATCTGGCGACCGCTATTTTCCAAGATGCTCTTAAGGGGAAGAATGGCTTTGTGCCGTTATTCTTCCCATATGATGTTGTGCCCGATAGAGATGATGAATGGTATCAACAGACTAAAAATAGCATCCCCGATAGGGATTTAGCCAAACTTTCCCCCGAACTCTATATGGCAAAGAATTATCCTCGTTCCATAGAGGAAGCTCTTTCCACAGCTCAAAGTGTATCTGTTTTTGATAAGAAGGTTCTTAATTTAATGATGCAGGATGTTAGAGGACATATAAACGAAGGAGAAAAGTATATCCGCATCTATAAGGACTATCACGTTGGGAATAAGTACGTGGCTGCATCTGATGTAAGTTGGGGTGTTGGTGCTGATTTCTCGGTAACTGGGATAATGGATGAACATGGTGATATTGTTGCCGATATAATGTCAAATAAACTAGAACCAGATGAATTCGCTGAGCAATCCGTGGAACTCTTAAACCACTATCATAAACCTTGGTGGTGGATTGAGAACAATGTTGCTGGCGGTGGTAGAATAGTTATAAAGAAAGTTGTTGAACTCGGTTATAGAAAATTAGGTCATAAGGGAGATATTGTATGGTCTCAACTTGATAGGCCTGAAATGCTTTCCAAGATAGGCTTTTCTACTAATGATAAGTCAAGAACAGATTTATTTGGTGCTTTGATTTCGGGCATTAACGATATGCAGCTAAGGATTTACAATGAGCAAGGATTGAGGCACTTTTTCAACATGATAAGGAATTCTAACAAAAATGGTAAAATAGAAGCGATGTCCTCTACCCATGACGATTACGTAATTATGGCTGGTATTTGTTTACTGAAAAAGAGAGACATGAAACAGGAAATGATAAAACCTATTGAGACATTAACCTTTGATAAATCTGGTATTCCACCAGTGATACAGAAATTGATAGACAGACAATTACAGGGAGTAAGTTAATGGATAAACAAGAGCAAGATTGTTGGAACTGTGAGAGGGTTGTAAAGGTGGTACAGAGTAAGTCCCCTTGTCCATATAGACCAAGCTCGAAAATGCCTGTTTATTGTAATAATTGGATAGAGCGAAAACAATCTGAGGTTTCCTCAGTAAAGGAGTAAATATGCCGAAGCGTAGTGATAAACCCACAATTGATGGGATTCTGAAGCAGTTCGAGTTCTGCAAGAAATATTATTCCACACTTAGAACTAAATATGAAGAGGATGAGGAGTTTTATAACTTAGCCTTTAAGGACAGGTTGAATATTCCAGGAGAGTTTGCGAAGGATATAGTCGTCTTGCCCACAGCGAGAGACGTGGTGGATACTGGGGTTAATCATACAAATGTAAATAACGCCCGTGTTTTTACAAATAGAAAGGGAACATCTGATGTTTCCAAAGAATCTGCGGAGATGCTCCGTAAGCTAGGGATGGGAATAATTCATGGTATAAACGTGGAAGCAAGGATAGCACCTGCCCATGTAGGGGCAAAGCACTACTGGAAGCATGGATTAGCGGTTTTCAAGACTATGTGGGATGCTGACAGGTGGATAGATAAGCCTAAGCAAGATGGTCAATCAAAAGAAGATTATGCTAAGAAAATGGATGAGTGGAGAGGAAGTCAGCACCTATCTTTGCCAATAGTTATTAAAGCTATACATCCTTATCATATAATGCCAGACCCCTATACTGGTGGTGATTATTATGTAATCGAGTGGCACAAAAGGAAACTTTTTGACGTTTTGAAAATCTGGCCTCACTTCAAGAATGAAAGCAAGAGAGAACCAGATGATATGGTGGAGACCTTTTCCTACTGGACGGATAAGTATAGGGCTGAGTTCGTGGTAACTTCACTAGAAGGAGAGTCCATTGCAGGCGATACCATGCTTAAAATCCCTGGCGGCGTAGTAGCTCATAAGTATGGTTTTAATCCTTATACGCTGATAGAAAATGGTTTAGGAGATGAGGACACAAAGAATAAACCAGAAAAGAGATATGTCGGGCTTTTAAGATATATGAATGACCTCTTGGTTTCAGAATCCATGAACTATACTCTTAACAATATCCTGATGGCTAAAGAGACAATGAAGGGTGGTTATATAACGGGGGTTGATGCAGAGGCTCTTGGAGAGATTAAACAGGAGTACGGCAAATATTGGCCTGTTGGTGATAAGGATGTAGAGTTTCACGACTGGGAGTCCAAGATTCCCTCAGAGGCTTCTTACAGACAACTAGCCACAACTCATGATTATATATCTGGACACGCTGCACCAAGAAGTGCCAGAGGACTTTCAGAGGTAGGTGTCAGAAGCGGTGCTGACAGAAGGTTAATAATCGCTGAAGCCTCTGCCATTTACCAGTATGCTACTCCAGCTTTTCAGAATGGGTGGGCGCAGATATTATCTAAATGCGCCATGCTGGTTAAAAATGTTATCCCAGGCGATTTTGAAATATGGACACGTACTCCTGCTGATGAATTTGATGTTGTTGTCAAGAAAGACCTGATAAAAGAACCGTTTAACTACTATGTAGAATTTGCACCTATTTCAGAAGAGGATGAATACCGCAGGCAGGACTCACTATTGAAGATGTGGAACGGTGGTCAGGGAATTACTACTCAGGAATGGACTTGGGGGCAAATGTCCAATGTTGACCCAGAAAGAATGAGGAAACAGCAGGAGAAGGAAAATCTCAGAAGGATGCCTTCTTATAATGCGATTAAAGACCAGACATTGGCTATGCTTTATCAACAGGCTTTGCAACAGGTTGGATTGCAGGGACAGGTTGCACAACCGCAAACAGGACAGGGTACGCAAACAGCACAGGGGCAAAGACCATTAGTCCCAGGAATTCCCGATAGAGCACCACTTGGTTCGGCGCAGGACTTGGATAATCAACTCCAGAATCTAGTTCAACAGAACAGTTCGGGGATACAAGGTGGGCAAGGAGTCGGGGGAGGAGGTAATAGATAATGCCTAACGATTTAGAAGTGATGCAGGAATTAGTCAAGCAAGACCTTGAACTTATGCAAGAGGTTATTGACGAGGACTTGCAACCTTTGGTGAAATTCAGGGAACAGTTAGAAAGAAAACAATTTGAAAAAGCATTCAAGGAACTGCAGAGGTTGGAAAGTGAGGTATAATGCCAAGCATTGGCACTGTTCGGAGAAATAGGGATTGTGGGCGAAAAGGAAACAGGCAATCAATATGGCACGCTTGTGTGGATTGTGGGAAAGAAAGATGGGTTCAACTGTGCAGGGGTAAGCCTGAAAGTTTAAGGTGTCGTCCGTGTGGAATGTTTGGACGGCATAGTGGAATTCCTAGGCTCTGGAAGGGCGGGCGATACATAAAAGATGGTTATATTTGCGTGCTTCAAAAAGGTCATCCTCGTACTAACAGCAATGGATATGTCAAGCAGGCAACCTTGGTGCTTGAAGAAGCACTGGGGAGATATTTATTGCCTCGGATGGTAATCCATCATGTTAATGGTGTTAGAGATGATGATAGATTAGAAAATTTAGTGGAGATATCACAAGCCAAACATATGGCAATACATAATAAGGAGAGAGTCAATGCCTAATGGAGAGTTAAGCACAAGAGAATACGACATATTTGTACGCTGGTTTAGAGGAGACCCAAGGAGGATTTTCCGAAGACCTCCTAGAAACAGAGAGGGCATTAGAGAGGGTTCTTCATATCAAAAGTTTGTAAAGGAGAGACCGTTTGCCCGTGTGACCCAAAGAACAAGGGATATACTTGAGCCAACTGGGGGATTGCCTACTAGGGCAGTCGCAGCCCCTGAAACACCACAGGAGAGGGTACAGAGGGGTATACCAGCACGTCAGGCCCAGACGGCTTTGGGAGGTCTTGGTGCTCCGTCTGCGGGTGGCCCTACGGGTGGTGTGGGACAGGAGGTTCGACCTCCAGGTGGGATTTTTTCTTTTATTAATTCCAGAGGTCAAACAATGTCATGGAATGGCATTGACGGATATATCCAAACTGGGTTTGACCCCGAACGGGTATCCCAGCCACCTCCAGCGCAACCCCCTGAAATTTCACCCTTTCAGCAGGAACAAATAGGTCTTCAGCGAAGGGAATTAGAACTTCAACGTCAACGGCAACAGCAAGCCGTACTGCCGCCAGTTACACCTTTCCAACAGCGAGGATTCGATGTTCAGCAGCAACAGTTTGAAGCGCAGCAACAGCAATTCCAGCAACAGTTGGAGTTTCAGCAAGGACAGGCGAGACAGGCAACCGAATTGCAAGAGCGACAGTTTGCATCTCAGTTAGCTGCTAATCCGATAAACTGGTTGCAATATGCTGCTTTTACAGGAGAACCTCCTGTTATACAACCCTGGATGGTTCCATTGGGATTTCAAAATACGGGTGGTACTGTCGCTCCACAAGGACTACAGGCGGGGCAGCCAATACCAGGGTTTCAACCTACCACAGGAGCTCCGCCTACTACGGGGGCAGCGGGAACACAGACATTCGCTAATCTACCCCAATTAACTACTCCATCAGCACAATTTCTGGCAAGAGCAGGGCCAACAGCGACGCAGCAGTTTCTAGGTTTCCAGAGAGCAAGAACTGGTGCTTCGCCAGAAGAATCTGCCTTCCGCTTAGGTTCGCAGAGAGCACCTGCTGGAAGGTTTCAAGGATTTTCAAGGTTTAGATAGGAGTTAAGTTGACTACTGGTAGAGATTTTGCCACTACTGTACGGGGTTTATCTCCCGCAGCGTTAGATATATTCAAGAAGCAACTCCCTCAAAGATTAAAGGAACTGGGAGAGTTAGAGCGCAATACTGCCCTTGAGCAATTAAGGGCATTACCAGAACTTGCTGAGTTTGCTGCACAGCCTGTTCAGCAACCGCCTCAGATTCAACCACAGGCGCAGCAGCAGGTTCCCCAACAAGCACCCCAGCCCGAAATTCCATGGTGGCAACATCCCTTTGAATGGTTAGATGCTATTGGAAAAGGTTTCGGTACTTTTGTCACGCAAGGGCTCACCCCTGCTGTGCCAGGAACAGAAAATCTTCCATGGTGGCAAAGGGAAAGGGCGGAATATGATGCATGGAACGAACCCAGCTTTCAGGTTGAACCGTTATTCAGGCTTCCATGGACTTCTCAGGAAATAAGAGATAGACCGTGGACTATTGGTGTTAAGGGTGCGATAGAAACAATCCCTTGGTTTGCTACATCAATAGCTACTGGTGGTCTGGCAGGCTTAGCTGGTATAGGAGCGAAGACAGGTCTTGGGAGTCTGGTACGTGCTGCCTCAATAGGACAAAAGGCGATACGGCCTATTGTCTCTGCTGAGAGAGCGGCCTTTGCTTTCCCATTCAAGGTTGCGGGCAAGGTTGCTTCACCGATAACTAAACCCTTAATTCGGGCTGCTAGAAATGTTAGGGCAAGTGTAGCCGATGCTTCTGCCAGAATAATTACCGACCTACAACCCGTAGACGATGCTATAGCTATTGCAACCCAGCCAAGTAAATTACGGAATCTGGTTAATATGGAAATCGGGGGAAGAAAACCCCTCAAGGGCTTGGCTGAGGCTATAGGCGGTAGAATGGCTGTAGCAGATAATCCAGCTACTTTATCCTTGGTGGGAAGAGATGTATTAAGATTTGAGGGGGCTAATAAGGCTACCGCAGCAATCGCTACGTTAAATAGGATGGGTGATTCCAGAAGATTATTTAATCTTACTGATGATGGACTGATGGCTATTCAGGGCAAGCAAGTCCATCTTAACGAAATAAGAACTTTCCCCAAGAGATACTGGGATGATTTAACTGAATCTCAAAGGGCGTGGGTTGAGCAAGCCCAATTATTAGAACGTGAAAAGAGAGCATTATTTGAAAGGTACGGCATTGAAGTACCTGAATTGACATTTGCGGAAGGCGGAGTTTATGCTGGCAGGCGGGTTTTGGGTAAGTTTGATGCACAGGGTAATCTAATAGATACGGCTTATATAGGACGAGGTCAACCAGGGAGACCTGGAGCAAAAACAGCGGCCTTAAAAGAAAGACAGTTTGAAGATATAAATGATGCTATCAAGGAAGGATTTCGTTATCTACCCGAAGAAGAAGCTCTTTATTACAATATCACTGGTGCTTACAATCAAGTAGCTAATAAACAATATACTGATTGGTTTTTAGAGAGAGTACCGTGGAGAACTACGGCTGGCCCAGAGGACTTAAAGGCTCAAGTAAATCTATTCAGAACGGGAGTCAAGGGTGCTAGGGAGTCCCTGAGAAATTCCCATAAACTCCTCAAGCAAAGTGCTCGTGATGTGGAAAGGCAGCAGGGCATAACCTTCAAGGCAACCGAAGATGTCGGCGATTTACTTAGTGATATAACCACTAGACAGATATTGAGGCAAAATGTAAGTTATCTCAAGGGCAGGCTTCTTGGGGAAAAGAAGTTCGCTAATAAATTGGCAAGAACCTATGCTGGGGCAGCCAACAGAAACGAGGCAGCTTATCAAAAAGTCCTTGATGTCAGTAAGAGATTGGATGACAGGTTAGCGGAACTGGCTGAGATTGAACCTATATGGAAAAGTGCTCTTGGCAAGGCTCGTAGAGCACCGTTCGGAGGGGCAACTGCTCCCGATATACCAGCTTTTGCAGGGAAAGTTTTCACCAGCCCTGAAGCAAAAGAATACGTTAATATTATACGTAATGAACTAAACCCGCAGTTCAACTCTGCGCTTAATGCTATCAATCAGGTCAATGCCGTTGGAAGGTATTTCGCCTTGGCTGGTGATATGAGCCCCTTTGGTATCCAGTTAATTTTTCTGGCTGGTGCACACCCTAAGATATTTGGCAAGGCCATGGGTGGTTTTGTCAGAGCGTTTTTCGACCCATTGTACCAGGATAACTTTCTGGCAAAGCATATAGCGACAATTCAGAGACACCCAGGACTGATACTTTCCAGGGGCGGTGCTACGGAAATGACAGAGGCCATGGGAAGAGGGGGATTACTTAGAAGGGGGCCGTTAAAGATAGGCGGTAAGGTCTTAGAGCCATTCCAGAGGGGGTTTGAGTCGTCATTAGACACTGCGGGGATTTATATGGCGGAGGCGTATGAGCACCTTGCCACTACTGCTGCACGCAGGGCACAAATAGACGCTTTTATCAATGAGTTCCGTGGCTTACTCAGCACTACCAGAATCGGTATCAGTAACGGGCAACGGCAAATAGAGCGTGCTGTTGTATTAGCCCCTCAGTATAATCGTGCTATTGGGGCTTTAATGTATGACCTCACTCAGGGTAATTTAAGGGGACAATTAGCTAGACAAGCTATAGCTAAAGGAACGACAGCAATAATGGCAATGAGTGTAGCGGTGTCAATGGCTCTCGGAGAAGATGAGGAGGAAATAGTAGACCATCTCAATCCATTGTCTGTTAATTTTATGACATGGGATATAGCTGGGCAAAGAGTGGGGCCTGGTTCAAAGGTTAGAAGCTTACTTGCTATGTTTGGCAAGATAACAAAGAGACCAGAGGATGCTGCTTTTCATGCTGGCAGATTTATGAGGGGTAACTTCTCACCATTCCTGGGCACGAGCATGGATTTAATTTCTGGCAAGGATTTCATGGGAGACCCTACGAGGGATGGGTTGCCTAATTTAACTAAGACAGTATTATTAGAGAACTTGCTTCCAATTTGGGTGCAGAGTGTAGTGCTGGAGGGTGGTGACTTTTCTGATAGGGTAGTGAGAGGATTAGGTGAGTTCGGTGGTTTAAGAGCTTACCCTGTTAGTACGTATGCGGAATTAAAAGAACGGCAAGACGAGTTGGCACAAGAGCAATACGGGGTATCGTGGGATGAATTGGGGCAACGTCCTGATGGATTTGTCCTTCAGTCCCAACTCTCAAGGAATCAGGAATTACAAGACCTGACGGCCAAGGCAACAGAGGAATCAGACAAGTTCGCTCGGAGTGAACAGTTGGTATGGAATGAATATACTCAACAGGCAGACCGCATTGGCGCAATGGTTACACAGGAACTTGTTCAGGCATCAAGCCAGTTCGAGGCTACAGGAGATGGCAGACAGCTAAGGGAAAGAGTTAACCAGGCATATTGGCTTAAAGGCCAGATGATGGGTGACCTCCTGAAGCAAGACCAGTTCTCTATAGTGAGGGATACCTTCAGTAACCCGTTAACAGAGCAGCAAAGAAGTAATATGCAACCCCAGAAACTACTTTACCGTGATTACAACCAGATAATGTACGCCCCAGACCTATATGATGAATTCGGGGAATACAGATTTGACGAAGCTGATAGGAGAAGGAACCTTTTTATACAGCAGTACGGGTTAGAGGCATTAAACTCAGTAGAATCGGTAATAGGGGAACGTAGGGCAGACGAACCCCCTGCTGTAAAGAGACTCAGGGAAGCAAGGATTATTCTACAACCTTACTGGGATATAGAAAGAGAGGTATGGAGCCAATTCCCGCAGGGGTTAAAGGAAATATCAGACCAGATTATAATCATAGAGAGAAACGACCCTATCCAGGCCAAGCGGATGTTATTCCAGTACCCCATGATAGTATTGGCAAGAAGGCAGATAGCATTATTTAAGAGGCAACTTAAAGCTACCAATGCAGAAATTGCAAATGCATTAAATACATTCTACAGTTTTTAGGAGGTAGGGATGGCAAAACCAAATATATCTCACATTGAAGCTCGGTATCGACTTGAGGAAGAAATAATTGATTTATTTTGCAAAGAAAATAAGGGAGGTAAACAATGCCCCACAAAAAGGGACAGCCAGGGTACAAAGCCAGAAAGGGACACCCGAAAGGAAGTAAATAATGCCAGCTAAATCGAAGAAGCAGAGACGATTCTTTGGGGCTGAGTTAGGTAGAAAGCAAGCGGGGAAGAAAACCCGAACAGGATTGCCCGAGCATAAGTTAAAAGAATTTACTAGAAAGAAGAAATAGTGATAGATTCTGAAAGTTACTTACGTTGTGACGGATGTAACAAGAAACTGGCACGATATACAGTCAATATGGATTTAGAGATTGTATGCCCTCGTTCAACGTGCAAGAGATTTAATATATTCAAGAGAAAAGACTTATTGCAGGCTCTCACTAGGTTTGTGAAGAGGGTATGTTATAATGAAGTAGCACCTTAAAAATATACGGGGCGGGAAACTCGGCGGGTGAGAGTTCATAACTCTACCTAGTTAGTTAACCCCAGCCAGTAGACCGAGATGAAACTGGTTTAAGCCCCATCAAATAGAACTGCAAGACAGTCCATTTAGATTCCTTAGAGAATCTGGGTGGGCTTTTTTATTTAAGGAACTATTCATAGTTTCAATAAAATTAAGGAGAAACAAATGGCGGACGAAGCAATCGTTCAAGAGGAGCAGACTTCCACTGAGGAGAATGTTTCAAAAGAGACTGAGGAAAAGAAAGAAGAACAGTCTAAGGAACAGCCTTTTAGCGATGAACAAGAGGCTAGGGTACAACAGTTAATGACAGAGGCTACGGCGAAGGCGGTAGCTGAAGCGAAAGAATCGGGGCGGCGAGAGCTTCAAGGGGAGCAAGACCGCAATAGAAATACCGAAAGACGGGCTAAACTTGCCGAAGGCACAGTTAATGCTTATGAGTCCAGTTTTAATGGTCTTGACGAGGAAACCCGAAAGGACATAGAACTGGCAAGATACCGAGAGCAGGAAAAACAGTATCAGTCTACTGCACAGGAAGACGCAACTAAGCAGCAAGAGGCAGATTATTATCAGAGATTGAATGAATCCATACTGGTCTATCTGGACAATCTTAACATACCGAGAGACGACAAGAGGATAGACTGGGGTACAGGTTCGCAGGATTATGTCGAAGCCAGAAACAGGCTTGACGCTTCTGTAGCAAAGATAATAAACGAGAATAAAAAGGCTGATACGGAGAAGATGAAAGACGATTTCAAAGTTCTGGAATCCAGTCTTCGTAAAGAGTTAAACCTTGACTCGGTAGATACCACTACAGGAAGTGGTGGTGGGAATGACTCTGACGCAGAGTTCAAGAAAGGACTAGGCGATGGGAGTCTACCGTTAAATAAAGCAAACATGGCGAGAGCCAAGAAAATGGGTATCGCCTAATAAGGAGCAAATAAATGGCTAACAGTGGCTGGACTACTACCTCAGCACTTGCTGATAGTCTTGATGATGTCAGGTCTTCAGCAAGGATAGTAAGAGAATTTGAGGGGGTTATGCCCCAGCTTGTAGATAATGTGAAGCTTGGCGAGGGTATTGGTACTGCTTGGCAGGAAATCAAGTATGACCAGTTAATCGCTCAGGCGGTAACTGAAACTACAGACCTGGATAATCCTCAACAGTTATCTGACTCGTTGATTTCGATTACTCCTACAGTGGTTGGTATTGAGACTTTTATAACTGACCGAGTGGCAGCGAGAATCAGCAAAATAGGGTTGGGCAAGATTGGCAGTCTTGGTCAGAACGCAATCCAGAGGAAGAAAGACGAGGACGGGTTGATATTATTCGCCTCAGCCTCAACTACAGCCTCCCCTGGTGCTGGCGTAACCCTTACTTCGGGCTATGTCGCCGCAGCTTCCTACAATGTTACTTCTAACACTACCGAGCCAGGACACAAGCCAATCAGGTTTGTAGCTCATGGCTTCCAGCTAAAAGACCTCTTTGACGAATTGGTAGCTGGTGTAGGGACTTATGTGGTTGACGAAGGGCCAACTGCCAGGGTGTACCAGAACAGGTTTGACCTCCCCATAGCGGGTGTGGAAGTCTTTGAAGATGGTAACATCACCATTGACGGAAGTGCCGATGCCAACGCTGGTGTCTTCGCTATGGAAGGGATAATTCTAGTTCAGGGACGTGCTCCTCGAATCATATCCGTAAGGAATGAGAAGAGAGGTGGCGGTGGAGACCATGTGTATCACTATGATGAGTACGCTTACGGCATCAGACTCTCAAATTGGGTCTATCTCATCAAGAGTGATGCGACAGCACCCACGAGTTAATACCACCAAAAATCAGATGTGTCAAATATAATGGCACGCCGCCAATGAAGATGGCAGGTGGTTCTTGAAGGCGATGAAGACGCCTAAAAATCAGATTTCGGGGCTGAAATACCCCGACAAAGGAAGGAAAATAAATGGCGAACATGGGTTCAAAGGGAATAACTAGATACGAGGAAACATTTGCCATAGATACTATCGGTGCCGCAGGGGATGGTGTCGCTTGGCTTCAGACTAATGATGCTGGCACAGCTTTTGTCAGGGCAGTAGCGGCAGGTAAGGGCTTACATGTTGCTGGTGCAACTTCTACTGGCGGAGCCAATAGGCACGAGTTTCTCAGTGACAGTTTAATGTTTACTGGGCAAGAAGGGCACTCATCGGTTGAAATACTACTCCAGTTGGGGGCTGTTACCGATGTAGCCTTTAACTTCGGGTTCTTTGATGCCACTACAGGCCCAAACAACATCATACCCGCTAAAATTGACAGTGTAACTATTACGGGGCAGGCTGCGGATGGGTTTCTTGGTATCATCTATGACTCTAATGCAACCAATGATGAACTGCATTGCTTCTGGATGAACGGTGGGACGGATACCACAACGCTGATTGCCGACCTCAGAATGTCAGGGATAGCACCAATAGCCTCAAAGTGGCTCTACATGAAGGTAGAGATGCAAGACCGAGGTTCGGGCAAGGGTGTTAGGGCAACCTTCTTAGCGGTTGACAGCAATGGTAGGAGCGTGGAAAAGGTCTTTAACACTTCAGTAGACAGAGACCTCCCTCTCAACTACTATCTTGGCGTGGAAAACCGTACTACCACAGCAGTTAACATCTATCTCAAGGGTGTTGCGTGGGAACAGACGATAGCAAATATGTAATTTAGAAGGCTTTGGGTGTTGAGCCTGAAATCAATGCCCACCTAAAATCAACTGCGATGTATTTCGCTTTTAGGAGGAAAATTAAATGGCTAAAAATACTAGAGCAATTAAAAGAGGATTCCATTGGGACCCCATTGCACAGGATTTAGGTATTTACGTAAACGGTGTGCAGGTAGAGTCCTATTCTGAACGTGCTGGAAGAACCTATTACGTTAATAACATTACTGGAGCTTCAACTAACGATGGCAGGTCTTGGGGTGCAGCTTTTGACGAAGTATCTACAGCTATCACTGCATCAGAGGCTTACCGGCAGTTAGGCGGGGGTGCTCCAACTGTAACTACAAATGACTATGTTATTAACACAATCGTAGTTCAAGGAACAGGGACAGCCTATGCAGCTGTAACTGCCCTGCCAAGTTATACTCGTATTATCGGTTTGGGTGCTGACCCACGAGGCAATGGGGCTGGTATTGCTCAGATTGACGGGGCTGGGACTGCTGACTCCATGACTGGTTCAGCCAGGGGGATGGAACTATACAATATACAATGTGACCAGAGTGGAGCAGGTAGTGTTGTCGGGTTAGACTGTACTGTACTATTCCGCTCAAGAATCGAGGATTGCGCCTTTACCAATCAAGGAACTAGCGGCATAAGAATTGCTACAGGTGGCGGTGTTACTATCAAAAATGTTACCTGCTCTAATGATACCGTTGCCCAGATTACTGGCTTGACACTTGGAAATGGTGCTACTAACAATTCTCACAAAATAGTTGATTGTGAGTTCTTCGGTGATACTAATGGAGTGTCATTCAGCTCCGTTGCTGGGAAGCAGACCGTGTTCAAGAATTGCTATGCGTGGGGTGGCACCTATGGCTTCCTGGACACCTCAAGTAGTGATATTGGTTTCCAGCCCCAGTACATAGATTGCTACGGGAACGGTGGAGCTAGTAACACTATCAACAGTTCTGGGTTCAAGATTTCCAATAACTACACCAGACACCTTACCAACTGTATAGAAAACGCTAGTGGCACCGTCTTTAATATTCCTGATATAAGCAATACTAATGCCTAAAATCAGTTACTAGAGAGGGTAAAGTGCCAATATACGAATATCGGTGTAAGTGCGGAAACGAGGGGGAGTTCATTCTCCCCTTTGATTCGCAACCACAAATATGTGAGTGTGGGGAGACTATGCAACGGAAACTGTCTGTTTCCAGTTTCGTAATGAAGCAGACTGGCAGAGGCATGGCAATGGATACACTAAACTCAAAGCAAAATGGTATGCCTGATAGACACTGGAAACCACAAGCCGAGAGGTTAGCGGCTGCGGGACTTTGAGGGAGAAAGATGGCTAAAAAGAATGGGGTGATTACCCCTATAACCTTATCAGTAAACGAAAACGAGAAGGCTTGGAGCTTGCAGGAAGTCCACGAGCAGTCTCCTGGTTCCAGGGGCTTTCACAGATACAGGAAAATCCTGGTCAACCGTGATGGTAAGTTATCTGAGTTCATAGAGGATATGGGACTGGCTAAGGACTTCAAGGGTATAAGACCATTCAACATACCTTCTCTCTGGGAGCATTCGGTAGCAGAACTTTTGGACTTAGCGGATGTTCTGCGAAACGAGACATTTATCGACATTAAGGATTGGTTAGGTCTTGAAAATTACAAGGCTGCCTAAGTGAAAACAGTTGGTCAAAAGGAGGATAAATTGACAGACACACTTCAGGACACAAAGGGACAGGACAATGAGAGCTTGATACAAGAGGCATTGAGGGACGCAAAACTGGTTGAAGTCCCCAGTGAACTCAAGAAAAACCCAGTTATTCATAAGGGGGATGAAATACTGGATGCACCAATGACGGTTAAGGAACTGTCAAGTGCAGGATATGTATATGTGTGGGACAGCAGGACTTATGAGAGAGCACCCGTGCTCTATTATATGCTCCCCAGTATTCTGCGGAGGCGGAGGGATGACGGTTCTTTTATATGGACTACCAATGACCCCAAGCAATTACCCAAACGAGGGACACTAAAATGCTTCCTGCACGCAGAAAGTCCTAACAGGAAAGAATACGATAGCATGGGGTTGAGGTCTTGTAAGAAATCAAATATCATCAATGATTTTGAGGTCAAGCAGCACATGACCAAAAAGCACCCTAAAGAGTGGCAGGCGATAGAGGACATGAGGAAGGAAAGGGAACGTCAGGAAGACAGGGCGTTCCAGAAGACTCTCTACGAAGCTGTGGGAAGTAAACAAGTAGCCCCACTTTATGTCAGTAAAAAAGACCAGGAGAAGATAAAAACAAAATAAGCCAAAAATAAATAGTTGGTACTCTAAAATAAAGCACCATTGGGTACTGGCAGGGGAGAAAAGAAATGGCAGACACACAGACAAGAGTGTGGGGCATAGGTGGTCGCACACTAACCGTAGCAGTAACTAGAACCTTAGATGCTTCAGGGGGTAATTACGCCGCCGAAGATGTAGTGTCAGATGACGATACTGCATCTGGTGGAACCGCAATCACATTTGATGGAATATCCACAAAACTTGGTGGGGCTGGTTATATAACTAACGCTAGTATTCTTTGTTCAACAACAGGATTGGCCTGGAGGCTAACACTATACCTGTACAGGGTTACACCGACAGTTGGGGAACTTGACGATAACGCAGTCAATACATCAGTTCATACCACAGATAGACCAAACTATGTCAAAAAGATTGACTTCCCTGCGATGGAAGACCTTGGTGGGAACTCAGAGACAGAAGCCACCTCAAGTACAGTAGGTAATATCCCCATTTCCTTTAACTGCGCCACTGGTGATGATGCGCTGTATGGCATTTTAGTTACCAGAGATGCCGAAACCAATGAAGCCTCTGGGATGACAATAGTAATCAGTTTAACATCAGAGATACAGTAGGGGATATTGTGAGTGTAGCATTAAAGTATCCCAAGAGCTTGTGGTCGTATAATCCCATTCCTCGTAGTTGCGTCCTGTATCTCCCCTTATGGTCTCCTGGATTGAATGGGAGTGTCTTCAAATCTGCTGACCCATTTAGACATACGTGTACTGTTACGGGTGCTGTGCGAGTTAATGATGGCAGAGTTTTTGATGGTACAGACGACCAAGTATTGTGTGGTAATGCCACTTCCCTCAACAATATCTTTGATGGTGGCGGAACTATAGTTTTCTGGGTTAATGTTGATAGTGACGGGGAAAGTGATAGCGGGTTTATCAGTGTTCAAACTGGCATCTGGTCTTTTGCAACCACAGGTGAGGCAGGTGCTAAAGTAAAAATACAATTAGCCCGTGTTTTCAGTGATACCTCTGGAATTTGGGCGACCAGTTCAACGGAAGTAACTATAGGTACTCCAACCATGGCCGCTGTAACATATAACAGTAGCGATGTGGGTAATAATCCTATTATTTATATAGACAATAGGGTGAAAACCGTGGGTGATGGTTTGACTGAGACCTCCACCCCTGTTGGCACTAGAACTGACGATGCGGGAGTGGATATTGTACTAGGCGGTTTCGGCAACGGAAGTTTTTCCTATGATGGCAATATTGGTGAGGCATGGTTTTTCAACAGCGCTTTAACTGCTGAGGAAATTACTTATATTTACAGTCGTACTAGAGGGAGGTATCAATAATGGCAGGAACTAGAGTCAAGATAGATTTATTTTTCAAGGATAAAACACCACAGCAAGTCAATTCACAGTTTCCTCAATTACTACCATCAATAAAGGCTGCCAAAGCAAAAGCCTCCAGAATAAATAAAGGTCTAGCCAATGAGGAGATGACAGTCGTAGCTAAATATCACATCTGTCACCACGATGAACCAGGCAATACTATCTCATGCGCTGACACCGAGGTGGAAATCTAAATGACTAGTAGTTTGAGCTCTATGAGGCAGGAATTATCCCGTCAGCTAGGCGATTTTTGGGCTTCCACCACAACGGGGGCTGGCTCTACAACCACAATCGTTGACACCTTGCTGAAAGCCAAACAGGACGCATGGATTGGTAAGGATATGTATGACCTTATCACGGAGTCTGGTCATGCCTCTGTTGACGAAGAAAGACAGATTTCCTCTCTGGCTAATTCCACAGGGACTTTAACCGTATTAGCGCACGACAACACTACTGGCACTTCTATGGACTATGAGGTTCATCGTCTATTCACTGCATCAGACAAACGAAGGGCTTTAATCGCTGCCGCAAGAATGGCTTATCCCTATATACATGAGAAGATATGGGATGAAAGCATGGTATCGGGAAACTGGTTAAAAGATGGTTCATTCGAGATATGGACTTCATCTTCGGCTTTAACTTATTGGACTACTACGACATCTACAATCGCTAAGACTACGAGTTCACCTTTTTATAAGCACGGTTTAACTTCTTGTAAGATAAGCACTGCTGCCGGGACACTAGTTCAGGACATTTCTAACTGGGATGACCTCAAGCGTCTAGCAGGTCAGACTGTTACCTTTTCTATCCAAGCTCATTGTGATACAGCTTCGTGCTTAAGAATTTCTATACAGGATGGGGTGAATACGCAGACCTATTCAAATTATCACGCTGGGGATTCGGCTTGGACTCAAGATGACCCTAGAAACGATAATATGTACGCCCAGATGTTTATTGACTGGAACGCTACAGAAGTTACATTCACTATTCATCACGAGGTAGCTGCTGCCACTTCCTACGTGGATGATGCCAGGGTTATCGGCCCCTATCAGCCGAGATTATTTATTGAGACATTAGGTTTGGCTCAGGAGAAACCTGTTCAAGTAGAAATAGAACCCTTGAATTATTCTACCGATGAGCCGTGGGCGATAGTTTTCAATTCTCGGATAGACACTGAATTGGGCTATATCTACATTCCCTCCTCAGTTCAAAGAGACCGCAGGTTAAGAATAAAGGGGATAGGCTATTTAGACTTTGTGGATTCCAGTGGAGATTCCGCAACAGCGTGGAATTCAACCATAAACATAAACTCTCCCCAGACCGATATTCTAGTAGCTCAGGCCGCTGTCTATCTTTACACTATAATGTCAATGCCTAACTTCTCAAGGAATACAAAGCAGGACTTTCAAGAGATGATAGGCTTCTGGGAACGTAAGTTAAGAACAGCGATTGGTAAGTTCGGTATGGAGGTTCAGTCTATCCCAGTGAGGTTTCAGTGAGTATTCACGGAGACCTCGACCATGAGTTAAAAATCGGCAGCGACACCCAACAGTTTCGCCTTGTCAGGGGTGAGGGTGGGGCTGTGATGTACAATATCCGCAATATCATCCCTAATTATAGAGACCCCCTGCAATTCACTCAATCAGATTGGGTAGGCGGGCATGGTAGTTATGAGCGCAGAGTGCCCGATGTCTACTTTGAGGGGCAGTCTATTGACACCACGCAGGAAGGCCGTGTGTTTCTTGGCCCCCTTATTAACACAGTTCAAGAATCAGATGATACCGATTTAGATGGGGCAGTTGTTGGATTCATATGGTTCACTGCTACCTCTGAGTGGTTGTGCTGGACTGCTACTAATATATACCGATATGATGTAGGCTCTGACGGGAAGTGGACAGTAGCCACCACTACTGTAACTGGCGTTCTCAAGATGGCTGAGTTCAAAGGGATTATGTACGCTGCAAGGGGAGCAACAGGGGCGTATATGTATTCCTCTGACGGTGATACGTGGACAGCAACCGACCTGACAGATAGCACAGCGTATGGGTTTCTTGTTACCCCTAATCCAGACGGTACTGCTGAAAACCTGTGGAAGTTCAAACAGACCAACGAATTATCAAGAACCACTGATGGCAGAACGGTTGCTGCTGGTGGAGTTCAGTGGGAATCGCCCACCTTTGTAGGGGATACTTCTCACAATATTACGAACATCTTTTTACAGAATAATAAACTTATGGCTGGTAGGGAAGACAACCTTTTCCATATAGACTCCAACGGGGGCACACATCCGTTCAGGGACGACCTCAAAATCAATCAGTCTACTAATAATTACAAATATGTAGCTGAATGGCAGACCTCGGTATATCACTCAGAGGCAAGGGGAATGGCAGAGATTACTGCTTACAATTCCTATGATGTAATGGGGCCATTATTTGGCATAGATGATATAGGAAAGGTGGGGGATGTTGTAGGTATAGCAGGGGATAAAGACTGGCTATACGTAGCTATGGATGAGGGGACTAACACAATAATCTATAAATGCTTGGAAATACTCAATAAGCAGGGTAAACTCCAGTGGCAATACTGTCCGTGGATATTCGCAGGGACTAACGCAGTTGCTTCTATAGCAGTAGCACAGCACTCTACTACTGATTTAAGGCTATGGTTCGGGTATGGAAACGCTACCGCCTACGTTATTTTATCTGAAAACCCCCTCGGCGACTCTCTAGCACGATACGCTACCTCTGGATTTTTAAGAGGTAGTTATGATTACGGCACAGACCCTAACTGGGATAAGTTATGGCAGTCGACTGTCATTGAGCAGCACAGGGTTAATTCAGGGGCAATCACGGCAGCTTCCGCTGGTGAAACTGTCCAGATTAAATATCGTGATGACGCAGATACTTCAGCAACTTCCATTGTCTCCGCTTATAATACTGCCAGTATTGTAGAGACCAACTTTAGTTCAGCACTTAATAATAAACGTATCCAGTTTGAGATTCATCTAGCCTCTAATACAAGTACAGCTACGCCTGTGGTTACGTTCTTCCAGGCTAAAGGCGTAGAGAAGCCGACTACAGTAAGGATACACGAAGCTACTTATGCCATAGACGACTCTCCCTCTCAGGATGCTGAGGTATTAAGAGACTTACTGAGAACGGGTAGAACATCTACAACTCTGATAAGATTTGCCAATCTGAACTTCGAGGAAAAAACATCAGGCACGGCGGGGACTGACTTTGTATACACCGTCATGGAGCCAGGGTTTCCCCAGGAGGTTGAGATTGTTCATTTGGATGGAAGGGCGGCAGAACAAGCGATTCAAGTGCAATTAAGAGAGGTTTCATTTTCATGACAACTGGATATATTATCAAAAGAAAACTAAGGGGTGCTTTGGGTGATGAGGTGGACGGTAGTGATATTGCCAACCTTTTGCAGCACACTCAAAATAATCCCGTTAATACTGCCACGTTTCAGGATGAACTTACGTTAAACAGGCTGACAGTCAAGCTCCACAACAAAATACCTATCGGCACAAACAAGTATAAGACAGATTCGGGCGGGTTTGAGAACTTTACAACTTATACCGAGGTAGACCCTGGCGGCATCAGGATTGAGGTAACAAGTAGTAGGGTTACTTGGACTATTTTACGCAGAAATGTGGATGGCTATGTCTATGCCGACAAGGGTATTGATAACTTTGATGAAAACTTTACATTCCGATTAACCTTCCGTGTTACTGGAGGTAATGCAGGGGGATTAGCCAATTTCTGGGCTTTAGCCAATTTAGTAGATGATTCGCAGGGTATTAGAGCTGCTAACGGCGATACAATCTATGCTCTTATCAAGAGGCACGACCAAACTGACCAACCTTATATTAGTATGGAGGAAATTGACGGGGGAACAGCTTATACTAGTGGTACAGTCTTTGATATAAGTCTTGATACCGATTACTACATAGCAATCGAGAGGGACGAGAGTGTTGGAACATACGGCACACTCTATATGCGTACATACAGTGATTCTAGCAGGACGACTCTTATAAACACGCAATCCATAGCCCTCCATACCTCAAAGAAAGATTATCGCTATCTTTACGCCTGTCAGTCTTTCAATACAGGCACTAATCAAAGCGTAAGTGCACATACTGAGAATTTAGAAATACTTAACCTACCACAGACAGGGCATATCTGGATGGAAGGCTCTAATCTCCGTGCTATTGATGAAAGCAGGATAGAGGGGATATACATTCACAGGGGCGATTTCGACCCCAATATAACCTCTCCGACCGACCACGATATGCTGTTCTACGATAGCGCATCTGGCAAGTGGATTGACGGCACAGAAGCTACTATCCTTTCTCAACTGAGTGGTCAGGCTGATGCGACCTTTGATTGGAATGACCAGGAACTGGATAATATCAAGACATTAAATATAACTAATGGCACGGAGCTTACCATCTCTTCTGGGGCAGTTACCGCTACACAAGGACATCACTCTGTAGACACCGAAAGCGATGCAGCTACAGATGACTTGGACACAATCAATGGATTAGATAGTAATGACTTAATCTTTCTTTTCGCAGAGAATGGTGCTAGAACAGTTCGTATTAGAGATGGCGAAGGTAACATCTTTTTACGCCACCAGAACGCAGTAGCGTCATACAACTTCAACTCACCATCAGGTTCTTCGGGGGTATTCTATGTAGGAGGTAGTTACTTTGCTCCTGCGGGTGAAGCAGTTCTTACTAACATAAGCCCAACAGTTACACTCGGTAGTGCTAATATATCCTACGCTATGCACGCCTTTGCTGTAGCTAAAGGGGATGGGGCTACTGATGGCTCTGACCTAGTATTAACAGTAACAGGTACAAGCATAGATGATGAAGGGAACAGGTCAGCAGCAGACTCAGAGGTTGTTGTTGCTGACGCCTTGCTTGCTACTTTTGCCACTGATACCTATATGGAGACTCCTAAGAAGTGGGTAGGTCAAGTAACATACACCCTAACTTCATCAGGTGGTGGCACATTCAACTGCTCCTTCAACTATGGATTTGCTAAGTATGAGGACTTTGGCAATCAGGACTACTCTGTTACCTTCTTTGAGTGTACAGGGAGGGCAGGAGCTAGT
>SDBT01004623.1_pt1 | contig 23308 bp, 22 predicted proteins | sample 2277101 | NCBI WGS metagenome assembly SDBT01 (sample SAMN10404973, study PRJNA504765) | marine sediment metagenome | isolation source: marine sediment core GS10_PC15, 103 cmbsf | place: Arctic Ocean: Southern Knipovich Ridge | collected 2010 | reverse complement strand
GGGCTGGCAGCCTCGTTCTACGAAATACCCGTCTCTTCGGCGACTAACGGTACTATGAAAAACTAACTTGTCTGAGTACTAGAGCACTGACAACTTAATTCTTAATACCATCATTGGAGCAGTAAATTCAAGGCTTTGACTCAATTTCTGGGCGGCCTTCCGTAGAACATGCCGCTGGCTTGTTCGGAAACGGGCTGGCAGCCTCGTTCTACTAATTGCCTGTCCCTTCGTCAAGAAACTGTACCCGCAGAAATTAAGTTGTCAGTGCTCTAGCCTGCCAGTCTTTCGTAGCCGAGGCTTTTCAGCACGTCCTTCCAGGCTTTGACCTGCGCGTCAAAGTGAGCGTTTCTGTATCTCGTGTAATACGCCTGATCTGGATCGCCGCTTCTTATCACGTCAATATCTCTGACGATGGCTTCTGCCGCTGCCTGAGCGCCTTCACGTGCCAATCTGGTCCAGATGTTGAACCGTATCACTCCATCGTATGCCAGGGATGACAGTTGTTCAAGCGGGATGCTGGAACCACCGTGCAAGACTATTTTTGCCGCGCCCAGTAACTCAGTTACTTTCTTCGCTCTTTCTGAGTTATAATCCGACCATCCAAGAGCCTGCTGCTTCGATCCAAGTTCCACCACTATCAGATCTGTTCCAGTCTTATCAATATATGATCGGGCAGATTCTGCATAGGCTTCGTCAGTGTCAGCACCAGCCAGTTCTTCGGCCTCGTGATGCCCTTCTACAGCGGGTCTTTGAAGCGCAGCCTCTATGACGAGATACTTTCCGTATTTATCCACCGCCCTGCTCGTCAATTCTATATTTTCCTCAAGTGTTCTATCGCCCAGAGAGCCATCCACCATAATGGTAGCCAGCTTATCCTGATATTTGCTCCACACCCATTCTTCCGCCTCAGCGTCCGCGTGGTCGATATGCGGCAGCGCCACGACATTATAATAAGTACCGCCTTTTACCCCACATAGGATGTCAAGAGCCGACAAGCACACCCTCAATCCCTCTTCCTTGCTGCCCCATCTCAAAATCCTATCTGCTTGCTGCATATCCTTATATGCAAAGGTAACCGATGGAGCGATAACGGGATTCTTTATGCCATACTCCTGGGCAAACTCCTTAACTGCATGTAAGTTAGCTTCCAGGTTCATCAGACTATCATAGCAAAATACTGGCATAACTACTTTAGCTTCTTCCAGCCTCGCAAGAACATCCAGCGTCTGATTTCTGTCCGTTACAACTGGCATCTTCTATTTCCTCTCGTTCCGTCTCATACTCTCAGCGCTAAGTGGTTCAATCGGTAAATTCGTGTCGCCAAAATACCCGTAGGGGCACGCTGCGCGTGCCCGGGCACAAGCATTGTGCCCCTACGAATAACAGCATAGATTTGCCGATTAAACCATAGGACACAAGAAGCAGAGAGCAAAGAAATATCCGTGAAAATCCGCTTAATCCGTGTCTATCAGTGTGCTATTTCTATCTATTCCCGCGCGGCGAGATCGCTGCATCCGGGAGCGTCTGCTTGTCCTTCCGCCAGCCTGAGAATGAAGTCAGGGAACTTGCCGCCGGCGTCAGCTACACCTTTGTCGAACAGATCTTTAGCGACATCCGGATTATCATCCGCCACGCTACTTTCAAAGGGCTTCTCTGCATTCAGATCTCGGAGGAAAGCGCCTTTGCCGTTTACCTTGCAATTCATCCACCAGTTGTGGTTGATGACAGTCATGGCTGATCCCCAACCTACAGTCACGTGATCCCGGATCGGCTCACCATCTTCGACGGCGGCTTTCCAGAAAGTCATACCATCTACCGGCTGCTCTGGCTCAATGCCTGCAAATTCCATAATCTGCGCGGCTACATCTGTATGCTGAACAAGCATATCGCTTCGCTTTCCAGCGCCGATGCCTTCCGGATGTCGGATCATCAGCGGGACGTCATATACTTCAGGGGCTGATGGATACCCGCGTTTGCCCATGTATTTATGGTCACCGATGGAATGTCCGTGATCAGTGGTGAAGATCAGCACCGTATTTTCCAGCATACCCAGCGTCCGCATTGTTTCATACAGGTGTCCGAACCAGCGGTCGCACATGGTAACCAGTCCTGTATAATTAGCCCTTGTCCTGCGCAGAAGCTCCGGTCTCAGATTATCCGTATTCGCGTATCCGGAAGCTACCTGTTCCGGTCCATCGCTGTCGTCATACATACGGCGGTAGTGTTCAGGCACAAGCCACGGCTCATGCGGGTCGAAGCTCTCTATAGTCAGGAAGAGCTTATCCGCATCCTGATTCTGCTCCAGCCAGCGAGAGGCTTCGATGAGCACGCGTGCGTTGAAATAATCTTCCTCGCGCACTCTGTCGCGCATGTTCAAAATGCACTGGCGGATGAAGTTGATCTTTCTGGGGTTCTGCATCTCCTTCGGCAGCCAGTAGTCGATCTCCTCCTGCGTCAGATCAGGTCCGCTGCGGTACTGATCTGTTTCCTGACCTCGCAGGAACATCCACTGGTTAAACCCGCGCCAGTAATTCTTCGATGGCTTGAACATATGGTACACGTCGGCGAACAAGCCGGTGCGGTAGCCGTTTTCTCTCAGCAGTTCAGCCAGGGTATCCTGATCCTCTGGGATGGGACCCCAGCCGGGAGCGCCCACAAAATCGCCCTTGAGACGGAAATCTCCGTTGATGAATGGATAGACGCGTCTCCCCGTATAGAGCGCCCGACGTGTGGGAAGCGTCGGAAGCGACTCTGGATACATGTGCGTCATAACCAGTGATTCTTCTGCCAATTTGTCGAAGTGCGGAGTCTTAACCTCCCACCACGGCGGCGGCCCATAGCAATTCATACAGTCCTTACGAAGCGAATCGTAGACAACCAGAATTATGTTCACTTATTGTTCCTCCTTGAGATTGACATTCATGTAGAACGAGGCTGCCAGCCTCGTTCTACTTACCAACAAGCCAGCGGCATGTTCTACTATGCTAACTGAAAAACTCGTATCAATCAAGTGAAAAATGAACGGAGGAATGGAGATTGTCGTTTTTGGGAATGATGGGTAGCTAGAAAGAAAGGAAGAGTGAAAAATCGTATAATGCAGAGTGAAGAATCTCCATTCAAGGTTGGTATCTTCTTGGGAGATTCTTCGCTTCGCTCAGAATGACATGGATCTGGATACCTTTAGAATATCATACAGATCCAGGCCTTCGGGTAGGCCTCTAATCAATATCGTGATCTTATGCGTCCCCATGTAGTGGGAAGCTTGCCTGCGGCTTCCACAGCCTGGTTCACGCCTTCGATCTGGAGTTGTCTGTCTTCATCAGTAGGTAGGCGAGCATTGGCCTGGCCGCCTACTATATCGCTGGTTATAAACAGGCAGTCCAGCATGGTGGCGTCCTCTCTTGTCCAGATTGTCAGGATAGTTTCTCCTGCAGGAAGCTCCCATTCCCGATCTGTATGAGTATCGTCCGCCTTCCATGCCTCTACCCTGTCCCAATGCCACGAGTTGCCGTTCCCAATAGACCAGCGGAAATCATTATTACCGGTTTGCTGAGGGTTTTCCTTAGGATCGGCAGGCTCCCATGTTACGAAGAAAGAATCGCTGTTGCCATCCCATGCGACGACCCACGCCCATACAGCATACGTGTCTTCTTCAGGTAGATTAATGATGAACTTAACCGATCCTTTGTTCCCGTTAGGCCCGCCTATAACCGGCGCGCCCGGCGCCCAGACGAACTTCCCGTTTGAGGGTTCATTTGGCTCTATACCATCATGATCCCCGACATCTGCCGGCACAGCTATAACCATAGGTGCAAGGATCTCATCTGCCAGTTCTGCCTCCAGCGCGATCTCTACATCACCAGCCATTGCCATATTGATCAGTAAGGCTGAGGCAATCGCCAGGATTCCCACGAAATATATGCGCTTCATCGTATAAATCCTCCGCATAATGCATAAGGGTCGCTGGAAATGCCGCGACCCCTATGCTATATATCAGTCATGCAAATCAACGCGCCGATCTGATAGCACCCCAGGTTACAGCCAGCTTGCCAGACGGTGTTACAGCAGCCAGATCATCATCAGTGGGCACACGCGGGCTTACCTCAGCCTCGTCTGATGAAAGATTGTCAGTTATGAATATGCAATCCAGCATAGCGGCGTCTTCTCTTGTCCAGATTGTCAGAGTCGTCGAACCAGCGGGAAGTACCCATTCCCGATCTGTATGAGTATCGTCCGCCTTCCAGGCCTCTACTCTGTCCCAGTGCCACGTCTCGCCATTCCCAATAGACCAGCGGAAATCATTGTTACCCGTTTCCTGCGAGTTTTCTTGCGGATCGGCGGGTTCCCATGTTACGAAGAAAGAGTCGCTATTGCCGTCCCATGCTATAATTCTAGCCCATATAGCATACGTACCGGCTGCAAGCATGTTAATTTCGAATCGAATGAATCCAGCATTGCCATTTGGGCCACCTACAAGCGGCTCGCCCGGAGTCCAAACAAACGCACCGCGCGAAGGCGCATCAGGTTCGGGGCCACCTTGCGCCGCGGCATCCGCCGGTACAGCTATAACTTGAGGCGGTTCGATAACACTGGCAAGTTCAGCTTCCAAAGCCAACTCGACTGCCAGACACAGACCTGAAAACATCAAAACAATTGCTGCAACCATAGAAAAAATCAAAACTTTTTTCATCGTGTTTTTCCTCCTGTACCTCTCATAATACATCTAAACCTGAAGAAATATGAAATTGGTAATGTATCCGCTCCAGTCATCACCTCCTCATTTACTTTGTTTCCTACACTGTTCGTATTTGACTTCACCCCATTCGATAGCAAACAGCTAAATAGGCAACATCATTGATGATATTCTACAATACAGGGATTAGAAAGTCAAGCAACATTTATGTGAGTGCGACTCAAAATAGTGGTTAGCAGCGCTGGGACCCGGCGCAATATGGCTGATGGTCTGTAGGGGCAGGTTTTATCTGACAATACGGTGTTTGCAGAACTATCAATCTCCGGATAAGCAGTAGTCAGTATCTCAAACAGGAAACTCCAAACCTGCCCTTAGCTTCCGCTCCACGAGGGTGGGTTTTGGCTGCTGAACGTGACGACCGTCAAAAGCGTCGCAATGATAAACAGTATTTAGATGATCTGTCAAGAAAGATTAAACCCACCCCTACAGATCTCCTTTGCCACAATTGTGTGGAGTCTTGATATTGGCAAGGGTGTTAATCTACTTTCCTTATCTGCCCCCAGGTGGATGCCAGTTTGCCCGCAGGTGAAACTGCAAAAGGCTCACCGAAGACCAGGTCTCCCCACACTGCTTCGTTGAGATATATGTCCGGTGACTCTCCCGTCCAGAAAAGTGCCGCTTCTTCACCGTCACCGCCGTCGTCATCGTTGGTGCTGATATTGAATCCCACAATATCGCCCTTCTGTGGCGAATCAAAGAGGGATAGCTTCAGCCGGGCTTCCATCTCCCAGTGGTTCTGATCTTTGATGTCAGCAACAGCGTAGAACTCGTCATCCGGAGTATCGCCGAAGCTCGTAACGCCAGCAGTGAATCTCACGGCGTTATTTGCTGTAATAACGTGCTGTCCGCCGAATGGAGTCTCTGCCGCGGCAAAGGCATCTGGGGTGTGATTGTGGTTGCCATCCACAAAGATCTCTATGGAGTCATCCATCCACGTATCGCCACCAATGCTTCCCTCTGCGGCGCTATCAGTCTGAATGTCGTCATCCGTAAGTTTGGCCGCAACGTACAGCCAATCCTTATCATACATGACGTAGAAAATGTAACTAACCTCAGTCTCGCCGAAGTCCCAGCTCCCGGTTTCCGGTGTGATCTCCGTTGCCACAGCGGGTCTCCATTCGCTCTCACCCACTGTCCCGTCGATGGCGGGTGGTTTGCTTGTCATTGGCGCTTCCAACGTATCTGGTTCAGCGGCAAATCCCAATATGCCGCAGCACATCATCATGGTTATAAGGAAAAGCGCTCCCGTTTTTGCGATATATTTCATTTTTAATCCCCCTCAATTATCACCGGGCACTGTCGAATTTTTCACCGCAGAGGCGCAGAGATCGCAGAGAGAACGCAGAAGAAGATAGAATTTATATTTCCTCCCCCTTCTTTTCTCCGTGCTACTTTCGTCTCTGTGGTGAGTTTCCATTTTTGGTTATACAGTGCCTATCACAGGGCTTTTTACAACCCCATACACCTTTCAGCTATTTGGTTTATATCCTATTCCTCAAAGGCTTGCTGCGTAAGTGTTTGTATAGCTTCGACAACTTTCACCTTGAACTCATCCGCATCAAAACCGCTGGGCGGTCGGCGTTGATTGAGTTCTACCTGATTCACCACATCTTCCAGCAAAGCAACCGCTTTCCTGCCCACAGAATCCTGACGATTTTTCGCGAGACCCCAGAGAGTTTGATATAGATAGAAATCCTCTGCGCCCTCTCGGCAACGCTCAAAATGAATCGTGGGATAGATGGTGTTTCTGCCGTAGCAAATCATGGCTGTATCCGGTTCACGACCATCCAGATCGAAAAATTGGTAGCCATGAAGCACGTTCAGATGCCACTGCCAGCGCGCTTTGACGCCTTTACGGAACTCGCTCCACTGATACAGCCCGAACGAATAGCGGGTGCGCCCCTGATTGTAGATGTGGACTTCTTTGCCCAGAAGCTCTGCTTCCTGCATCACGCTGTCATCATGGCTGTTCAGGCTGTTGACGTCCAGAGCGTTAAAGAATCGCTGGTGCCACAGCAGCAGATTATTTTCGTCGTCAGGGCGTGTTCTGAAATTCACGCTGTAACTGCCGCTGGTACGCACTGTCTCAGGAAAAGCCGCGCTTACCTTCGCCATCATCTGCATGAATTCCAGTTCCCGCTCCGCCTTTTCCCGCACGCGAGTCTCATCGCACATCGCGTAGAGGATGGTAGGCCAATTCTGTTGACGCGCGTGAGCATTCACCGCGCGCCAGGCGCGCATGAGCGCTTCCTGATAATCCAATCCGCTCTCCTGTTCCACACGGATGCCGGATTGCCCTTTTTCATATCTATCGTGCAGCCCGCGAAAACGAGCGCCACCATATCCATTTAATGGCCGGTCGAATCCATATCTACGACATAGCGCGAAGAAGCGATCCATATCACCGAAATCAATAATGGGATCGCCGTCCTTCCAGCCAGTAAGACGCCAGCTTGACCCGCCTGAGAGCGCATTCATACCATGCTCCCTGAGCAATTCAAGAGTCTGTTCCAGAACCTCCTGACGCTGAGACTCAGGGATCAGTGAAGGTGGTGTCAGTCCAAAGAACCCCATGAGATAATCGGTATCCCGATTCAGCGTTACCGCACGCACATCCAGTTTGAGCGGCACACTCAGAATCAGTTTGCCCTCAGTATCCAGGAGTTTGAGACGACTCTGGTACTCACCAGCGGTCGCGTCTGGCGGCACATAGACCATTACGACCATTTCACGCGTAACATTTTTGGGTAAGCTCACTGAATCCCTTTCCCGCAGCGTGTGAGGTCGAATGTTATAGGCGATGTTGCTGAAACCACGGCTTGTGTTGTAATACACCACCTGAGTTTTCGCAGGAAATGAGAAGGGCGGATCCAGCTTCAGTTGGCATTCACCCAGGTCCCGAGATGGACGAACCGCCAGGCAAAATGGCTCATACTCCCCCGGGACTGCCAGACGTGAAGCGGACAACTGCTCTGGAGATGTCAGGGCGACTGGAATCGTATCAGGTGTAATTGTGTCCTCTATCCCAACCACCCACGCCGCCAGACCGTATTGTTCCCATTCTGCGGGCAGATCAAAAGGCGCTGCGGGTGGGTCGAGACAGGTTGCTTTACGACGGAATTCTGCTTCCACCAGTTTTAGCTGCTCCTGAAGCCATTTTTCAGCAGTTTCATCCCCTGCGCGGTAAACCGCCAGCGCAGCCACTTTGCTGCTCCATGATTGATCTGCCTCAAAACGCAGTGTGAGACCATCTGCATCTACTGATGCCTCAAACCGCACAGGGCGGGCGAGTTCGTCGCGCATGTATGTGTCCCAGAGATCCACATTCACAGGTTCCACGTCCTCAAAGCGATAGAGCGCATGAGCTGCCCCATCGGGACGTACTTCACTCCATATTTCTTTCCCATTGGCAAGAATACGTCGTTCTCGCTGTTTGGCCTGCTCCCCACCCCAGTAGCCGCTGTTCTCATAGAATACCGTTACTTTGTAGCGACCTGGGGCGGCATCAATATGGAAGTTGTAACCACCCGCTTCGCAGAAATCCTCCAGCAGCATTGTCCCGAAGGTAGTATCCCGCGCTGCCCCGTTCCAGGGCGTCCCGCCATCCGGCCCCCAGCCAAAGCCGCGATCCGATGTGTAAGCTGTGTCATGGGCTACCGGCGTCCAGCCCGGCATTAGTGGCTGACTGGATGGGCCAAAATCGAATGCCCAGATACCTTTGGGACGGCCTGATTTGATCAGGCGAAAATTGTCAATCACGATCCGTCCGCTTAATCCGCGTTGTCCGAAGCCAAAATCAAGGCGTACAATGCTGTCCGGATCAATATTGCGCGGGATGTCATTATTTCGGCTTCCGGCTTCACCACGATATAGCCCGTTTACAGGAATTACCCATTGACTGGTTCCCGGTGGAAATGTTGTCCCGGCATTATGCCGATTCCAGTAGCTGCGCCCTTTCTGTTCCCAGGCGCTATCCGCGATCAGCACAGACGCAGATATAGGCACTGGGTTCGGATTCCACACATCCAGAACAGCAGCATCGTAGCCCGACCAGTCGCCCTGAACTCTATTCCAATACAGATAGGCTCCGTAGTAGCGACCCTGTGGATCAAATTGAATTTCCAGCGCGCGCTTCCCCTGTGTTGCTCCTTCCGAGATCAGGCGCGATGCCTCACCACTAATCTCCCACTGAGCAAGAGCATTTGCATCCTCAAAGTCGCAGAGCAGTAGAGACGTATCTTCCAATCCTGATTCCGCTTCGGCCCAGGCAAGAACAGACAGCGCCAGAAATATCGAACCAAGAAGACAAAGTATTCGCATAAAAAACTCCTTCTTAACTTGACTTTTTCACATTAGATCGCGACTCAGTCGTAGCCCAACTTTCTAAGTTGGTATTCTGAGAATCCGATATTGAAAGCCAAGATAGAATCTTGGGCTACAGGTATTAGCTATCAGCTATCTATCTGTGGCTAATAATATCAAGGAGCATTTGTACTATCTGCCAACTTCAGACTCCTTTACCCGAATATTAACACGCGTTTCTCTGTAAGTCAATAAAAAACTCTCGTTTTCCCATTCTCTACCACCACCCGGCAGGTGAGAGTTGGCTCTTGAATTTATCTCCCGAAGAGGTTACAATACTGATGGGCGGAAATTGCCGCGCAGGAAACGGAGCGATTTGCATAGTATGGCTTCTTGATCTGTCTATTATGGAGGAGGGAGCATTATGCTAACAAAACTTACAATTAGAAACTTTAAGCGTTTTGGGGATGTTGAGATCGAGCTTGCTGATCCCGTTATTTTTGTTGGCCCTAACAATTCGGGGAAAACTTCTGCTTTACAGGCACTGGCACTCTGGGAATTGGGACTTAAGAGGTGGAATGAAAAACGTAAGTCCAGAAAGACGCCGGAGAATCGCCCTGGAGTCACAATAAACCGGCGCGATCTAGTCTCTGTTCCCGTTCCGAACGCGCGGCTGTTGTGGCTTGCACGCCATGTAAGGGATAACCAAAGAGTCAATGGAAAGCAGAAAACGCAGAATATTCGAATTGATATCATAGTTGAGGGAATTACAAACGATAAGGCATGGAAGTGTGGTCTTGAATTCGATTACGCGAATGAAGAATCGTTCTATTGTCGGCCGCTCCGTCAATCAGAGAAAAAAGGTGCAGATCGAATGCCGATCCCCGAGGAAGCTGCGGGGGTTCAGATAGCGTTTCTGCCACCCATGTCAGGACTGGCAGCAAATGAGGTACGTCTTGAACCGGGAACAATAAACGTCCGAGTTGGCGAGGGCCGAACAGCAGAAGTCCTCCGCAACCTGTGTCATAAGCTTTATGAAGAGAATATGGGACGCTGGGATGAACTCAAGAAACATATTGAGTCGCTATTCGGCGCGATATTGGATGAGCCAAAATATATACCCGAACGCGGGGAAATCGAGATGAGCTATCAGGAGAAGGGAGTACGGTTGGATTTGTCCTGTTCAGGTAGAGGTCTCCAACAGACACTCTTGCTTCTCTCTTATATGTATACGAATCCTGGCGCTGTATTGCTTCTCGACGAACCAGACGCTCATCTGGAGATACTACGCCAACGTCAGATCTATGAGTATCTCACGAAAGTAGCACGAGAGAATAACAATCAGATTATTGCTGCAAGCCATTCTGAAGTTCTACTCAATGAGGCCGCCGATAGAGACGCAGTTGTTGCTTTTGTGGGAAAGCCACATCTTATAAGTGGTCGCGATAGTCAGCAGGTGCGCAAGGCATTGAAGGAAATCGGCTATGAGCATTACTATCAGGCGGAACAGACTGGTTGGGTGCTTTACCTGGAAGGCTCTACCGACCTCGCTATCCTACGCGCTTTTGCTGAAAAAATAGAGCACGTGGAAGCTGCCAGAGCACTGGAGCGACCGTTTGTCCATTACGTCGGTAATCAACCCAGGAATGTCAGCACGCATTTCTACGGACTGCGCGAGGCTGTCCCGAACCTAAAGGGGATCGCGATATTTGATCGCTTAGGGAGCGAACTTCCCATGGATCTGGGGGCAGAGGGCCTCATGTGGGAAAGGCGCGAGATCGAAAACTACCTCTGCTATCGGGAGACCCTCGAAGCTTATGCACGCGCATACACCCGTTCGGAATCACCAGGCCCACTCTTCAGTCAAGCTGAAACAGATAACCGCCTAAAAGCCATGAGGGAATCCATTGAAGAGATTGAAGATGCACTTCAAACACTGCTACAGGTTTCGCCCTGGGACAAAGATACAAAAGTTAGTGATGATTTTCTCGTACCACTCTTTAAGGCTTACTTTGGGAAGCTGGGACTGCCCAATATTATGGCAAAGAAAAACTTCCACGAACTTGCTCATCTGGTGCCAGTAGACAAACTCGAACCTGAGATCAAAGAAAAACTTGATGCGATAGTTCGCGTCGCGAAACCTATGGAGGAATCTCTATGATACACTCAAAAGATATGCTATTCTGGTCATGCAGCCTGTTCAGTCTTCTCGCTGTTCAGGTATCAGCAGAGCAGGTTCTTTTTGAATTTGGGCAGGACTTTGATGTCAATGCAGTCGAGGTACAGGATGCCGAAATAAGCCTATCCTCTGATGAGGACGGCGGGTCTCTCCGGGTTAATACCGGACACAGCGCCCGATGGCCGGGAATTACCCTCAAAGCGCCGGACGGCAAATGGGATCTTTCGTCTCACAAATACATCGCGCTTGATGTCAAGAATGTTGGCTCTAACCGCGTAAACGTCCACTGGCGAGTTGACAATCCGGGTGCGGATGGCGCGAAAAATTGCATCACGAATCGCATCGCGCTGGATCCGGGGGATAAAAAGCCCCTCAAAGTCTTTCTGCACAACAGCTTGCCTGAACATCTCGCTCCCAAGCTCTTCGGCATGAGAGGATACCCCGGCGGATTGGCGAAAGAGCAGAAGATTGATCCTGCAATTATTAACCAATTCCTCTTCTTTGTCAATGCGCCAACAATTGACTACTCCTTCGAGATCAGCAATATCCGTTCCGGCGGCTCTTACATCCCTCCCGAATGGCTGTCTATGGATGAGGGTGAATTCTTCCCTATGATCGACGAATACGGCCAGTTTATCCATAAGGATTGGCCTGGTAAAGCTAAATCCATCGAGGATTTTGCCCAACGCAAGGAGGAAGAAGCCGCTGACCTGACAGCTAATCCCACACCTGATGGCTGGAATGGCTATGGCGGATGGTCGGCAGGGCCACAGCTTGAGGCTACCGGTCATTTTCGACCGGAGAAGTATAAGGGCAAATGGTGGCTGGTAGACCCGGATGGAAAGCTTTTCTGGTCGCACGGGATCGACTGCGTCCAGCCAGGGAATGCTACCACGCCCATCACAGACCGCAAATATCTGTATAAAAATCTGCCGGAGAAAGACGCGCCTTTCGGTAAATTCTACGGAAGAGGCTCATGGGCGCCGCACAATTACTACGAGGGCAAAAGGTACGAAACATACAATTTCACCTCGGCGAATTTGCTCCGTAAATACGGCCAGGATTGGAGACAGCAACACGCGGAGATCGCCCATCGTCGGCTGCGAAGCTGGGGCATGAACACCATCGCCAACTGGTCTGATCAGGGCATCTACCTCATGCGAAAAACGCCATACGTGGTGTCTGTCAACTTTGGCGGCATGAAGTTGGAAGGCAGCGCGGGCTATTGGGGCAAGTTCCGGGATGTCTTCGACCCCAGTTTCAAAGAAGAGGCGCGGAAAAGTATGTTATGGCAGAAGGACAGAACTGCCGGAGACCCCTGGTGTATCGGCTACTTCGTGGACAATGAGATTTCGTGGGGCGATAACGTTTCTCTGGCTGTGGCTGCACTGGTTTCGCCGCGAGATCAGGCAGCGAAAAAGGTATTTATTGAGGATCTTAAAGCCAAATATCAAACTATCGAGAACCTCAATCAGGCGTGGGGGACGCAACATAATTCATGGGACGCCCTGCTGGAAAGCCGCGAAGAGCCAGATAGAAAAAAGGCTGACGCTGATCTGGCTGCGTTCTATACCAAATCAGCGGAGATATATTTCAAAACATGCCGCGATGCGGTCAAGGAGATAGCGCCGAACAATCTCTATCTGGGCTGTCGCTTCTCATCGGTGAACGATCGCGCTGTAGAAGCTGCCGCGAAATACTGCGATGTGGTCAGCTATAACTTCTACCGCCGGGACATATCGGGCTTTTGCCTGCCGTTAGAGCTTGACAAACCAGTGATCGTGGGCGAATTCCACTTCGGCGCGCTGGATCGAGGTATGTTCCACACAGGTCTGGTACCGACGGAAAATCAGGAGCAACGCGCGGAAGCATATAAAAACTACGTCAGCGGAGCACTGCAAAACCCATTTTTCGTGGGAACGCACTGGTTTCAGTATGGCGAACAAGCCACCACCGGTCGAGGCGATGGCGAGAACTACCAGATTGGCTTCCTGAATGTAACTGATACCCCATATCCTGAAACGATTCAGGCCTGCCGCGAGGTGGGATACAGCATGTATGAATATCGTCTGGATGAGTGAAAAGCTGTCAGATTCCTGACTTGAGAATCTCTATCAGGCGGGGCCAAGCATAAATTTTTGGTGCAAAAACATTGACAATAAGCCCTGATTCTGTTATACTTTGTATCCGCATAAATTTGTGGATTTATATATGGTTTGGTTTGTAGGGAAAGGAGCAGAATAAGCTTAATATGTATGCAATATTTGAGTCTGGTGGCAAGCAATACAGGGTAGTTGCTGGCGACACGCTTGACATCGAGAAAATGGATGTTTCCGCCGGGGATAAAGTGGAACTTACGAAGGTGCTTCTCATCGCCGATGGCGACCAGGTCAAAGTAGGTACGCCCACAATAGAGGATGCGTCGGTTGTTGGTCATGTAGTGGCGCATGTCAAGGGTGAGAAGATCTATATTTTTAAGTCAAAAAAGAGAAAAGGCTATCGACGTAAGACCGGTCACAGGCAGAAATACATAAGGCTACACATAGACGAGATCAAGCAGGGCGCTGAAGCGCAGGCTTAAATCGAGCGCAGCGTCTGATATTGATTACAGTAGGGAGTGATTATCAATGGCTCACAAACAAGGACAAGGCAGTTCTCGTAATGGAAGAGACAGTGCCGGAAGACGGTTGGGGATTAAGAAGTTCTCGGGAAATTTTGTGACGGCTGGTAGTATACTTGTCAGGCAGCGCGGAACAAAGATTCATCCGGGAGACAACGTTGGTAAAGGAAGAGATGATACTTTATACGCAAAGATCGATGGATTCGTTCACTTCAGGCGGAAAAACAAGAAGCGAAAGCAGATAAGCGTACTCCAGACGGCTTGATAGAATTTCCATCGGCTCTTGTGTTTTTTCTTCTGACTTCATCACCTTTTTCCTTTCCCGATAATACATAACAATTTTAAGCCCTCGATCCCCATCGAGGGCTTGTTTTATTTCTGGATAACAGAAATTCTCTTCGGAGGAGCCGGAGAATGTTTATAGACAGAGTAAAGATACGTGTCAGAGCAGGAAAAGGCGGAAACGGATGTATCAGTTTCCGGCGGGAGAAGAATGTGCCCAGAGGCGGCCCTGATGGTGGCGACGGCGGAAAAGGTGGAAACGTGGTCGCACAAATGGACGATCACCTGAACACATTGGTCAGCCAGTATTACACTCAGCATTACGAGGCAGAGAACGGCGGACACGGAGGAGGCAATAACAGGCACGGCAAAAATGGAGCGGACGTGATAATACGTGTCCCACCGGGCACCATCATACGGGATTTTGATACAGATGAGGTGTTGGCAGATATTACACCTTTTGATCAAATTACTATACTTGCCAGAGCAGGAATAGGCGGCAGAGGCAACGCACGGTTCAAAAGCAGCACAAATCAGGCCCCAAGGGTAGCCGAGAAGGGCGAACCCGGCGAGAAAAAAATGCTGGAACTGGAACTGCGGCTCATCTCCGACGTAGGCCTGGTAGGCTACCCAAATGCAGGGAAATCCTCCATCCTTGCCAGAGTTTCCGCTGCCAAACCGAAGATCGCGGGCTACCCTTTCACAACATTATCGCCTATTCTGGGAGTCGTTCGGATCGACGATGAGAAAAACTTTGTACTCGCGGACATTCCCGGTTTGATAGAAGGAGCGCACTCAGGCGTTGGGCTTGGTGGTGAGTTCCTCCGGCATATATCCCGCACACGGGTGCTGATTCATGTAGTGGACGTAGCATCGGTCGATGGTCGTGATCCGGTGGAAGATTTCCAGAAGATCAATGAAGAGCTATTGCTCTATGACGACAAGTTAGCTGAACTACCACAGGTTGTGGCTGCCAATAAAATGGACCTTCCGCCATCAAAGTCAGGGCTTCAGAAGCTACAGCAGCATCTTGCGGCAGACGAAGAGATTATTCCCGTCTCTGCCGCGACAGGTGAAGGCCTCACGCAACTGCTCTACTCAGCTTTTCAGCTTCTTGAGGACGCCATTCGTTCCCAAGATGATCGGGATATGGAGCCTGAGGAAGATATCCTTGAATATAACTATGAACCAGGGTTCATGATCAGCAGGGATGGATCAAGATACATACTCACAGGGAAATCCGTTCGTCGTGCTGTGGTTATGACGGATCTGGAGAACGAAGAAGCGGTAATGCTGCTGCAGAAAAAGCTTGAGCAGATGGGCGTCGTCAGGGCGCTCATTGACGCAGGAGCTAGAGATGATGACATCATAGTGGTTGATGATATTGAGTTTGCCTTCATGACTTAGAGCCTATCTGAGAACCTGGTTTCGATACATGCTGCGCATACTCAACCGACGGTTTCGGATAGGCTTTTAATCCTTGACAATGACCAGAAAACTTCTTATGCTAAAGTCGGGCATGGTTTAAGATGCGGCAATATTCTTGCTGAGGAGTTCAGGCCATGAAACTAAATAATCTATACACGATACTGCTTATCTTTTGCATCTTCTGGTTTATAGGTTGTGGGGAGGACGAAAATCCCTTTAGCCAAAGTTATGAAGAAGTAGATACATTCTATGATCCCTACGCCGCAATGGCGAAGCAATATGCGGCGGCGACTGACTACACCAATCCAATTACCCGCGATTATGCTATTCAAATAGCTGCGTTATCTCCAGGGGAATATAACATAAGTCAGATTTGCAGAATCTACGATCACATAAAAAGCAAATGGCGGTATGTTAGCGATCCAAATGGCTTGGATTATGTTTCGCCTGCAAGCCGCACAATTGAAGCTCATCTGGTGGGAGATTGTGATGATTATGCTATACTTATGGCGGCGATGATAATGGCAATCGGGGGTACTTCACGCATTATCATTGCATGGAATGCGTATGGTGGGCATGCATATGCAGAGGTTTATATGGGAGATGAGACGAATCTAAAAGCTAATGCTGAATGGATTCGCGATCATTACCAAACCTTTTGGGATTGGCTATTTGGTATTGATCCTGTGGGTGATATCTCGTATCACAAAGATGCTAATGGTGGTTGCTGGCTCAATTTGGACTGGACATCCAAGTTTCCTGGCGGTCCATTTTTCGAGTCCACACGAGCAATCGCTATCTCACTCGATGGTTCGTATGAAGTTATCCAATAGAGCCATCAGCTTAATATTACAGCGATGGTTTGGTATAGAGTGTTGCAGTTTTTGACGTTATGGAAAATATCGATCGTAAAGACATCCTCAAAGACGTAGAAAGAATCGTAGTAAAAGTTGGAACCAGCACGTTGACCTTTCCTGATATGGAACTAAACCTTGAGCGTATTGAGAGCCTGGTGCAGGAGCTTGTTCAGGCGAAGGAAAGCGGGAAAGACGTCGTCCTTGTCACGTCAGGAGCCATTGCCGCAGGTATGGGACGGCTTGGCTGGGAAACACGACCCAGGAGTATCCCGCGTCAGCAGGCAGCGGCAGCTATCGGGCAGAGCCATCTCATGCACACATACGAGGAGATCTTCGGGAAATACGGTCAACTGGTGGCTCAAGTGCTGTTGACGCAGGAGGATATAAACGATAGGAAAAGATATACTAACGCCAACAATACGCTCTCCACACTTCTGCAATGCGGAGTTATTCCCATAGTAAATGAAAATGACACGGTAGCAGTGGACGAGATCAAGGTCGGGGAAAATGATACATTATCCGCGCTGGTGACAAATCTGATCAAGGCGGATCTTTTGCTTATCCTCTCTGACGTTGACGGATTCTACGACGACTCGCATCAGCTTATCAGTGTTATCTCATCAATTACGCCTGAACTGAGGGAAATGGCTGGCGGCGAAGGAAGTGCAACAGCGGTGGGAGGCATGATTACCAAGCTGCGCGCTGCTGAGATCGCCACGGGTGCCGGTGAGATAATGGTCATAGCCAACGGCAAGAAGCCCGGGGTGATCACACGGGTGCTGGAAGGACATGACGAAGGTACTATTTTCCTCCCGAAGACCGACAAGATGTCCGGCAGAAAACGCTGGATCGCCTACTCCCTTATCTGTAGGGGCACTATCAAAGTTGACGCTGGAGCCAGAATAGCTCTTACAGAGCGAGGCAAAAGCTTGCTGCCATCTGGAATAACTGAAGTTTCAGGGAGCTTTGAGTTCGGAGATGCCGTTAGTTGCGTTGATGAAAACGACACAGAATTCGCAAGGGGATTGACGAATTACAATACAGAGGAAATAGATCGCATAAAAGGTAAAAGGACAGATCAGATCGAGCCAATTCTAGGCTATATGTATTACGATGAGGTGATCCACAGGGATAATCTTGTGATCCTTGAGGATTAGAATTAGGATTTTGGGAAGGGGCTGCTTTAATGACCTATAAAGTCAGCGTGGTTATCGAAAAAGATGAATATGGATACTATGCGCACTGCCCCGAACTTGAGGGATGCCAGACTCAAGGCGATACTTTAGAGGAAATATTAGATAGTATAAAAGAAGCTATCGAACTCTATTTGGAGACTCTGTCAGAAGATGAGACAGGGAGATCCCTGAGCAAGGAAATTCTTATCGTGTCTCTGTAAAAGAAGACTAGATAAGATAACCACAAAATGAGGAGATTTTAGTGATGGGAGAGTTACCAAAACCTAAAGAAGAAGATAATATAGATTGTCATTTACAGCAAGTTGGGATGGGCACTCTTATATGTCGGGCAGCAAAGCAAACTGGAGACAGAACCACGAACGAGGTGAATCCAACTATTTGCTTCAATTGCGATGCTGGAAGGATCTTTCGAGAAGTTGGTTGTGATGCAATCCATCCAAGTATCCGAATTCGCCAATTCGGGCGTAACCCTACATTTACAGTAGATGCTCTTTTTTGCTCAGTGCGGAAAAGGGAGGCCAATTTAGATTCGTGTCGTACATGCGATCTGGTTACAGCCGAAACTTCACGGCATATTGTTTCCACGGCCAGAGGACTTTTTGAGGCCCAGGGATTTTACTCGGCTTATCAAGATATAGAGAATGCACGGATAGCAATTAGAGATGGCAACTACGAAAACGCTATCACGCGAAGCATATCGTGTCTTGAGAGTGTCATGCGCATTTGCCACGAAAAATTAGGGCAACCATTACCTAAAAAGCAGGTTTCTAGCCTATGGAAATCAACGCGCAAAATTCTTCGTTTTGATGAATTCGATACTTCCCAAGCAACGCCCAACCTCATGAATACTTTATCAGGAGTTGTAGAACGCTTGGGAAATATGAGAAACGCATTAGGAGATGCACATGGGCGGGGAGAATATCCACCCGCTGTTTCAGAAACCATAGCAGAACTCGCTCTGAATACTGCCTCAACCATCGCTACAACAACGATCCGACGATTCAATCAAGTAAAGGATACATCAAAGTGAGTGAGATAGAAAAAACCGTTTCATTTCCTTTAGACAATGATGAATTTTTTAGAAGAGAATGTCCTCTCTGTCATAGAGAATTCAAAGTGTTGCTGGAAGAAGGTGAACTGACCAATCTTGCTCAGAAATGCGTAGATTCATTTATGATTGAGCAGAATGAGGACAAGGAAGATATCAAGCAATACGAATATCAAACAGGTGGATTCATCTGCCCATATTGTGGACAGCAATCGCCTGCGGAAAGTTATTGGACACAAGAGCAAATTGCTTATATTGGTATTATCATTGAAAATATTGTGGCTAAATTGACCAATGAGAACCTCATTCGTCCACTTCAGAGAACCTTTCGTAAATCTAATTCTGGCATGATTTCTATAGAGTTTAGAGGTAAAGAAATGGAGCAAAAAGAAGAATGGATATCACCTGAAGTTAATGATATGGAGATATTTGATCTTCCATGTTGCCAACGCAAGATAAAGATAGAGGAAAATAGGGTGGATATGATCTATTGTTTCTTCTGCGGATTTCCGCACAAATATGAGGATAAGGGGGCAAAGGGTGTATAGCAGCCATATACGCCAAGTGCTTACGCCCTTTTCGTTGGTTCAGAAATATATACTGAATGGAGGGTGGATCAAAGTGGGAAGAGGAAAATTGCCTTCGGGTGCAATAAAGATACCGGTCGGGGGATCAGCTGCTATTGGTATTCCAGTTAGCGGAGGATTCTTTTTCTACGAAGATGAACCAAACGGCCACAAGATTCATAGAAATCCTGGCTGTCATCAGTGTCAGAAATGGGCACGCAGCCCTGGTAAAGGGGGAGGGAAGTGGTACTATTGTCCAACTAGAAATGATGCCGTAGCAGTCGGTAACATTCGCGTTGGGGTCGGTAATTACAGAGATTGTTGGGCGAAGGGATGTAAGTAATGATCCCGCAGTTGCAGGATAAGATTAGATTATGGACATTAAAGAAATGGTGTTGGAAAAGGCGAAGCAGGCGAAGGCGGCGGCTCGGATTTTGGCGGGGGTGTCTTCGGCTGTTAAGAATGAGGCACTCGTCGCTATGGCCGATGGGATTGTGGGCGCTGCGGAGGAACTGAAGATAGAAAACGCAAAAGACCTGAAATACGCCCGCGAGAAGGGGCTGTCATCCGCGTTGATAGATCGCCTGGAATTGAATGATAAGCGGATCGACGGCATGGCTTCGGGGCTAAAAGAAATCGCCGCTCTGCCCGATCCTGTGGGCGCGGTGACGGGTATGTGGCAGCGGCCTAATGGGCTTCGGATCGGTAAGATTCGTGTTCCAATAGGCGTGATCGGCATAATATACGAATCCCGCCCCAATGTAACAGCGGATGCGGCGGGGCTATGTTTGAAATCAGGCAACGCGATCATCCTGCGCGGCGGGTCTGAAGCTATCAACTCGAATTCCGCTATCGCAAAGATACTGATACAGGCGGCTACGGATTCCGGGCTGCCAGAAGGCTGTGTCCAGTTGATCGACACCACGGATCGGCAGGCGGTCATGGATATGCTGAAGCTGGACAAATACATCGACATGATCGTTGCGCGGGGCGGCGCTGGATTGATCCAGACTGTCACCGAGAACTCAACAATACCAGTCGCCAAGCACTCGGCGGGTATCTGCCATACTTACGTGGATACCGGCGCGGATCTGAAAATGGCAGAGGAAATCTGCTTTAACGCAAAGGTGCAGCGTCCCGGTGTGTGCAACTCTATGGAAACCATGCTGGTACACGAGGACGCGGCAAAGGAGTTCCTGCCCGGCATGATCCGTCGGCTGCAGGATGCGGATGTGGAGGTTAGAGGATGTCCGCAGACGCGCGGGATCGCCCCCGGTGTTGCTGAGGCTACGGAGGAAGATTGGCGAACTGAGTACCTGGATCTGATACTGTCAGTCAGAGTGGTCAAGGACATTGACGAAGCCATAGACCACATCATGACTCATGGAAGTCTCCACTCGGACGCTATAGTCACCAGAGATTACGCGCGAGCGAATAAGTTTCTGAAGGAAGTTGATTCCGCTGCCGTCTATGTGAATACGTCCACGAGATTCACTGACGGAAACGAATTTGGATTGGGAGCCGAACTGGGGATCAGTACGCAAAAGCTGCACTCCAGAGGCCCAATGGGGCTGGAGGATCTTACCAGCCAAAAGTATATAATTTTCGGTGACGGACAGATCAGAGAGTAATAGGTAACCATACTAGTTTTTGGGTTTCAGGTCACCCCCATCCTAGCCTTCCCCCGTCAAGGGGGAAGGGATCTCGGGCTTGACGAGGAGTATCTGTTTCTCGGTCAGAAGACAGTAATTAAGAGAACTACTCAGTTCCTTCCCCCTTGACGGGGGAAGGCTAGGATGGGGGTGACCAGGGATACAGTTGTTAAGCCCAAAAGCTAATCTGGTTGGCCAGTAGATTGGTTTGAGGTTGCAGAGGTGAGATTAGCGATTATGGGGGGGACGTTCAACCCTCCGCATCTGGGTCATTTGATTTGCGCCGAGGAAGTGTATGATCACTTCAAGTTCGACAAGGTGATATTTATCCCAAGCGCGCGACCGCCTCATAAGGACAATAACGAAGTCCTGGATGCCCAGCATCGGTATATGATGACGCTTCTGGCAGTAGAGGCTAACCCTCACTTTGAGATATCGCGTATTGAATTAGACAGACCCGGACGTTCATACTCCATTGAAACAGTGAGAGAACTCAAACTAGAATACGGGCAGGATACCGAACTCTACTGGATTATCGGCGCTGATTCAATTCTGGATATGTGTATATGGAAGGATGTAGACGAGCTTCTGGATATCTGCAATTTCGTGGCGATAAACCGTCCGGGCTATAATCTTAGCAAAACGGATCCACGTTTCCTCAAAAAAGTGCAGTTGTTCAAAGTAACCGATGTGGATATATCCGCCAGTGAAATAAGGCAACGCGTGGAACAGGGAAAAACCATCAAATATCTTGTGCCGCCGGATGTGGAAAATTATATATATGAAAACGGATTGTATGATCATGCACCAATTGATGATAATTAAGTGTCCGATTTGCGAGAAAGACGTAAGATTCTTCAAAAATAAAAAGTTCCCGCCCAGTTTTCCATTCTGCTCTCGGCGGTGTAAGCTCATCGATCTGGGCAATTGGCTTGGTGAGAAGTATAAGCTTAGCGAACCAATCATTGAGGGGCAAGAGCCATTAGATGACGAAAGCTGAAATGAAAGAGTGGCTCAAAGAAAGATTTGGTCCCAAATTATATCGTCATTGCATCGCAACGCAGCAGCTAACAATAGAACTGGCGGGGATGTATGGCGCTGACACGCAAAAGGCAAGTGTCGCCGGTCTGCTGCATGATTGCGCGAAGGCTCTGTCCAACGAGGAGCTGCTTTCACACGCCCAACGCTACAATATTCCGGTGGACGATATCCAGTTGATGCAGCCCGGGCTTTTGCACGCTCCGGTTGCAGCCAAATTGGTGCAGGCAGAATTGGGTATTACAGACGATGAGATTTTACACGCTATATCAGTGCATAACACCGGTTCAGGCGGTATGTCCAGATTAGACAAAGCGCTGTATCTGGCTGATTGTTCTGAGCCTGACCGCGAATATCCCGGCGTCCAAACCATCAGGGAACTGATGGTCAGCGGCGATCTGGACGGCGCTTTGCTGGCGGCAATGGAGAGAAAAATTAGCCACGTTATGCAAAAGAAGTTGATGCTTCATCCACTGAGTATAGAAGCTCGAAATGACTTGCTAAAGGAGATCATAAATAGATAAATTCAAGTGCGTTTTTTTGTCGGGGTTGGAAAACCCCGACTATCGGTTGTAGTGATGTTCTCCATAACCACGATAGCCGGGACATTCCTGTCCCGAATCAGAAGCAATCGCAAATTAAAAATGCCTGAGGGGGTGTGTTGTTGGAACTGAATGGTGCAGAAATTGCTGAAATTGGTGCCGAAGCTGCTCTTGACACAAGGGCAAACAATGTTGTTATCCTCGACCTGCGGGGATTGTCCTCGATCACCGATTTCTTTGTGATCTGTAGTGGTAATTCCGATAGGCATGTGGAGGGAATTGCTAATAATATCGAAGAAAAGCTGGAAGAACACAGCACGAAATTGTGGCATCGAGAGGGTGGTAGAAGAGCCACCTGGATTCTGCTGGACTATATAGATGCTATAGTGCATGTCTTTACCGCGGAAGTTCGTGATTTCTATGGCTTGGAACGCCTGTGGGGCGATGCTCCCAGAGTGGAATATGACGAAGAAGGCAACCGGGTAGCAATAGATTAGCCCGCCGGTTAAATCCAAATCGAATAAAAAAGATACACCACAGAGGCACAGAGGACACAGAGAAAGTGAGAAAACGAGAAAGTGGGAAAGTGAGAATATAACTTGCTGGTTCCCTTTTAGCTTGCGTCTCCGTGTTTAGATTTTATAATTTCCTGGACAACAAGGAAAGGTAACTATTCACCTCCTTTCATGCGAGCGTCGCCATTCATAGGTGGGACACACTCGGATTGTCATTCCAGCGAAGGCTGGAATCCAGTGGTTACAGATATGTATTGCGTATATATATCTGTGATGAACTGGTAAAATGACTGGATTCCAGCCTTCGCTGGAATGACAAATGACTTATCC
>SDBT01004622.1_pt1 | contig 23315 bp, 42 predicted proteins | sample 2277101 | NCBI WGS metagenome assembly SDBT01 (sample SAMN10404973, study PRJNA504765) | marine sediment metagenome | isolation source: marine sediment core GS10_PC15, 103 cmbsf | place: Arctic Ocean: Southern Knipovich Ridge | collected 2010 | reverse complement strand
CCCCTGCGTGGCCCCAGTTCGCACCCACCGCAGCCTCGACCTCGATGCAGGTGGTCCGCACCTTGCCTCGGACATCGGTCACGTCGATTGGGATCGTCATCAGCTTCACGGCCTTCTCCACAATGTCGAGCCTCCCCTTGGGGTATTGGAACAGGGCCGCGTCGTGGACCTGGGCCAGAAGCTGGATTTCGTGTGGGTCCATCTCGGTCCACAGCCTCCACACAGCGATGTTAAGTATATGGGCAACCGTGCCCTGTGGGAGAAGGGATAGCCCTTGCTTGATTGTGTGATCGTCCCACGGACGCCCAAAGAGCTTGACTGAGAAGCTAAGCGGGAACACCAGGGGGCCACGGGCACGGACGGTGACACTGACAGCCCGTTGCCACTCACGGATGCCGGGGAAGGCGATGTGGTAGGCGTTGGCAGCCTGTGTCGCAGCCGCAACAGGGATGTGGGCGATGCGCGCTATGCCGAAGGGAGTCAGCCCGTAGTTACCGCCGTGCTGGATACGCTTGGCTTGGAAGCGGAAATTGTGACCTGGGGCCTGGTCCCAGGATGGGCTCTGTTTCGCAATCGCTTTATCTAGTTCCAGGTCCCAGGTCCATCCGAGGTCAGTCCAAATGAGACGGGTAACGTACGTGTGTACGTCGCCGGTCTCGTGCGCTCGGATGTAGTCTTCGTCTCCGGCAAGATGCGCAACAATATTACTTTCCGCTTGCTTGAGGTCAATGTAACAAAGTTCATAGCCAGGATCAGCGACCATGATATGGCGATGTCGTTCTTCAACATTTTGACTGTTGCCGCCTTCCTTATGGGGGTTTTGAGTGGCAGACCAACGGCCTGTCCATGCTTGTCCGACAGTGAACGTGGACGCAAAACGTCCGTTAGCCGTGCGCCGGAATTTCAGGAAGCCAAGCTGCTTCTTGAGGCCGCGAGCCGTCAGGATTGCTTCGCACAAGACACGCGCTCTTTTGAATTTGCGGATCAACCGTTGCAGACAATCGTCATCCGTGCTACGCTCTTTCTTCTTATTCTTCTGCACCGGCAAGCCCATCAGTTCATAGAGCAGGTGGTCACACTGGTGATGAGAGATTGGGTTGAATGGGGACTTGACCATACGAGATGTCTTGCAATTAACGCATCGACGTCTTGGGCTGTCCGGCACACCTTTCTCCCATGTGTGCTTAAAGTCTTTGCGGGTGGACTTCTTGCAGGTTCCTGTAACTTTGTCCATCTTGTCCCACAACACAAGAACCTCACTGGAGCCGTTGAGAGTTTTTATGTAGGTCCGCAACTCAATACGCAAGGCCGCAACGGCCTCGGCGCACGCGATCTCGTCCACAAGCATCCCGCGCCGACCCATGGCAAAGGCAGGCAACTGCGCCGCGCGTTCAAACGCATAGAAGCGAGCCTGTGCAGGGTCAAGTCGGGGTAGCAGCACGTCCGCAATCTCGCGTGTCGCGATGCAGTCGATGGCGTTGTAGGCGTAGCTGCGTAGTTGACCAGAGAGGGACTGCGCTTGCTTGATTGTGACGGTGTGCATGTCAGGGTTTCTCCGTCAGAATTCCGTGGATGATGAACCCGAAGCCGACAAATACAAGCACGACAAGGGCCACGACCACAATCGACCCAATGATCGCAAAGAAACCCTCCATCATGTGGCCTCGGGGAGCGAGACGGCGGTAAAGAACCGCTGCCCCTTACCTTGCATCGGACGCACTGTCGCGCCATCAAAGCCCATCTCTTCCCCGAGGCGAGCCCACGCATTGTTGGCGTTCTCCTGGGGCGACGACGGCGTGCCACATTGCAGCATGATCATCGGAACCGGCTTACATGCGTCAAGCAGTTTAGCCAAAGCGGCTTTGCTCATTTGGTATTCAGTTCGCGCCATCACGCGGCCTCCGACAGGGGTTTCTTGTAGTTCTCCTGGAAGTAGGCGTCGAGGATCGTAATAAGCAGGCTGTCGGGAAGAGGCACACCATCGCGGACCAACCAGATCATCTCGGGGTTGACCCTCACTTTGATCACTGCATAGGTGGGGAAGACACTGAATTCGAGCGTGGCGCTCGTGTCTCGCGCCCATTCAAGCATGTCGTTGTGTGTGAACTGTTGGCTCATTTGGCACCTTTTTCCATGTCGTCAAGTTTCTGGGCGATCTCCATCAGAATGTCGGTTGCCGAAACATTCGCGGCTGGGTGGGCAGTTGATGCACGTAGAACTGTAATACAGACCCGTGCAACTGAAGTCCAGTAAATGCTATCCATCTCTCTTCTCCACTTTGTGTCCAGCCCATGACTTCCACGAAATCAGGTCCGTGTAGCTCGCAGCCATGGACGCAAGGGTCTTGGGAAGTTCAGGATACAGGGCATGATGCAGCAGCCGTGTATCGTGTCGGTAGTTGCGGGTCTCAATCCCATATTCCGCAAGCCAGAAGGCGTCATAAGTGTAATTCTGGCCGAGTTTTAGAACCTTCGGGTTTCGCAAAATTGCTCTCACCGAATTCCACACCTCAATCTCGTCCTTTAGGCTCCCCCAGTAGCTTTTGTTCGGCTTCCGTAGGTCCACAAAAGGAATACAAATGGCGGTTTCCGCATTGGGCGCAAAGCCGATACATGTTATGCAGCCCCACCCGGTTTCGATATCTACAGACAACAGATCGGACATGGTGCAAGGGCCGGATAAAAAAGATTTGACATCTGATACATCTGGGCATAACAGCAACTCCCTTTTCGGATAAACGATCTCAGGGCCAAGATCGCCCTCTCTGGCCGCTTTCACAAAGTCCTGGACCACGAGGGACAGCAGCGTCCACTTGTGCTGGACCGCCATCGGATGGAATGTCGGCAGGAGCTTCGCGCCAGGCACCACGCGGCTGGCCTCCATGACCGAGCCCCGGAAGTCGGTGATTTTCATGTGACCCGTAAAAGCCCACAGCGCAGGGCCTCCAAGGGGCACGATAACATTGGGCTGGGCATGTGCTAGTTCACATGCTAACCGCGCCACAGCCTCACCACAGCGCCCCGCATCACGCATCCAGGGGCCAACATCATCTCCGGGGGCCTTTTCGTCAAAAAGATTGGTCACAAGACACTCGGATCGGTCGATATTGGCCGAACGCATGATGACGTTGAACACACGGCCCTCCGGGCCAACGAAGGGGCAGGGGGGATTTGCCGCTATTTCGTCAGCGCGGGGGGCCTCCCCCACAAAAGCGATCTTGCAGGGGATGGTGGCGGGCCACTGAGGGGGGACGTGGAGGGTCATTGGACTTCAATTTCGCCTATGCCATTAAGGACAAAGCCCAATCCCATATTGACACCAGTTTGCATACGGACGCGCCCTTTTTCGGTGAACGTGAGAAGGTGGCCAGCAGTGACTATGACGCCTTCGCGGTCTACCACCACAACTTCTACGCCGATGGGGCTTTCCCGCAACTGCAAGAGGACAGGAGGTTGTTTTTCAGATTTAGTTGTATTATAAATTTCAAATTTCATGATGGCGTTCCTTTCAGCGTTTCAAACCGTTTCCGCAGGCGGTCGATACGTCTCGGCGAGTCCGGATTTACGGGGATGCCAGAGGCAACACGGTCGTGGTATGTAAACTCTGCCGAGAGCAAGTCGAGTTCTGCTATTTCCACAGGCAGCATCTGTTTCTGATACTGGCTAGCTAAGAGTTCGTTAAAACGGGATTTCATCATCAGCCTCTACGTCGATTTCGTCATCCATGAGTTTGATTGCACGGACAATGATTGCTATCAACCTGACAAAGAATTCGCGTTTTGCAGCAGGGCCTTCAGCGCTTATAATTGGAAAAAGCGCTATCCCCAATTCCGCTGCCTCTAGTATTTCCTCTATAGTGGCAATGCCTTTTGGCATTTTCTGCTGTGCTATCTCGATATCAGTCCAGATCGTCATGAGCTTTCTCCAGAGGAAGGGGCAGGGCCGAAGCCCCGCCCAGTTGCAAATTTTAGTCCATGGCCCGGAAGTCACTGGCGACGTTCTCGGCCACCAACTCACCGAAGTTGTTCTCGAAAGTGCGTTCACCCAACCGGGCCACAACCTCAGAGCCCTTGACCCCGGTTTTGATGACCTCGCGGATGGAAGGCAAATCCCAGTCCACACCGGAATGCTTCTTGATATGCCTCTCCAAGTCTTTCCAGGACCGACCGCCCTCGATCCAGACCTTGAACACGATCTGGTTCTCGGTGAAGTCGTAGTCTTCGCCCATCGCCTCAAGCTCGTCCGTGTCCACGTCATCCGTGGGCTCAACCGGCTTGTAGAAGAACAGGATTTGGGCAGACTGACCCTCTTCACGCGGGGCCATGTAGTGGGCGTTCCGCAGCCGCAGGACCCAAAGGCCCCCTGGCAGCACCTTGTCATCCTGCAAATCGTCAAACGAGCGATCAAGGATGTCGTCGTATGATTCAACCATGTGTGTCTCCTGTGGTTGAGGCGGGGGTAGCGAGGGCCGGGACATAGAGCTTAGGATCATGCCCGGCTGTCGCCTCTTCAAAAGCCAGGGGCCTTGTGGCCCAAAGCCTCGAAGATAGTGAGAAGGCCGGTTTCGATTGGAAGGGACTTTGGTATCCCCTTCACAGGGACCTTCAGGTCGAGTTCAGGGCGCGGCTCGGTAACCAGCACCCGTTTTGTAGAGTTAGCGCGGGTTTGCGCTTCCGCAAGTATCATGGTTGGCAAGCGGCCTCCGATTTCAGGCGAAAGCATTCTGCCGAGGGCGCTGGGGAACAAGCGCGTCGGCACGATTTCAGCAACCGCCGCCTTCAGTTGCTTAGTCATGTCCGTGTCACCTTGCTCCACGTCTTTGGGGCCGATGATCTTGAGATGCGCCAGCACAATGAAGTGATACCGGGTCTTCTCTCCGCGCATGATCCGGATTGCGGCATCCTGGTCCGACATGGCACTGCCCCAAATTTGCCGAGTGCAGTTCATGGGGGTGCGGTTGCAGGCTTTCAGGGTGCGGTTAAATGCCGCAGTGCCCATCGACGTGAGACTGTCGATCACGACCACGGTGTCCGACCCCCAATCAGCGGAACGGCCCAGGTCAGTCTCGACGCCATTTTCATCCGTGTATTTCCAATGCTTCATGGCTTTGAGAGCGTCGTTGAAGGCCGTTGGAATACCAACAACCTCGATGCACTTATTGCCACTGCGAAGCTCGTCTTCAAAGTGGATCGCGTCCACAAGAGGCAGGGCACGGGGCTCAAGGTGAAGCAACAAGGGCTCCAGGTTCCCGTCAAAGTCGAGAAAGCGTAGCTTGTAGCCTGCATTGGCAAGGCACGCAAGCGCACCTGTCTTGCCGGAGCCGGGATAGCCGACGATCATAATCCGGGCCGGGGTCGAGGATAAGAGATTACCTGCGTTGGTCATTGGAGGGTCTCCGTTTTCCAAGCATGTGATGCATCACGAACGTCATCTAGCCCTCCCTATCTGGCACGGAGTTTGTGCCGCCAAATGACGCGCCACAAAAACCACAGCGCCAACTTCAGCGTCTCAATTCTAGAAAACACGGTGGTGAACTGAACCTCCGGGTTCAAGTCCTCAAACCGATAGGCCCCGTCTCCGCAATCACTGACCCGGAAGCCGGTTGAGCGTAAAAGAGACCTGTCGGCCCTGCCGCTGTGTAGTGATATGTCCACCTTCTCAGCCCTCCTTATCTGTTCCTCATTGGGTTCCAGAAGTCGGTCTTGAAGTCCCGCGCCAACAGGCCCGGTCGATCTGCCACAGGCGCAGAACACACTCCCTTGAATTCGCACATAGCACAGGAGGATTTGTCCATAGGCCACTTGTTCGCCGCCGCATACTTCTCGGCCCGGTCGATGACTTCCATGATGGTGTCAAGGTGCTCGACCCGCTGGGACTGTGACTTGCGGTAAAAGTGCCGACCTGTGCGGATGGTGTCTTTCATGATCTGGATCGCGTCGATGCAGAACCAGGAGAAGTCGATATCCGGGAACAGGATCGGAGCCACCATGTCGTAGGTATCCGCTTGCACATGCGGGGCAAAGGTGCCGAAGTAGGAGCCGCCGAGTGTGTTCTTGGTGGTCTTGTTATCCACGACGCCGAACTCATCCCCATAGACCCCGATGTAATCGAAGTGACCACAGAGCAGATACGTGTCACCGTACGGGGACTTGCGCGGCAAAGGCATCCGCCAAGACAGTTCCACCGCAGGGGTGCCATCCGGGAACTGGAAGGGGTGCAGGCCATCCGAGAGCACGTCAGGTTGATCGAGCCCATACCAGATAATAGCACGAGCGAGGTTGATCCGGTGCTTGGTGGGGTGGCCGGGACAGTAGTTCTTAGAATGCACAATTCCACCGCCACACTCGCCGCAGACATCAGGGGCAGGGGGCGGGAACCACATGCGCTTGTGGGAGTAAGGGCACTTGGCCGCGTTACCCTTGGCGTTCTTGTATTTCACCGACCCGTCACACTTCCATTGATCCTCCCAATAGCCGCCCCACTGAGTCCCATCCTCGTTCCACGAAAGCATAAGCACATGGCGCAGGGCATGAAGGATCGCGTCATTTAGGTCCAGTCCTAAAAGCCGATTTTTCTGAAACACCTCAAATCCATCGGCCAGGAAGCCACCGAATTCCAGATGCACAGACGACTTGCGCCAGCCTTGGTTGATAGTCAGGTCATAGTAGCAACCACACTTGAGCAAGGCCGACATGGAAGTCGCGTCCCATGCAACCTGGAGGGCCGGGTTGCCCACAGAGAACATGTCAGGACGGGAGGGGGTGATGTTCATTTGCTCGATTCCGCAGTGATAAACTCGGCCCGTCGGACCCGTTCGATTTCGATCAGCTTTCGGAAGTCGTCGTCGGTCAGGGTGGCCGGGTTCCGGTCAAAGAACTGGTCGAGGGTGGGGTCGGCAACCATGTCCTGTACCATGTCGGCGGCTTTGGGGGCATCGGCCATCACGCATCATCTCCACTTGTTTCCCAGTCCGGGGCGGTTCTCTCCGTCTTCACCCAGCCGGGGATCGGTTGCATTGTGAGGTCAGGAAGGCAGATAGCGGAAGACGGGGCAGGGGCGGCATCACCAGAGTCAGGCGCACTGTCTGCATACCGATCCTCAATGATGAAGCCGTGTCGCCCCAGCGCCGCCACAACTGCGTGCATCAGCTTGGGGGGATAAGCCAAACCCTGAATAGGGGCGTCGTTAAGGACGGCCTCAATGGCGTCTGCGCCGATCTCAACCACTTTCACTTGGTCAACCATCAGTTATGTTCTCCCTTTCCTCGATTATGGTCCAGCGTTCTCCCTCCAGAAAGGCACAGGGAACGAAAGCGAGACAGTTTGCTGTGAAGGGACAGCCCTCGAAGTCCGTTGTTTCGATGTTGAAAGTAGCGTGCTCGTGCTGGAGCAGCCCTGTTTGTTCCCAATCGCTGACCTCATACCGCTTCCCGGCCTGTATGGTTGGGAAATTGAAGTTGTGAGCGCTCACTGCAAATCGTTTCATGTCACCGTCTTCTTTTCTCGGCCCAATAACGGAAGGTCTTGGTGTCTGTCCGCTCCTGGAACAGGATCACTTGCCCCCGACAGTATGCCTTCCACATGAGCCATCCGACTGAATGCACAGGCTCAATGACTTCTTCACGGAACCGTTGGGGCTCTGCGTCCCAGATGAGCACCTGCCGGTCTTTCGCAAGGTGCCCTTCATGGTAACAGAGACGCGCGCCCTTCGGAGCCGACTTCAGCCAATTTTGCACTTGCATGATTTCCATGGCGCTTTCCATGTGCGTTATGTGTGGGTTGCAGGGCAAACTTCAACTGCGACACGGGGTCGCAGGGTTCACCTCGGTCCTTGATCAAGAACAGAATAGTATAGACCGCGCTTTGCCAAGAATAGATCGTGTCCGGCAGTTTCGGCCTGTATTGCGAAAATGTCCAGGAAGCTCTTGTGCTTCACTTGGCTCATGCGATGGGTCATGTCGCTGTTCATCATCTGCCACAGCCACAAGGCACGTCCAGAGCGCCCGTTACCGTCTGTGAAGGGGTGAAGGGTTTCGTAGAGCATGTGGTTCTCGAAGGGGGAGCGGGCGTCCATGGTGTTTAGGAAAGTCACCAGTTGTTTACGGATGTCAGGCCCCCCTACTGGCGGAAGGTGCATCCCGATCATCACGTCAAGCCCCACCTTGTCCCGCAGCACATGGTCACGGGTGACCGTGCGCACGAAGATTTCCAAGTCCGGGACGTTGACATGGGGCAGGATCAGCAATTTTTCATGCGCCTTGATGTCCGCCCCGATGGTGTCCTTGATGTTCTCGATCCGGTTGCTCTCCCGAACGAAATCCCGGAGCCATGTGGGGGTTTCAGATGACGCATCCATATAATTGTAGTGCATAGTAAAGAAACTCATTAGTCCGTCTCCTCAATCAGTTCCCGCAAGGTCGTTTTGACCTTGACCAAGATTTCGTCCACGATCTCAAAGTATTCCTTGCCGTTGTGGCCGTCAATGAAGTCGTCATGGTGCTCGTTGAGGTCACGGATGCACTTGCGAACAATAACGGGTAACATAAGTTCAAGCACATCAGTGAGCCAATCGATGTGTTCGGGGTTGGCGTATCCATATTTATCCGCGATAAGGCTCCCAAGTTCAGCTAACAGTTCTGGTGTGATCAGTTTCATTGGACCTTTCCCGGCCTGATCCGAGGCCACGGAAACGGATAATCATGCACCGGCACCACGTCAACGGGGTCGGGGGCAGGGGAGGCTTTGTGTATAAGTCTCCACAGCATTAGATGGGCCTTGTCGATCTGTTTCTGTTTCAACAAGGTTTCGACAGCTTCAAGCTCTTGTCGTGTTACCTGCATAACCCCATATCTCCCTTATGTGCCAGTATGATCAGATGCGCCGATTGATGCGTGACCTCCAAGAGGGCCAGTCACCGCTCCCTGCTGCTGTGACACGTCTGGTATGTTCAGCACCTGCGTTCCGTGCGGGTAGGACGTTGGCTGATAAAGGTAACCCGACGGATACACATGGATCAGTAGCCCCGTGATGTCTTCGATATACCACACCTGTTCTTCGGTCTCCACAGCGTCATCGTAGTAGTGCCGACGTAGCCATTGCACAGGATCGCCAACGACGTCATCGTCAAGCTGGTTTGTTAATCCGGCCAGGATAGCCAACACCGTGCCAGTTCTTCCGGTCCCACCGACACAGCACACAGCCACAGACGACCCGTCAGGGAGGAACTCGATTGCTTCGACGAGAGTTTGCCACCACACTATATCAAGGGAATGCGCTGTGCCGTCAGCCCAGTCTATGGACAGACATGGCACTTTTTGTGCAAACAGGGCCAGTGGAAGCAGCGCACGAGCGGCTGCGTTTCCAGCCACAAGTTGTGTGCTGCCTAAGTCGAGCCCTGACAGGTCAATCCGCAGAGCCAGGTTTGGGATGCGGTTGACAAGGAAAGCCGAACTTCCGTAGATACTCACGCCGTTGATTTCCATCACCTTTTTTGGTTGTTTTGGCAAAAAGGCGCTCGCTATAACAGGTGAAACAACAGGTGGAATGAGCTTCACTTTGTTGTGTTTGTTCTTTTTACTCATGATTTTTCCTCTTCATCTAGCGTTTTCAAGGCCACTCGTGGCACATAAGAGTTAAGAAAACCCGCTGTCGGCGACCTGGAAATCATATCCAACGCATAACTATCGACCCATTTGGTCAAACACTTTCCGTTGTTGTGGCTTGTGTTGATCAGACGGTTCGCTTTTTGCACTACCTTTGACCACGAAGCAGCGCAGGGTTGTTCGCAGAAACGCCGTGCCGTTTTAGTAAGCTCAATTCCAGCATTGGCAACCTCTGCCCACCGCGACCCGCCAAAAGAACGGCCCCAACGACGGTTCCCAAGATCGGTTTCAGCGGCCTTCAATGCACGTTCCATTTTAGAAAATGTGAAGTCGCCGTTAAACACAGTGTTATAAATCTTGCCCCGGTTGTAACGGTGATCAGCCATACCGTTCAGAACGGCATACAGACTAGGTTCACCGAAATGTGGCCCTTCCTCGGATGGCCAATGTCTGATTTCACCAGCGCAACTTGCAAGCACGGCTTTCAAAAGAACGGGGATGGAAAGGCCGCGCAATCGCAACAAGTGGGGCTCTCTTCCCCAACAGAATTGCGCTTGTGTAGTTGCAATAGCAGTCAGAAGGGCTTCTGTTTGGGGCCTTCCTCCAACGAGCCCCAGACCATTTTCCAGGCCCTTAAAAACCAAAGCCGCAACCTTCGTATATTCGCGTTTCCCAAGGGCCGAGGTCCTGTTTTTGGTGGGCTGTATCACGTCACCGATTTTGACTGCATGGTCCGTGATAACTGGAATACCGCTCTCAATCCCATGCACACAAAAATGTGACGCAAGTGACATGCCGGGAGCCCAGATAACTGAACCTTTTATTTGAGCCACTTCATGCACAAGGCTCTCCCAACTCAATAGGTTTATACTGGAATCAGCTTCCAGAACCTTCTGAACCTTCATTTTTCGGACAACGTGATTGACACCTTCCGGTTGTTCTGGACCATCCCGCACTTGCACAAGACACATGACGCCGTTGTTTTCCACAATCTCTATATACGAAAACTCAGGGATTGCGAAGTTATTTGAGCCATAATCAACAAAGCCCCTTACAGCATCGTGCCAATCCGTCTTGGCCGCTTTCACTGGAATGACCAAGACGTGTGGGTCTTTGCCAGCAGTTACACCATCGTTTCCACGGCCCCATGTAACCCCTGCGTTTGTGGCTACGGCTGAAACTTTCCCAGTCAAAAGCGGAGCCAGCACAATTTCGACAGGGTTGGAAGGATCAGCACTTTTAGCTTCTTGCAATAAGTCAATGACATTCGCCCAGCTATCGACACGAATACTATCCACAAAGCCATGCCGGGGCCGGAAAGGGCAAGGCCGTGCAAATATGGGCCAAGTGATGCGTGATGTGTGGCAGTCACGATAACTGCCGGGGATCACCATTAAAGGCACACCAGGGCCTTGGAGACTCAGCGCAGGGCAACCACTTTCAATGGCCACGATACCTTGAGCTTTTTGCGTTACGGGTAGCAGATTGACCATGGAAGGCTCTCCCTTCTGTGGAAATGGGAACCAAGGCAAAGCGCGAGTTTTCGTCATGCAACGAACATGAGGGTTTTGGCGCGGATTGAAATGCGACAAAACGCCACGGGCCACGCCCAGAGCGCGCTTTTGATGATCTTACCGTCCATCACCACAAAAGCCCACTTCACAACCCATTGAAAACAAATGAAGAACATAAGAACACCACATTTGACCCCCTAGGATCACATTTTCAAGAATGTCATCAGGGGTCGGCAGGTGACAAGGTTATCAAGGGGTGCGTCACAATGTCGCAGTGAAACGCTCCAACGCCCGCCCTATGTTCATCAACAGCGCAGGATTGCTTTCCGTTCAGTTTCCTGCGTGAACCCCGGTGATTGCGCCACCGGGAGGGGCAGAGACGGGAGCGCAGGACAGGGGAGCTAATCCGTTTCTGTTCTCGTCGCACACCGCTCTGTCCCACTTAACAGGAAGAGGATGACATGACCACGTTGACCATGATCTGGAACGATAGTGGCTGTGATGGACTGAGCGATCACCATTGGCACACAATGGAAATCGCTGAGACACGGGATGTTTTAAAGCGGCTAGGTGATTGGAAAGTTGCCGTTCTTATAATAACAGACTTTTACAAAACACGGTCTGACGGCACTCAGCGTCAAGAGGCTGAGGCCGCTGAATTCGCTAAGGATGCCTTGAAAGATATCTGCCTCGTTGGTATCTTCATTGGCGTTCCGGAGGAATTGTGATGTCCATGTCCTGGCTGATCATACTGTTTCACTTGAACGGAACCCTTGTCATCGTGGATGCCTTTCCCCCAGTAGCGGTTCCGACCTTTCAGTGCATAGAACTGCAACAGACAACAGGGCGGATGATGGCCCTAGCCTTTCCGGAAACCAACGGGATGGTCTTTTGCATCCCAGACAACCGCACAGCAGAGGCCCCTGATGCCCCAGCTTAGTCGCCAACGCAAGCAGAAGGTCCACTCTCCGCCCTTCCGTTACTCGTCACTCTTCCACAGTTGGAGAGCAGCGGCCTTGTCTTATGACCCGGACGCAATCCGCCGCACCGGGGCGGCCCATGCCCGGATGATCGAGCGCCTGTTCGGGGCGCTTGACCCGTGGTTTTACGGACCGAGAAAGGGAGCGCAATGAACCGTTTTGCCCACGCAAACATTGATCTGACACTTTCGGACGCCCGCAGGCGTGCCGTAATGATGCCGAAAGTGGGGCCAAGTCAGCCCAAATATAAACGGTATTCCGTTGGTGTTTCAAAAGCTGCGCGCAAGTTAGAACACAGACGACAGGCTTTTGATCTGGCGCAGGTCCAAATGCGTCCAGAAAGCCGGACTTCTGTCACAAAACCGGGTTCTTTGAACCTGAAAAAAGGGTAAACACCATGAAAGACGCAAGCGCCTTGACTTGCCGCTGTGTGCGGTGTCAGCAGGAGTTCCACCTCACTGTGGGGTATCGTGTCACGCATATCTGTCGGCAGTGCCGGAATGGGCTGATTGCGGTGTGGGCACAGATGCAGAGGGACCGATAAGTTGGACCGTTATGACTGAGCACACATGTTTCGACTGCGGGAAACCGCTTGAATGGGTCGGCTCTGGTCCGGGCTGGATAAACAGCGATCAATGGGACGCCGTGAAGGCGGGGGACTACTTCGCGCCTTGTGATGCGGCCTCGCACTCAAGCGGCAACTGCTACTTCAACGACACATCGGGGGTTGCTACGCTCAAGCGGCTACTCCCTACCAAATAGGGACGGATAATCCATGGCTGTTGCCAAATTCCAAACTTATGTCGTCCATCCCGGTCTCGGTGACCCGATCCCGCGCATTGGGTCCGGGATGCGGATTGTGCAGGCCAAGATCGGGCGCAAATGGGTCCGAATCAGAGCCCCTGACGGTCGCACGACACGACTACATCTGAAAAAGTGGCTGTTTGACGTGCCGCATGTGCGCTATCAGGGGGAAGAGATGCATGAGGTCTTTGCGGCCTTGAGAAAGTGGAAGCGGTGATTGAGGGCTGGGCGTGGACAGTAGGCGTCTGGGTTGTCTGCATCTACATCGTTTGGAGACTTGACCCATGATAATTCTCACAGGGGTTGCATTGGTCTTTGGTGTTTATCTCATGCACAATATGCCGGGGCCGTTGTGGGCTTGGGCACTGTTTACAGGATATATATATTTACTACTCTCCCAGTAAGTAACAGGGCACGAAGCAAATAACCACAAGAACACATTTCATCCCCTTTGTCTCCGCGTTTAAACGCAGCCTTCCCGCTGCGTCAACTTGTCGCATGGCAAGCGCCGTCAATTTGTGTCAGGCTTCCCCAGAAATCGAAACATGGAGGAACGGACATGGACACGGCGCAACCCCAGATCACTGATCGCTTCAGCAAGTTGATGATTTTCAGCAGCGATCACAATTTCCCAAGCTTCGCCGAAGACTTTCGCATCAACTACAAGACTGTAATGGGTTACTGTAACGGGATCATTGAAGAGAGTTATGTGGTGAATGTCCACCACATCAACACCATTCTGGCTGGTAATCTGCTTCGTGGCCAAGATACAGTGTTGCTTCTGGCCCCTCAAGAGCCTGTGTATGGGGGAAAGCGCGACGTGTATCTGGTCAAGGTGGAGAGTGACGGCTTCTTGCTTGATCTGGCTGGCGAATTCATCGGCAAGTGGCACAAGGTCAGCACAAACGAAGCGCTGCACAGTGACGCCTGGACCTGTTATCCCAAAGACAACACCTGGTATATGGCGAAGATGCCTGCGCTGGACCTGTGACATGGAAGGACGCGAGGTTTTCCGGATCGAACATCGTGAGACGCGGGAAGGCGCATTTCGAGCTTATGCTGTTAAAGTGGATTGGCACGCTTTTTCTATTCCATTTCCTCAGCAGTCCAACACTAATGAAAGTGCAATCTCACACTTTCTTTCTTACAGTTCCGATAAGGGTATATTTGCCTATCTCTCTATCAAGTCGATTTTAAAGTGGTTTGAACTGTCTGAATTGCGAGTATTACACGCATTGAACTTTCATGTTTCAGTCTTTATTGTTCCTTATGGCCCAGCAGCAGGCGCGTTTTCTGCGACTCAGGCGGTGTTTCTCCGAGACCGTGTGCAATGGGTCCGGTTCATCTCACTGTTGGACCTGTGACACTTTGTCGCAGTGACAAGCCCGGAGCCTGCCCCTACTATCATGGACACAAACGCAACAACGGAAGGAACATCAAGTGAGCAAGACCGAGAAATCCCCCGAGTTCGCCGCGATGGGTGACGGGATCGAATATGCGGTGCAGGGGAATGTCCTGCACCTCCGTGTCAGCCTTGACGCTGCCAAGGGAACTCCCAGCGCCAGCGGCAAGATGGTGCTGACCGGGAACACTGGCGGCTGGCAGGTTCTGCCAAATGGCGATGGCGTCCGGTTGAATGTCATGGTGGGGCGGCGCACCGGAGCCTGATCGGCGGTCTGTTGCAAGCGAGGGGCAGGGGAAACTCTGCCCCGAAACGCGTTTAAACGAAAGAGTATCCATGCCCCACGATTGGCAACAACCCCTCACCACAGTGCGTTGGCAACCACGCAAGATCACACGCGGGCCGTGCAAGGGTGCGCAACCCTCACATAGTCGTTGCTTCTGGCCGCAGGAGCGAGCGGCGCAGTTCTGTGCGCTGTTGGAACTTGATGGCTACGAGCCCGCGCCCCACCCTTTCTATAGACATGGGTTGCCAGTTAGAGTATATCAGGCATGGGAGGGCTGAACGGAAGCCCTCGTTTAAACGCGGAAGGGAACAGACATGGTTAGGACTACACGCGAGCAACGCGAGACGCTCAAGCGCAAGTGGACGGCGCAGAACTATTCGCGCAAGCAGGCACTACGGCCTCCGCTGACATACCGGCAGTTTCGTTGCACAGTTGCGGCTGGGTGGGGCTGCATCATGGTGCCATGGTGCGGCATGTGGCTGGGGATAGAGCCCGACGGATACGCGCACACCTAACGACGTGTGCAGGTGACAAGTGAGCAGGTGCGGCAGATTGTCGCACCTTTTCTTATGTGCATTGACGGCGCGCGTTTAAACGCTTAGGGCTGGGGCCCTAGCAGAAACCGAATGGAAGGACGGCCCCTAATGGTCACACACGAGGCATACATCGCACAAATTGCAGAACTAGCAGCCCGGCGTTTAAATGTGGCAGAAAGCAGCCTGATTGCACAGATCAAACTAGTGTATGGCGCTGGCAACGCGGGCTTGCGCGGTGTCACCTATTACAATCGTTGGGCAGGGGTTGGAGGTAGCAACCCCGCCCCGTTTGTTGAGGTTTGCGCGTTCGGACAGGAAAGCGCGTTGCAGATAGCGGGAACAACAATCCACGAGCTAGGCCATGTTCTGGAGCATGGCGCAGGTCACAGCGAAGTCTGGAAGGCAGCCTGTGAGCGGCTGGGGTTGCGGCGGGTTATGGCGGCTGGGACTGCTTACAAGTGGTCAATGTTTGAAGCGTCATTGCGCACGGCGATTTGTGCGCTTCCCAAGCCCGACGATGGGGAGCCTGTGAGCTATCTGTCAGGCATTCCCGGCATACCTCTAGGCAGTCTCAAACCCTGCCAGCAAGGCACAGGCACACGGGGCGGCAAGTCACGCGGCAAGGGCTCGGGTTCTCGCTCACGCCTTTATCATTGCGAGTGTGATCCGCCTGTGAAGTTGCGGGCCGCGAGCGTCACCCTGGCTTGCCACTGCGACCACTGCGCCGGAGCGTTCGCCCTCGTTTAAACGCGGCACGATCCGTCACCAAACCCGGCTGGGGATACCTCTGGCCGGGTCTTTTCTTGCGCGTTGTGTCTCGGACTTGCGCACAGGCCGCAGCGACGTGCGCAGGCACACAAGTCACAAGCCTAGTGACGGGACAACGCGACAGTGGCCCCCGGCCCTCCAGCCCTCTGATCTGCACGTGTGACGGGGCAGCGGCAAAGTGCCCACTTCCAGCCGTGCCGCGTCGGGTCACAGATCACACAAGCGCGGGGCAGCGGGCCAACAGCCCGACGCCTAGCACCCTGTGGGGATGACATGGGTCCGCGACACGGGGGCAACTGGACACAAGTGTCTAGTGCTCCGTCCCTGCCTCTGGACACCTCTGTCCAGAACTCCGACTTCCCCCTGCCGCCCGGCTTCCCCCAGCGGCTGAGGTGGGGACCCATGGGTGGGGGCTGTGTTAAAAAAGACCGAAAAAGACATGTGAGGTAAACAGTTACCCCACGGAGGGGGATGCGACACTTTACCACAGCCGCGCCGCCCTCGCGCCAAAGCGCGCTCGGGCTGGCACGCAAGTACATGCTAAGTTGATCGCACAGCAGAGGGCAGATGACCATGTTAAAATAAGCCCCCAGGGGGTTAAATTTGGTGTTCTTAGGTTAAGTACTTGTTTTCGTTGGAGACACGGATGGCGTCCTTAGCTTGAAATTGAGGTAAGGTTGTCATATATGAAGGGTGCGGGGTAGCGCAGTGGAAGCGCGTCGGACTCATAATCCGGAGGTCGCGGGTTCGATCCCCGCCCCCGACACCAGATGCCGGTGTAGCTCAGATGATAGAGCACCTGTTTTGTAACCAGGATGTCGGGGGTTTGAATCCTCCCACCGGCCCCGAACCTGAAAAGGACCCGCCCCATGAAATACCAACTTGAACTTGTGACCTGGCACGACTCTACCGCCGAGCCCGGATGGCACAAATTGCCGTTCCCCGATACGGTCCATTGTCTTATGTGTAAAACAGCAGGATTTATTGTAACTGAAACGGACACCGCGATTAGGATGGCCTGTTCCTTGGGTGATATCGGAGGACTCGACGAACAGGGAAGTGAAATTGTGACGATCCCAAAGGTCTCAATCCAATCTCGGCAAGTGTTGCGAAAGCAAACCTGAAGGAGAGCCCCCCATGACTCAACGTGTCGTCCCCAAGCTGCTGAACTGCGCCAAAGACATAATCGTCTCCACACCCAACTGGGTCTGGTTCCCATACATTCCGGCCAACTGCGCCACGCTCTTGTTCGGTGTCGGGGGGATCGGCAAATCCTACATGTCTTGTGAAATTGCGAGTGCCCTGTCCCGTGGCCGCCCCCTCCCCACCCAGAAGGAAAAGGACTGTCGCGCGCACAGAATCCTTCTTATGTCCGCAGAAGACAGCCCGAGCGCCGTGATCAAGCCACGTTTGATCAAGTGCGGCGCGGACCTCTCCAACATCTTCATTCCCAGTGAGCCCTTTATCTTTGACAAGTGGGGGCTCAAGGTCGTACAGAACTATATGGAGAAGTGCCAAGCAACCATCGTCATCATCGACCCCATCGTCCATTACATGGGCGGGAAGATCGACATGAATAAGATGAATGAGGTCCGCGCCATCACAGGTGCTCTGCACCAGAAGGCTATGAACACAGACTCGGCCATCATCATCCTGCATCACGCCCGCAAGGGCTCAGAGGGCCAGGGCTACGAGAAGGCATCCGGAAGTGCGGATTTTGTGAACGCCGTCCGCAGCGTGATGTACGCCCACAAGACCAATGACGGAACATCCGTAATTGAGCATGTGAAAACCAATTACGGGGTAATGGGTCCGGCCATGTCGTTTGACATTGACGAAGCAGGTTTCCATTGGACTGGCGAGTACAGTGAGACCCAGCTTGCCACAGGTAACACGAAACGTGATCGGGCCAAGTCTTTCCTGCAAGCACTTCTGAAAAATGGACCTGTCTCGGCCAAGGAAATCGCTCAGATGGCCAAAGATGAAGGCTTCAACATGACCACGGTCAGCCGGGCCAAGCCGGACGTGGCCGAGTCCATTCTGCGCTATGTGGATGAAAACCGTCACTGGTACTGGCGTCTGCGTGGAGATACATCCGAACCCACAGGCGTGACCAAGCACCCGGAAGAAGATACAGGCAAGTCCGAGTCGGAGCGGTATCTGCGAGCCCGTGGGCAGTGGTCAGCGTGACCTGTCGTTCCTATATCTAAGTCATGACCCAAAAGCGTAAAGACATGAAACATGCGGAGCGCCGTGAGCAGTTTGGCACCCGCTCCATCACCAGCTACTCCCCCGAGCTTGCTCTGAAGATATGCGAACAGGTGGCCAAAGGTGAAACGCTGCTGGGCATCTGCAAGGGCGTCGGGATGCCACACCGGACCTCCTTCTACCGATGGGTCATGCTCTATAAAGACGTGGCCATTTCTTTCCAAGCAGCGCGCGAACTCAGTGCCCAGTCTCTGGAAGAAGAGGCCCTTGGACTAGCACGAACCCTGTCCGGAAAGAATGACTTCACCACAGTCAAGGTCAGGGCCATTGACATAGCCTTGCAGCAGCTTCGGTGGAGTGCGACTCGGCGTGATCCGTCCAAGTACGGTCAGAAGGCCAAAGAAACCATTACTGTGCCTATTCAGATCAATACTACCCTGGACTTGGGCGGCGACAACAGGGACAGTCAGGGCATTTACACAATCACGGCAGAGGTGGTTACGCCCACTGGCAAGGACGTATTGACCCCGCCAGAGGCCCCGGAACGGCTAATAATTCCAAAGAAAATGAAGAAGGTAACAGACAATGGCGCTCTCTAATCCATTCCAGACTGTTCTTGAAGGGCTGCTTGAGGACCTCTTCTCGAAAAAGGGGATCAATAGTCCTTTCAGCCAACAGATACGCAGGATGCAGAGTGATATTGAAGGTCAAATTCAGGGACGAGGCGGGATTGAGGCTTTTCAGTCGATGGTAAACACAGGAGAGACCGCACCTGTGTTTGCACCGCAACCGAAGTCCCGTCCTGACCCAAATAACCCACCCGCAATCTCTGACCCGCGTTTCCGGCCTGATATCCCGACTGATCCACTCGCAATTCCAGAACATGCGTCTGCGCCTCGTTCTGCCCCCACAAAGCTTGCCCAAGCGGGTCCTGAGACCATGACAAACGCACCGCCGGTCAAACCGCTGCAAGCGGGGTCTGATCTTGTCAATGCCGTAATCACACAGGAAAGTGGCGGAGACCCGAACGCACTTTCACCAAAAGGCGCGATTGGCCTAATGCAGATCATGCCAGCGACGGCTACTGATCCAGGATTCGGAATTGCGCCCATTCCAGTTGACAAACTCACAAACGCGGCTGCAAACAAGAAATTCGGCACGGATTATCTGTCTGCGATGTTGAATCGCTACAACGGCGACACACGACGGGCGTTGATCGCATTCAACGCTGGTCACACGGTTGCGGACAAGTTCACCGGGGACCTGTCATCGCTGCCTGCGGAAACTCAGAATTACGTGTCCCGGATCGAGGCAACGCTTGGCTTACGAGAGGCAGAGGCCCTCAGCGCCCCTGGGAACCCTCCTGGAGCAGCTTTAGGCGTTCCGGTACCTGCGACTGGAGCACAGGAGCCTGTGGCTCCCCAGGCCCCCTCTGTGCGCCGCGCACGGCCACAGCACCCGAAACCTGTTACCGCGCCGTCGCTACCTCCAATTGACCTCGGTCCTCCGGGCATGGCACAGACCACACCTCGACGTCCCATCGTCCCGGTGCTTTGGACTCAGTTCCTGAAATCCCGCAATCCTAAAGACCTTGCGTCTGTGCCGAAAAGCGGCCTGCCTGCAATCCTGGCCTTGATGGGGCAAACAGCCCGGAGACGCCCCTCATGATTGATTGGGAACAAGACTGGACAAAGGCTAGTGTTAAGATGGTGGCCGAGGCGGTTGCTGTTTTGGCAAATGCGACTGGTGGCGTTGAGCAAGATATGTTGGACGCAGCCGCGTATCATCTTGGCAACCATAACAAGCTCATTCGTTGTTTCACCGGAGCCCCCTCATGACCACTGAAGCCTTCACTACTGAGTTCAATCCAAACCCCGTCCAGAACGCCTTTATTGTGTCCCAAAAGGAGGCTGACCTGTTCTCGTCTCGACGCGGTGAGGGAAAATCCACCGCGCTCTGCTGGTCCTGTTACAGTCACACACGGCACAATCCAGGGGCAAACTGGGCTTTCGTCCGTGACACGTTTGAGAATCTGCAAAAGACCACCATGAAGACCTTCTTCGAGTGGTTCCCTCAAGGTATCTTCGGCACCTACAATCACACGCGCAAGGAGTACACCTGGGCCAACGGAGTGGCTGAGGGCACCGTATCCTTTGTCGGCATGGACGACCCTGCCGACGCCACCCGGTTCCTGTCTTGGGAATTGGCCGGGATTGCCATGGATGAACCCGCGCCTGCCTTTGGCAATGCGGGCATTGACGAGTCCATCTTTGATCTGGGTTTGACGTGTCTGCGGCAGCCCAAGATGAAGTGGTACTGCATGAAGCTGGCCGAGAACAACCCGGACGAGGGCCATTGGACCTATCGCCGCTTTGTGGAGCCCGGTGACCCGAACTTCGCCCTTTGGCAGCCGCCTGAACCTGAGAACCTGTCGCATCTGCCGCTGGATTATTACGAGAAAATGCGGCGTCACCTCGCCCATCGGCCTGATCTTGTGCGGCGCTTTATCGACGGCCAGTTCGGCTTCCAGCAAGCGGGTCGCGCAGTCACCCCCCAATGGAACGACCGCATCCACCTGACCGTGGGCTTGCAGCCCATGCCGCGCCAGAAGGTCATCCTGCTTTGGGACTTCGGGCTCACCCCGGTCTGCATCATTACCCAAGTCACTCCCTCGGGCCATTGGCTCATCCTCGACTCTGTGATCGGCGACGGCGTTGGTGTCTCGGAACTGATCGAGAGTCAGGTGAAACCGCTGTTGGCCTCCCGCTATAAGAGCTGCCCTCTGGGGCACATTGGTGACCCTGCTGGCAAGATGCGCGAACAGACCTCGGCCTCGCGCAGCGCCGTGAAACACATTCGCAAAACCCTAGGCGGTTCCTGGCGTCCGGGTCCCGTGGCCTTCACCGAGGGCCGTGACGCAATTCAGTGGGCCTTGTCCCGGACCCTTAACGGCACCGGCCTGATTCAAGTGGACCGACAGAGAGCCCGCCATGTGTGGTTTGCCTTGCGGGGCGGGTGGCACTATCATGTGGCGAGAACCGGGCTTGTCTCCGCCCAGCCAAAAAAGACGCACCCCGACAGCGACGTGGGCGATGCAATGCGTTACGGGGCCGCGATTCTGTTCCCTCCGGGTCGCCTGATTGATCCCGTCACTGGGGGTGCAATCCAGCAACAGGCTTCCTATTTTAGTAGAGGGACACCCCCGCAACACGGGGCCGCGCCTGGGGCGCTTGGAAAGGGATACTTCAAATGAGAGGTGACAACTAATGGCAACAATTACAGGAGTGTTGACCGGCCCGACCAACGACGGAATCGTTGAGATTGTGTGGGAAACGCTCACCACGACCAACCGCCCTGGCAACGGTATTGAGTCGGCGAAATTCCCGGACAAAACCGTACAGGTGATAGGTACGTTTGGTGCAAGTGCCTCTATCGCGGTTGAGGGCTCCAACGACGATGGGACCACTTGGTTTGCATGTCACGACATCACCAATGCTGTGATTGCGCTGACGGCGGCAGGTGGCGCGTTAATTGTCGAGAATCCGAAGCTCTTGCGGCCTGTTCTGTCCAATGGCGACGGCTCCACCGATGTTGACGTGTATGTAATCGCGGTTGTGTCGTGAGTCGTAGACGACGGTTCATATCTCGATTCCTGGGCTTCACTTTCGTGTCTGATTCGATGCTATGGGTAACGGGTGCTGTCACCGAATGGACCGCTGGCGTCGACATAAAGTGGGAATAGATCATGGTTGCTGAAACCCTAGCCGAGCGACTTGTTTCAACGGAGATTTCCAGTCTCTTAATCACGGACTCGTTCCCGGCGCTTTCGGGCGCTACGGCGGGCATGGCAAAATTCGATGTTTTGCGTGATTTGCTCGACACGATTCGCACCCGTGCTTATGCTAGTATGTCTGTGCAGGCTGGATCATCTGGGGAGAGCACCGTTGATGCCACCCCGCGCAAAATTGCCGCATGGAACACTGACGGGCTGGAAAACAACATGACGGTGGATAGCACCACCGGCAACGACGTCACTGCCGACATTGCCGGGACATTTCATGTCATGGCTAAAGTTTGCTTTAGCGGATCGGCGTCAAAAACATACCAAATTGAGATTTTCAAAAACGGCGCAGCGACAGGTTTCGCAGCAGATCGTAAACTGGGGTCTGGTGGAGATGTGGGAGCGGCCATGTCGTGTGGACTTGTCGCGCTTGTGGCAACGGACACGATTGAGGTCTACCAATCAAGCTCAGATGGTGGTTCTGCAATGACTGTCACCGAAGCACAACTTACTATCCATCGCGTTGGACCCTAAAGGAGCCCCTGATGTTTAAACGCATTCGAGAAATTTGGCAGAACTACAAAGCCTGGAGACGCGGCGAACGGCGCATAGCCCCGTCTGGAGCTCGTGGCCGCGTTTATGAACAGAAAGACATGCCTCCTTCCTCTGCCCGTGAAGTTGATACGAAAATGGTCTATACGACACTCGCAAGGGTGATTCGGGCTGATGGGAGCCCGGATGAACACTACAACCTAACAGATGACATGAAACTGTCACCTGATGAATTCTACACCTTGAAAGGGGGCAAGAACCATGGCTGACATTTTTACGCAGACAGGTGAGGAACTCTTTGCCGACATCATCGACGGGACCACTGTGGCCCCGACATGGCATGTGGACTGGGGCACTGGCGGTACGACTGCGGCTAAGGGTGACACGGCGCTCGGCACGGCAGGCGGCGAGACGCGCATTGTGGCTACCATGTCTCAGCCCGTTGCCGATCAGAACCAATGGCTGGCGCTCATCACAGCTACCGGCTCGAAAACTATCATCGAATCCGGCATCTTCAACGCGATCACAACCGGCATCATGATCCAGCGGTCTGACTTCTCGGGCATTGCTGTCGTGTCGGGCGACAAGATCGAGTTCACTATTATAGGCACCCACTCCTGAGAAAGGCCACACATGACCACTTTCCCTGTCACGAATCTTGCGACCCTACAGACGGCCCTTTCCGACGCTGTTGGCGGCGACCACGGTCGCGTGAGTATCTGAGGATGGCGGGATTTCTTTGGGCACGTTGACGTCGATGGTCAGCGATGTCGGCGGTGTGATGACGTTCGACAGCGTGACCAATCCGACCTGGGCGCAAGACGCTGCTAACGATGTCGATGCCTGGTGGGGGGCTGGTCTACAACACGACCGACGCGGGCACC
>SDBT01004621.1_pt1 | contig 23325 bp, 16 predicted proteins | sample 2277101 | NCBI WGS metagenome assembly SDBT01 (sample SAMN10404973, study PRJNA504765) | marine sediment metagenome | isolation source: marine sediment core GS10_PC15, 103 cmbsf | place: Arctic Ocean: Southern Knipovich Ridge | collected 2010 | reverse complement strand
TTTCAAACCTTTTTTATATAGAAAGATCTTAGAGTTTGTAGGTTTTATCAGTGAATTCTTCGATTATGTTTCAGGTCATTTAATTATTAAAGAAGAATTTGAAGTGGTTGAAAATATATTAGAATGGAAACCAGAAATCAAAACTAAATTGGATGAGTATAAATTAATCAAAGAATTGAAATCATTAGATAAATTGTTGGAAAAGCTAGTAGGAACAGCTCTGGAAACTCATGTAAAAGACAAGGACAAATATTATGAAGTAACCGCGATTATTTCTAAGAAGGAAAGAGAATATAGCATTAAATTCTTAGATCCCCCACGGATTTTTCATTTTGGTTTTGATAAGATTCCATCTAAGGATAAAAATTATCCAGAAGATATTACCAAGTATCTAAGACCAATAATATGTACATTCCTTAACAATAGTATTCAATATGGAATAGAATTCTATAACAAACCAAGTGATCCTGAGATTAAAATAAAGTATGTTCAATCTGGAATAAAGAAATGGGTAGCGGAGCAATATGGAAAAGAAATGGACACCGAAGAGGAAGTTGGTGAGGTTGATTTTAAAATAAATAAGATTACCATGAAGAAAATTGACTAATTTAGAAAAAATAAGTATTTAACCTTACTTTCTTCCATTATTTTTTCCCATTGATCCTGATATTGTTTGATTTCATGCCTAAGTGCCTATTTAATAGGACTTTGAGCTAAAAGAAAGAAAAAGTTTTTTGTATTATTTCTCTTTAATCCAATAGCTATTCATTTATACTTTTAATATTCTCTGGGTGTAGTGTACCTAACTGATAAAGAAAACAATATGAAAAAAAAAATTATTGATTTGAGAAAGAAATATCTCTTTTTATCTGTAAAGGTGATTTTTTACATATTCATTTGTCCCCGTTGATGAAAAGGTCAAAGTGGTATACTCTAATTCTTAATTATTGGGTACAACGTGAAAAAATTATATTAGATTAGTATTAATTAAAATAAGAATCAAATTTTTTAATTTTAGAGTATTCTAATCCCAAGTCTCCAAATGCTCTAACCAATATGCTGTAAAATCCTGAACAAGTCCCGTCTCTAGTGAAGGAAGAAAATAAAATCCACAATCATCGCAAAACTTTGATCCAAGGAGTAGATTGTTATTTAGATGTAGAATATGAAGTGAGTAGTTTTGAACGAATTCTTGATTTTCAAAAAAATAAATATAAAAGTATAGATCTTGATAATATTAAATTAATTTTCAATTTTAAATATTGTAATTTTTAAATCAAAATCTAGGAGATTTTGTAATTTATTAAAACTTTCAAGACTCATGGAACTGCCCTTATCATTTAAATGTTTATCTTGACTTATCCCTATTTCATAACCAAGTTTTCTTATACTATTATGTGATTTATTTCTAAGTATAGTTTGAAAAAGCTCTTTTAATCGTTTGGGTTGTATATGTACTCGTTCTTCGTAAACATTTTGGATTAAAAAAGAACTTTTTGTTTCTTTTTCTGTTGGTGAATAGTTTGAATTAGAGGTGATGTTATTTTGCGAAACAAGAGAATCATCTAATTTTGGAGATGGATATTTTTGCAATGGTAAATCTCTAGAGTATTCTCTACGATTTCTTTGCTTATGTTTATCTGTGGTACATTGATCAACTTTAGTATAAAGATCTGGAGTGTCTATAATATTTTCATTTTTAAATTTAGATGTTTTTTGAAAATTTTGTCGTACATTTTTTGAATATTTTTTTTTGCATTCATTTTCATTCGCTATATTTTCATTCGTCATAATTTTTTATTATTATTTTTTCAATATTATTATTATTTTTGTATTTAAATATTTAACATCCACCTTAGAAAAGTGCCTATTTAATATGACTCTGAGCCTAAAGAAAGATAAAGTTTTTTGTATTATTTCTCTTTAATCCAATAGCTATTCATTTATGCTTTTAATATTCTCTGGGTGTAGTGAACCTAACTGATAAAGAAAACTATTGATGAAAAAAATAATTAATTTGGGTAAAATTTAGACTAATTAAAGTACATTTAATAAGACTACCGTAAACCAAATCTTATTCACTATGTGAAAAAAAATATAATTTTCTAAAAATTTTAACTCCTGATTACATTAATTATCATCAGTTTTCCGTCATGAGCAATGTATAAAGCTTCAGGTGTCTAATTGTTAGAATTCTTAAGACAGTTGTCCCTTTCTTTCCACTAAAATTATCATTTTAGGTGTATCGAATTTGAAAATCCATGAGTTTCGCATAAATGAATATATCACGGTTAGAAGAAAGTTCCGGTAAAGCCGTTTGAAAATACCAGAGCTTGCTCCCATTCTCACCATTTAATGTAATGGTTTCGTCACCAATTACTTTTTGAAACTCACTGTAAGAATCAGAATAAAAAAAATTTAATAAATCAAGAACTCTCTAATTTTTAAAATGATCCCATCTGGGATCAAATTTAAATAGATGAAAATTTATATATTATTTAATAACCTAGCTTTTAAATTGAAATTACATTATGTCTGAAAAAAGGGAAAAGTCTATTCATGTGAGAGTTTCTGAAGAATTTTATAATGCTATCAAAAAAAGTGCAAAAATATCTTATTCTAGTATAGTTGAATTTTGTAGAAATGCAATAACCGACAGAATTTATCAAATTGAACATCATCAGTTATCTAATGGTGATGTAAATGCTCTTGACATCCGATATCCTATTTTTAAGAAGGCTATTAAAAAATTAATGATCCATGGTGCTAATAACTCAAACCTAAGGATTAACCAAAAAGTTTACAGGATTATTAACATATTAAATATATTTGATAAGTGCTCCTTGAGTCTCTATATACAACCCAATACTATAAAACCAGATTTTAATAAGTTATCTCAAATTTTGTTTGACTGTGATTTAGAAAGTTTTAAGAGTAAAGTTCGTCAAAAAGAGATAAGAGAAGTAAAAATAAATAGGAATACAATCATCCTATCAGGAGATTTAGCTTTAGAACTGATAAATTTCTACCAAAATTACGAAAAAAAAAATCCTATAAAAGTAGCTGATATCCATAATCCTTTTTCTTATAATATTGAAAATAGTAATGAATTTTTTACTGAGACATTATATTTTGATGGTTTTTTTAAAGATGCATTGAACCTTTTAGAATCAAATGAATTAATTGAGTTTATTGGTGAAGATTATGAAGGAACTGGCTCCAAAACCCTCTGTAGAATTAGAGATTATCTAAAGCTTCTTGAATTTATCAAAAAATATTCCATAAATTATTTATTATATCAATAAGCCAAATTTTTCTATCATTACCCAGATTTAAAAGAATTCATTATTTAGATAATTCATGAACTAAACAAAAAGAAGAATTAAGACAAGATGATTCATCATAGTTTAAAATATAAAGAAATTCTACTCAATTTATAAAGGTTCTAAGTCGGAGAATAATTTTTTATGTTTTTGTATAAGATTTCTGATCCTACGAGAAAAAACTCGTTTATTTTGAGATTCTTTTTCTTTATAAAATAACCATTGTCCATAAAGCCACAAATATTTATCCAATTCTTTATAAGAAGATTCCCAATCTAAATTGGACATTAATTCATCTAAATCGTTTTTAAATTGTGAATAGTTATTTAAATAATAGTTTTTATTCTTTCCTATAAGATTACTCAAAGCTATTCTTGCAAACCTATCGTAAATTGGAAAACTATAAGGATCATGGAAATGACAATATTTACTTGAAAAAACAAGCCCAACTGATCTTTTATATATTTCCGGAAACTTAATATCAGCAATCACTTGTACGAGATCTTCCGGGGCTTTATCGTGAAATCTATCATCAATTTCTAATTTTCCAATTTCTTCTGCCACTTCTCTTTTATTCATCTTAAGATTACAATTGTATAATTTATTAACTAATTCTATTTTATAACCAATTTGATGTAGATCCTTATTTTCTTTATTTATGCAAAATTCACGAAGTAATAAATCATCCACTTGATTCCAACTTAACATTTCGTCCCTAATCTTTATAGCTGTGTCTATATTTTCTTTGTTTGGTTTTTTCATTTTATCTTTCCCTATATTCATTTTCAAATCTTTAAAACCTTAAAAATTAAATATTCCTGAGAAAAATTTTGCTATATTAACTTATAATAAATCTTACTAAAAAAATTAATGATATGCTTGTTAGATTGAGTCTTTAAGATTTTTATTAATAGGCAATTGAAACCATTATATTAATTTGAAGGGTCTATAATATTCAAAATTTTTAAGTAAGCTTGAAGACAAACTGATGGATGATAAGGAAGAAATTAATTTAGTGGTTAAAACCTGACGGGTAGAAAGGGATTTTTTTATATAAGAAACCCTCTGAAGTCAAAAAATAGGTGAATGTTGAAAAATTCCTTCAATAAATTATTATCTGGGGAATAAAGCTCTCCACTCGGATGTATTTTTTCGTAAAGATCCGATTGTATTGTCGGGAGTATTCCACTCTAAAATAACTAAACTTTGGCTGTCTTTATATCCATTCCATTCTAATGGATGTTTTTCTTTTAAAAAATAGACTAAATCATCTCTTAGAAACGGATCTTGAAAATTATCTTGGTAAAATGCTTTATCTCTTTCCTTTAGAGTATGACTGAACCTTATTAAATTTTCTTCAAATAAATCAATTTTTTGAGATAGAAATCTCTTAGCAGCAAATGAACCTAATCCTGCGACAATATAAAAATGAATATTTTTATTAATAAAATTAATTTCCTCAATATCATCAATATCGGTACTCATCTCCTCTTCAAAAAAATCTACAAATTGAGAACCTGTAAGTATTACATCATCCAAGAAGATAAAATTGTATTCTTGATTATCGTTAATTTTTTCTATGAAATCTTTAAGATCCTCAATTCCCAATTCATTAAAACTTTCTTCTGATAATCTTTGAGTAAAATATAACCAAGTTCCTTGACTTTTTTGCCACCCATTTTTAAGGGAAATAATATACGAATTTTTTGGATCTTCCACTATATTATTTAATTCTTTTAAAATTAAACGTCCCATTTCTTCAAAACTTACGTATTTAACTCGTTTTAGTAATTTTGCTACTTCAAACCTTAAAGATTCTGGAAATTGCCTAATAAATTCTAGAAAATCAGTTTTTTTTAAATTTTTTCCTTTATACTTTGGGATATCTTTTTGAAGTTCCTCGCAAACATCATTAATAAACTGCAAATCATATTTGTCTAATATATCATAATCTGCTTGATCTGAAGATATAGCAGATCTTAAAACCTGTATGTTTTCTACTCCTGAATGGAATATTCTCGATTCTCTTAGTCCCGATAATCCTCTATAAATTGTTGTAATACTCCCTGTAATTACTTCAGATAAGTCCGTACCTAAAGCTTCTAACATAGTTACTTTCTTAATTAATTCTTTTGATACAAGGACTGAAATTTCTTCGAGGTTTTGATAACCTCTTGTTAAGTTCATTAAATCTGTGAAATTTTGAAAGGATAAGAAGAATTTATTAAATTCTGTCTTAGAGCTGAATAAATTGTGAATTTCCGATATTTTATTTGATTCTACTTTAATAAAGGATAAATTCTTATACAAGGAATCGAAAACAAATGATTTAGCTAACAAAAGATCTTTAGTTATAATTGGAAGTGTAGCTAACTTTATCTCTTTTATCATCCTATTTAGAGAATCTTTAATTTCACCACACGTAGAGATAAGGATATGGATATCTTCAATTTGTAGAAGACTACTGATTTGTTCATCAATCTTTTTCAAATCAGGACTCAAGGTCATAGCACTTTCAGCTATATTTTTAAATTTTTCCACTTTTTCTAACTCATTTATCAATCTTTTGTCTTTAATTATCTTGATCGCTTCATTAAATTCAATTTTAGCTTGTGAAAAATTAAATTTATTTAGGTAAAATATTCCTAGATTAGCATATCCTATAAAATTATTAGGATAAGATTCGATAGCGAGTTCAAGATTTGCTAAAGCTTCGTGATCGTTTCCCAATTGATGATAAGCCATTCCTAAAGAAGCTAAAATATCCGGCGTGAAAGATATAATTATTTTTTCATCTCTTTTAATTTTATCCTCATTTTCTAACTTTACATGATAGATTTCATATCCCATACTATCAAGATGGATAACAGGGATTGATTCTATATTAAGTGCTTTTTTCAAATAATTAATTGCTTTATCAGCTTTATTCTCCATGACATATATCTGACCAATCTTGGTTAAAGCTAAAATATCTTTAGGATTTATATTAAGGACAGTTAAAAAACATTTAACCGCATTTTCAAAATCTAATTGACCTTCATATGCCATTCCTAAGTTTCCCCAAGTTCCAGGATTTTGTGGGAGGATGTAAATTGCTTCTTCTAGGCAATTAATTGCCATGTCATAATTGTTGATCATTAAATAGGAAATTCCTTGATTATACCAGGCACTTCCGTTATTTGAATCTAGGTCGATACATCTTTGATAAAAACTGATTGCTTTCTCAAAACCCCCTCTAAACCGATATAGATTACCAAGGTTAAACAAATCAATAATCGAATTCGGATTTATCTCTAGAGCTTTATTAAAAGATTTTTTAGCTTCATTAAAATCATTATTCTTCGAAAAAGCACCTCCAAGGTTACTCCATGCAGGAAGGTATGATGGCTCTATTTTAATGGCTTTTTTGTAAGATTCTATTGCTTTATTTGTATTATTCAAATTTAAATAGGCATTTCCTTTATTGTACCAAGCTTTAAATAATCTAGTATGTATTTCAATAGCTTTATCATAATATTGTATAGCAGCTATGAAGTTAGCTTTTTCACTGCAGATAGCACCTAGATTCATCCACGGATCCCCATAATCAGAGTTTATTACAATAGCTTTTTTAAAAAACTTAATAGCTTCTTTATAATTCCCCTTTGCATAATAGACAGTTCCTAGATTATTTAAAGCATGTTGATTTTCTGGATCAATCTCGATTGCTTTAGAATAGTAATATGTAGCTCTATCAAACTCTCGTTTCTCGTTAAATATGTTTCCAAGGTTATTCAGAGGAGCTGAATAATTCGGATCTTCCTTCACTGCTTTTTCAAGATATGAGATAGCTTCATCAAATTCTCCCTTTCTTGTATAAAGATATCCCAAATTATTTAATAAGGGAGGGAAAGTACTATCAATTTTTAAACCTGTATTATAATTCTTTAAAGCTTCTTCAATATCTCCTATTTTTAGATAAGCAGTACCTAGATTGTTACATAATCTTACATTTCCATAACCTAGTTCTTCTGCTTTTCTATAAAATTCAATAGATCTAGAAAAATTATCTAAATATGAATGAGCGTTTCCCATATGTAACCATGCTTCTTGGGAAGTTTCATCAAGTTCCAAAGCGTTTTTGGAGATTTCATAAACCTCTTCCTTTGTTTTCATTTTGAAATTAAGTTTATAATGCACATACCCAATTAAACTTAAGACTTCAGCGTTGGTAGGGCTTATTATTATCGCATTCTGCAAACTTAATAAAGCATCCTCAAATCTTTTTTCTTCTATTTGATTTTTAGCTTTTTCATATAAATGCTTAGCTTTACTAAGATTATTCATTTCAAATCAAAATATACATTCAAATTTGGATATTATAAACTCGATCTTTGGTAATTATTATATTTTCTTTTATAAAAATCTCTAGATATACGATTTGATTAAACTATTTTAGATTAATCTAAAAAAGTGCTCTAATTAATAAACACCCGAATCAATATCATTTACTTCACACTCAAATTCATATGGTTCAAATTCATTATTAGTAGAATAATAAATATTCTACTTATAGTCGGTGAATTAGTATCTTGTTCTTTTTAAAACCATTCAAGATCATCCTCATCTTCCTCAATCCCAATCCTAAGAAAAAGACCAAATTTATAATTATAGGGTTCTTTTCCAAATGCTTGAAGTTTGGCTTTATCTGCATCCCCTAAATCGGGATTAGTTGATTTTTTAATTTCGATAACCAAAATATTTCTCCCTTTAGGACCCCTCTCATGAATTATTATGTCAGGGAAGACTGATTTTGTTTCTAAACTCTTCCAGTTTTTATTATCCTTAGGAACTCTTATAGTTTTAGTTATATTTCCTCTTCTATTATATTCGGAATCAACATCTAGCTCAGGGAATTCTTCTTGTAAATATATAGCTAATTTATGAGCAATACTCCTTTCGTGGGCATCTATCGTGAGTAAATATTGATCATGGTTCCTCAATTTATCTAAACTAGTAATAATCTTTTTCTCTATCTCCTCTTTTGAATAGTCTATTTGACACACCTTTCTTAATTATGTTATTATCATTTCATGATGAGGAACCTAACATAATGATTTCTCCTTTTTCTAAAATAATGAATTATAGTTAATAAAAATGAGTAATGACTTTGATACTTCAATATCTTAAATATATTTTCATATTCTTTAAAAATTTTTAACTGAAATCTATACTAAACAAGATAAACTCAACTTCTTTAAACTCAAGCTGATTCCCTTTATAGTCAGTAGTAACAACGTTTTTAAGTTGTAAAATTTAGAATATTAGATAATTTTCAATCAGATTCTTAAAATTTGGTTAAATAATGAAGTTTCAATAAGCATAGTCTTACTTTTTTAAAACCTGAATCGAGATCATTTAAAAGTAATAGTAAGTATATACTTAATTGATTATGATAGAAAATAAGCAAATTTTACAATCTCCAAATGAAAAAGGTATTGTTTGTGATTTAGACAACTTGCTCTATGCCGAGAGAGATTCAAAAGGAATGTGTAGAATTGAAAATGTTGAAATTCTTGAATCAACTCTAAAAGAAATTGGTTATACTAAAATTCTTTTGATTGTTAGCTCATATTTTTATAAAAAAGTTAATAACAGAAGAATTTATGAAAACCTGGTGAGAGAAAAGAGAATAATCAAAGCCCCGGCATTGGAGGACACCGATTGGTATGTGATACAAATGGCAAAGTCATTAGATTTTGACATCCTATCAAATGATAAATTTAGAGACTACTGGAATGAATTTGGTGAAGATTGGATAAGAGCAAAAAGAAAAACTTTCATACTTTTCGAAGGTAAAATATTCATTAAATTGTAAAAAATAATCTGGAAAAGGTTTTACCATGAATAATCAGAATATTGAAAAATTTGAATTACTTCCTGAATTTTTAAAGGAACTGTTTGGGATTGAAGTAGATTTTAGGAAGTTAGAAGGTGGTAGCAAGATCAAGACACTAAAAGTAAATCCCCAAGATTTAGCAGAAGACTTGAAGTATTCTTGGTTTGATTTTTATGAAAAACAGGTCGATTTTTATTCAATACAATATGAGTTTGTTGAAAGATTCCAACCTTGGACAGACAAAATCAACGCCTTTAATGATGCTAATAATAATCAGGAACTAACCAATTTCTTAGAAAAATATTTTTCTACATGGATGAAATTGAGTTTTAAGAGTAAAGACATAACTAAAGAAGAAATTCGAGATATAATTAATCATGAAAAGCCAAAGTTTTTTCTCTCTGCTCCAGTATCAAAGGGATCTTACAAGAGTTTTTCTATTTTCACACAAAATTCAATCCATTTGACAGCTCACCTTAAATTGAATAAACATAAGACAAATACATACAGCTTGGTAATAATTTTTTCTTTTTGGTTTGAAAATAAGTATGACTCTTGGGAAGCTAACTTAAAATCAATCAATGAAAATTATAAAAATTTAATGATAGCCTACAATGTTATAACGAAATTAAAATCTATAAACTACGTAGAGAGCGCTCTCAGAGTTGAAGAACCAAAATTAGGAAATAAATTTATAACCTCAGTTTATACCACCATAGAAAATCAACCACATCCTTCGAATAGCCTAATATTAGAAATCCTCAGTGACAATCCATTTAGTTTATTTGAAAATTTTGTTTCTCATTTATACATAATAGATGAAGAGATACAGAAATATGAGGATCAAAATGATTTTTCTCCTTATTCCTACTTTGAAAATCTAACACTAGAGTTAAAACAGTTCTTGTTGAAAGGAAAGGAACTGTTCTTAAAAGCTGAAGATCTATTACAGAAATCTACAACTAGCAAAAATAAACCCGGAATTACCGTTAGAAAAGGCACAGAAGAAACAAAGATAAGTTTTGAACAAATTATTGGATTTTTTAAAGATTCGCTTGAAAAAGATAAGAGCAATGATACAAAATCTCCTGAAGAAAAAGGATTTAGAACAAAAAATCAGATCTATAACGAATATAAGCATAATATTGACGGTTCTAAACCAACTTTCTATTATTATTTCGAAAATCTTAAACTCGAATCATTTCTTGAACTCAGAAATAAATTAGGAAAAGGTGGGGGAAAGGAATTTAGGTATAAAGAATTCCTGGACGACTCAGAACAAATATTAAAAACTACCGGTGATGTCGAGAAACTTCCATTGACGGGAAAATTATCAACTGAGAGAATAGAAATTCAAGAAGCTTTAACGTATTATAATAATCATGATTTCGAAGGGAGTGTATATATCTTTACTCAAATATTAAAATCAAAAAATTTAGGATCAGATCTTGAACTCTATACCACTTGTTTGTATTATTTAGGACGATCTTATTTTAAAAATAGTAACTATAAGAAAGCTGTTGAGAGTCTCAATAAAGCTTATATGAAGAATCAATCAAAATATAATGTGAAATATGCCTTGGCTGAATCATATTTACATACTCAAGATTATTCAAATTCTCTTAAACTGGTTAATGAAATTATTAATGAAATTAGAAATTTAATTAGTGAATTTAACTTGAATTTAGATTATATTTTTGTTAGACCAATTGATGCTGATTCTCTTGATAGAATCCATCCTAAAATAACTGAAAAAGATTTACTTTCTAATTATCTGATTTTAATAAATAAACCACCAATCCCAGTGCAATATTTTAGAGTAGGATCAATTAAACGTCAAGGAGAAATCTACGATATCATTAACAAGAATCTTATCTCACTTCAAATCTTATATAAGAAATATACAGGGTCGCTATTCTTGAAATTAGAACTTTTAAGAAGATGTTTCTTTAAACATGTGTTGGAAAAAAATGAAGAACAAATCTCAAAAATTGTTGACGAGTTTCTCCTTTATTGCAGGGAAATGAATAAAGGTTTAGAGCTTTCCTTATTGACAGAAGATTATGTAGGATATATATCTTACTTTAAAGGGATTTTAAAAATATTTGACCTCCCCATAATAGAAAATAAAATAACTGAAGAATATTCAGATTTTGAGCACCAGAAGATTTTTCCAAAAACTCATTATTTAAATAAATTTAGGGAATTTTTTAGCTATTTAGATTATGTAAACGAAATATTAAATAAAACTTTGGATGGGTCCGTTATACCGTTATATTTGGGAAATCCGAGCAAGTTTTCTTTTATGGAAGGGTTTTCAAATTCCATTTTAAAAGCGGAATTTTATTTTATTCAGGCTTATGTAAATTTAAATTATATTATAGACAGGAAAATAAAATCTGAAGAAGATTCTAACACAAAGTTTGATGTTTCAGCTATCAATACGCAGGAGGATATTTTCAAAGTACATGCAAATTATCATTCACCATGGCCAAGGTCCAATAATCCAAAATTCTATTTATTTATGGCAGAAAAAGCATATAACTATTCAAAAAAGCACAAGTTTAATTACTTGGTGAAAGATTCAAAGGCCATTCTCGTGACAACTCAAAAAAAGGTTGAAATTCTAGAACAGATTAGGTTAGAACGAAGGAAAAAGGACATTACCCAAAAACTTGAGGTTTTAAGTAAATCCTATGAAGATCGCAATGAAGAGATAATTTTAAATTTTCAAAAAGAACCGAAAGAGGGATTCGATCATTTTGCAAGATCCAGAATCAAAAGAGAAATTGAGAAAATATTAAGAGAGAAAACTGGTAATATTAGTTTTAAGATTCATATTTTTAATCCAGAACTGAATAATGATGTAATGGACACATTGAGTAAAGAAACTATATATAGAGATTCCGTAGTTGTTCGATCTCAAGCCTATTTCTTAATTGAGATGGAATTAGAAGAAGTTAAACAAGATCAATCAATTAACTTAAAAATAAAACATTTTATAGATTTAAATCGAGAAGGTAGTTCTTATGGGGAAATTTTGGATAGGATAAATTGGTTGATTTACAACGCTATTAACTTAAATCTTGATTCATTTACGCTTAGAACTGTTCCTGAAGATTTTGAAAGACTTAAAAATTACTTTAAAAATGATTTCATAAAAGAATACGAGAATGGATATTTTGAATTTAAGATCCTCGACCAGTTTGAAAATAACGAAATTACAATCCAAATAAAAAAATCTGGAGGAGATAAATAATTGAACTATAAAAAAACTTTCCCAGAATCGTTAAATTTACGTATTACAAGATCGGATAGATACAAATTTATTGAATAAATAATTTCGAAAATGTAAGATTATTTTTTTTTTTTTTTAATGTCATCCATTTAAAGAACTTTCTTATCACTAGTATTTTGATTTAAGGCTGAATGCTTATAATCTTTCAATAGGAGTGTCTGCTTAATTGCATTACCATTATGAATAGAATTTAATTCGCTTAGTGTGAATTATTTATAGTACATTGGAATAAAAAATGATTTAAGAAATGCAATATTATAGAATAGTATTAGAAAATCAAAGACAAATTTAAGGTACTCAAATTGAGTGATATTAATCTTTTACAAACCCAATATGAAAAATTTCAACTAAATATCTCATTGGTAAATAAAGGAATCCAAAAACTCAAATCTCATTACAAATTAGATTTAGAAAGATTTACTATCGTTAGAGAATTTATTGATTTTAAGACTAATCTTAACTTACTTTTAGAATGTGTCAAGGAAATTCATAATATTTTTAATAACAACAAAAAAATAGATGTTTCAGGATTTAAACCTGTATATCAAATATTATTAGGATTTCTAGAAGTAGTAGCAAGTGCTACTAATAGAGTTTCTGACAAAATTAGAATCTTTATGAATAAATGCAATAATTTAAAGGATTACTTGACTAAAAAATCAGTTGGAGATGGATTTCTCTACACCGACCAAGTAGTTTTAGATAATCTTTACAAATTTTGTTCAGAGTTAAGTATTTTCTCTGCTAATCTTGAATATAGCATAGAAACAGAAATTCATAAATTAGGATTAAGGCTGCCAAAAAATATTCCACTTATGAAATTATTTGACTTTATTTCATTTAAAACCCGTGATTGGCCTAAACTCAACGATAGATGGGCATGTGCAGCATGTTATTTAGCTGCCTTAGAAATCTCTGTAAATAACGCTTGTAAACAACTGAATATAAAGGGAAAAGGATTTAAAGAAAAATTAACAAAATTAACAAATCAAATGAAAGAGAAGGGTACTGACATTGATAAGATCGAAAAAGAATTTACAGTTAAATTGTATGACTTTAGAAATGAAATTTTACATGGGGGTTATATCCCTGATGATGAGGGATTTAATTATATCTTAAGAATTGTTCCAAAATTTGTTCAGAATACAAAAGATTTTCTTGTTCAAGAAAAATATTAAATTTGTATTAACTAAAAATAAGAATAGGTTGTTATTGAAATCATATGAAAAATTCATATAATATACATTCCAGAAGCACAATAGTTTTCAACTCTAGTTACTGGCTTCCCACCTAATCTTAATGAATCTTCTAAAGTAGTTCCAGAAACCCCAGTAAAAAAATAATAAACTCCGAGCCAAGCGGCATCAATTTCATCTTTTGTTATACCAGCATCTTTAACGGCACCTTGAGTGGATTCAAAGAGCAAATCCTCTTTACTTTTATCCCATAATTCACCATATTTGGTGGCATCACAACCTATAACTGCTACTTTATCTTTTATACCGTGAGTAACCAATTTTTATAGCCCCCCTCTTACAGGTCTACATTTCCAATAATAATTTTTAAACTCGGCCCCCTAATGTTCTTAACGTTGCTGAAATTGAAAATCTGTTATGCACCGAAAAAGTAATAAAGATCATTTCGGAGTATTTAAAATTAAATCCTGAAGATATTTTTGACAGAGTTAAAACATTTGTATTTGAAGAATTGAATACTGATTTCACTAGACAAGTATCTAAATACGCAAATGTTCTCATCCAATCCAAACTAACGTTACTTAATAAAAAGGCTATTGGGGAGGAAAATATAAATAATGCATTTACTGAATTAATTTCAAATATCGATATATCAGAAATTTATAATGAAAGCTCTTCAATTTTTCAATCTATTATAGATGAGGAAGATTATGAAAAAGCTTTAATTTACTTTAATAAGAAGAGTCTTTTAAAGCAAATCTCCCCAAAATTTAGTCTAACTCTTGGTAATTATGAAGAATTAGTTGTTAGATTATTATATACTGACTTAACAGATGATTTAGTAAATGCGTTCAAGGCTTATGTACCAAATTTTTCTTAATGATGAAATCTGGTGTGCTTTTGAAAAAATCAAACCATGAAGAAATATTAGACTCATAAAAGTCTTGTCTTAAAGCCAATTTTTATCTTGTTTCCATCTTCTTGCGTAGCATAGAAATCCCAATTGCTGAACTTACTTGTTGCTTTTGAATAAAATCTATAATTGAGTCTTCGTCTATATTACGCACATCGATATTCTCAACCACCTTCTCAATCTCATTTTCAATCTCAAAGACTTTCTTTTCTATTGCTTTTCCGATTTTACGATGTATTCCCCATACTCCTAAAAATCTCTGCTCTACTTGATTAGAAGGAAGTGTAATTTTCTTGATCTTTTCTCTGACCGAGCTTCTGACGAGATCTGATACGTTCTTATATTCGGTAAGGTCTACATAATGCTGATATAGCGCAATTTCCTCCGGGAGTACTCAAATCGTTCAAAAATGAACAATAAGAAAATTCTATATTTGAATTCTGTTGAAGAGAGTAAAGATAATACTATTTTTGAAGGATCTCTTCAATCAAAAATGTTTCTTAAAGCATTAATTTATTTTTATTCTCGGTTTAATAACCTATCTCTTAATACAATTGTTCAAATAAAGTATACATATAATTTCATTATGGAATGAAAAGATTTCAAATTCGGGTGAACTCTAGAGAGATTCTACATTAATGAAGAATTGAAATGTATTTTAAATGTAAATGATGGTTGAGTAATTTAAAATTTTGGAGAATGATTTAAAATTAAAATTTGGGATGATTGTTTTAACATTTGGAAAGATTTTTCACCTTATATGCACCGAAGATTAATAACAAAAGAGGAATTTGCAGATTGGGCAAAAGAACTTGATTTTTTTAAATCTATTGGAAATCGGAGAGAAGATTTTTTCATCTTCTTTGATTATTTAGAAACGATTGAATTAATGTCACCTTTGAAGATAGCAAGAAAAGGTTCTGAATTTGGAAACCAAATAGCTTTAGAAAAAGGATCATTAATATTTGAGAAACCTGAGAATGAATATTTGAATACATTTGATCATTATTACCATCCTTTTCAATTCTTTCAATTTATTTTGTATTACAATTACTTCAAAAACAAATCGATTCAAAAAATTCTATTCTATTTCTTCCGAAAGAAGCGCTGGACTGAGATCAATATAAAAGACAAAAAGATTAAGGATAAACAAGTAAAAAGAATAGAAGAAGAAAAATATAAATGGATGGGAGAAACAATTAAAAAGCGTTTTAAGTTATATAATAGAAATGCATCTAAAAATATGAATAAAAAGAGGAGGAAGGAACAAATAAGAAAAAACAAGAAAGATTTAAAACAAGCTTTAAAGAAGGAGATTAATAACGTTTACACAGGTTTGGAAGGATTGCGTGAGTTGACATGGCTGAGACCAGCTCTTTTAAAAACTTGGTTAAAATTAGATTCACTATTATTTTATGGGGAGTATATTATAACCCCCAATTTTATAAATGTTTCTCACTGCACCGTAAATTGCTTACCTGATGATACTAAAAAAGAGGAACGCATTATTAAAGAATTTCATAAGTGGCGTGAAAAAATATTTAATAAAAAGGAGCAAATTTTAATTAAAGAAGAAATTGGAAACCTAAAGACTTTTATTTTCGAAATTGAGAGAATCTTTAATAGAAGCTCAAGAAATTTAATGGACGGTCTGGATAAATGGAGTGACTTGTTCGATTTAATTCCACGGAACAAATTATCATTAATTCAGGGAATTACAAATATTTTTCTAAATATTCTATCCATCAAGAGGTTTTTAATAAGGGTTACATGGGCAATAGCTAATTACAATCTAATTGCTTATCCAAAGGATAGTAAGAATAAACGCCCCTATTTTTTTATTACTGAAAGTAATGAAATAATCCCTTATAGAAGTTCAATACTAGCCGATTTTAACCTTTTTATTACTATTCCTTTTATATTATATGTTGAGGGGCGTACAGAATGGGTACTTCTCAATGAATATGTCGACAAGAAATTTGGTTATCGGTTTGATGTTGAAAACATGGTAGGAATAAATAACCTACCTTATTATAAACAAATTTGTGATGCAGTCCAAGGTAGAATCTTCTACTTTTTTATTGATTTTCATAATTTAGATGAATATATATCAAAAAAAGATAAATATAAGGAAAATTGTTCTTTTTTTTTTCCAGATTTTATCACAGAAAATTTTACTTTAGAAGAATTTTTCCGAGCATTTAAATCGTGGATTGCTACTATTAAATTAAATATTAGAAAGGATCAAATTGAGGTTCTTTATAAGCGATTAGAACGGGAAAAAAAATACTCAGATGAAATAATTCAAGAATACGAATCTAAGAACCAAATCCAAAGAAGAAATACAAACGGATTTGAAAAAGTTCTTATAAGCTATTTAGAGCGTAACTTTCCAGAAGAACTTTTTGAATTATATCCTAAAATAATTACCTTAGATCACAATAATTGGATAGCTAATCATGAAGATTTTGAATCTTTAGTGAAGACTGAACTTACAAAAAGACTGAAAAAACTATTAAGGTATTCAATAAAAAAAGATCCTGAAAGAAAGGGAAAAAAATTTGCATTTGAAAACAAATTGGAACCTTTTTACAAAGAAATTAATAATTATATTTATAGGAATATTAATATTCAGTTTAAATCAGAAAAATTAGATTAAAAAATAAAATCTTCAAAATAATATTAAGAAATAAATTGGATGGATGGGGAGATTGAAACAAAATAAAGACGAAAACCAAAAGCTGATAGATGACTCAAAACCTTTTATTGATATCACTTTGAGTGACCAACTACTAATGTATGGGAACTATATAAATTCAATAAATAACATTGCTTATAGTTCCGAATCCTTTAGAATATTACCTGTTCTCAACCGGAATTTACTTGAAAATTTATTAAGAGATATTTTTTCCTCAAGTCTAATGGGAGATTATAATTATTTATATTATAATAAAGATCGAGGAAGAATTAGAAACTTTTCTACACTTTTAGATGTTTTTAATAAATTAAGAAAGTATTTTGAAGAATTCTACGCAATAAATATTTCTGATAACATAATTAACTATTTGGAAAAATTCCGAAAAGAGGGAAATTATAGTTCCCATGAACTCGAAACTCATATTGATTTAGATTATGCAAATGAAATTAAAGGAAAATTTTCTGCTACCTTACGTGTTTTGTTCCAATTATATCATAAAATTATTAATTCTGACAAAAAAATTGAAAAAATTGATGAAAAACTCCAAAAGGTTCATGTTAGAGATAAAAAACTAAAAAATATAGATACTAAAAAGATTCTCAATCTTATTTCGCTAATTAGAAATGACATTGTTAATATTAACTATGATGAAATAGAAGAACAGACATCTATTACTCATAATGAAATAGAACGCATACAAGAAAAAATCAATGAACTTTATGTAAGCATTACTAGGTCAAACCTAAATATTGAATCAGCGAATATCATTCGATATATAACCAAATTAGAGCTCAAGTTGCATTCAAGATTTCCCTATCAACCATCCTTAAAACATTACATTGAATTAATATCAATATATTTTAAAATTGCTCTAATTAGCTTGAGCGAAAACGATGTTTTAATCGTTAAACAAGCGTTAAGAATAAAAAATCTAAAAATAACAATAATAATTTTAATTATTGGCTTTTTAACTGTTTTTTTATTATTTATCTTGAGAGAATTGAAATTATCTTTATAGATCATATTAAAATGAACTGCAGAATTGCTTAATCCACAGAAAATAGTCTAGATTGGTTTGTTTCTGCAAATCTAGAAACACAATTTCCTCTAAATCGTCGAATTTTTCTTCGGTCAAAAATCTCACTTTTCATTACAGTTTCTTGCTACATTTATCAAGACAAGGTTTTCGAGAATTGAAAGAAGGATTATAGAAGGAGAAAATAGAAATGCTTAAAATGAGCCATATCTATACATAAGTGTATAATTTTTATGAGCATAGTCTAATCTTATTTAGAAGAATTAGAGGATAACTTTGGGATTACATATCAAAATAAAGATGAGGTTTAATTCGGAAATTATCTCAAAATTTAGTGTTAAAGCAAAGATCGAAGAAGTATTTAATGAGTTTTTTGATCTGGATTTAAAGTGTTTAAAATGTTTTAAAGTAGTTTTATGGTATTTACCTGAAGTAAAGGAGAATGAGATATGTGAAAAACTTTGGGAAGCTTTTAGTTAATCCTTTTATAAACTTTCATAATAATATGGAATTAGTTGCTCACATAAATGAAAAATTAAATCTTCTCAATATATTCTTCCTGTTTCCTATCCAACTCTTCTTGACTAAAAGTATTATCTAAGATTTCAAAACTTGGGGATGGATTTCTTCATTCATTTCATTAAACCTTTAATAGAAAAGTAAATAAATTCTTGCAATTAAATCAATTTTGATTAAATAGAAGCAATTTTATTTACGTATACAAATAAACCATGCCTAAGCAATATACTAAACATACCCATACCGTTCAAAAAGAATATTTAAAACTTTTTTCAGAAGAAGAAAAAGGGAAATTTTTTTTATGGAGATTTGATAAAACAACTGTAGTTAAAAAGAGGTTACCAATTGATAAAGTTTCTGTGGAGAATTACTTTTATCCTCAAGATATTGAAGATTGGCTAGCAAACAATATAGTTGCTTATAAGACAAGGACCCTATTAGTGATAGAGTCAAAAATAATGCCTCAAAGAAAGACATCAATTGATTATTTAAAGAGTTATGATCAGACATTAAAAAAGATCTCAAAAAAACTCAATAGATTTGACAGGAATATTGGAAGGTTTGAAAAAATTTGTGAAGATCCCGTTAATTTTTTTAATTTACAATGATATTTCTCTTGATATAAATAAGTTTACGAAAAAGCGATATTTTTTCATTTCTCCTTATTTAATTTATAATCCTCCACCTTTCAAAAGAAAAAGAACTATTGAAGTTATTAACCCAAGTTTATTTGAAAGATTGATTTGAAACCTTTTGATGTTGTAATCCAACGGAGTACGAATTAAGAGATCTTTACTAGAGCAAACGGTTATATCAAGATTTGTAACAAAATGAATGAATACCATTTTCAAATAGTTTTGTTTATTCTTTTGATATGATAAATCATAGGATACTATGTATGGGTTGTCATCTGACAGTAGTATTAAGAAATAAAATTTTAAATACTGACATTAGCATTAGGAAATAATACTGACACTACTATTAGGAAAAAAAATTTCAAATATTGACAATAGTGATAGTAAAAATAAAATTAATATCTAATACTGCTGTCAATAAAAAAACCTAATACTAATGTCAGCAAAAAAATAAGAGAATTTGAATACGATATTTTGTATTAGAATAGAGTTTCTTTAAATGAAGTTTACCTCATTTAATTATTAAAAAATTTAAAATTTGAAAATGTTGTTGGATATTGATTGAATATTGAAATAAAATTGCATAGAAAAGAATATTATATTTATTGGCTTATAATTTTTATTAGTTTGTACTCAGTATAATCGGTGTCATAAAAAATATGACAAGAATTGTGACGGGAATTTAGACATCTATCTAATCTTCCAAATCTGAGAGTTGGATAAATTTTTCTATGCAGATTTTTAAATAAAAGAACATTTTTTTAGATATATTACATGAAATTGGTATTATCGTTATTAACACATCTTTTCTTATACCACAGAAACTTATTTATATCAGAATTACATGTTGATGTTCGATTAGGTGGTCAGTCACTTATTTTATCATTTATTTGTATTTTTTACCTTGTTATTGGGATCCCATCTAAACGTAGAATATCCTCAACTGTTGCCCCAGACATACCAGTAAAATAATAAAAGATCCCTACCCATGCTGCTTCAATTTCATCTTTTTTGATTCCTGCATCCTTAAATGCCCCGTGAGATGCTTCAAATAACAAATCATATTGGCTTTTATCCCATCTTTCCCCAAATTTAGACGCATCACAACCTATAATTGCTACTTTATCTCTAATTCCTTTTATTCCCATTTTAATTTTTTCTCCTTATTATTAACGCCCCCAGGGGGGTTGACATTTATAATTTTTAAATTTATAAAAATTCTTTGGAAAAAGTCCTTTTAGAATGGAATGACATGGTAAATAGCCATAAAATTAAAACAATTTGTGAATTAAATTATTTAGGAATATCTATTAGTGAAAATTATACTTTAAGTCAAAGGTATCATATTATAAAGGAAGATGGATTTATGATTAGTTCATTAGATCCATTTGTGTATTATCCTAAAGATGGAATAACTAAAATAGTTATTAACCAGCAAATGCCAGTTGTATTTACTATGAAGAGAAGAAAAAGACTGGAAAATAAAAAAGCATGGCAAATGGCATCGAAGGCGACAATACTTTATGAAAGAGTTGAAGAAGAGTTTAGAAAAATCCTTGTAGCATTATTTCTTGAAGGTGTTAAAATACCTATGGTAATACCTCAATATAAATTTCCTTGGTGGATTAATCAAAATAAAATAAATTTCCAAGATAAAAAGATTTCTTCATATTTATTCCCTAAAATAAAAATTTCTAAGGAAAATTATGAGAGATCATTGAATAATTATGAGTTATTTATTTCTAAGGATTTTTTTGATGATAAATATTATCCCCTATGTAACAACCTATTTAGATTAGCTGTGGAAACCAGAGAATTTGCTGATTGGTTGTTTGATCTTCACATAATCCTCGAATATTTATTTGCTCCTGGAAGTGAAGGAGAGCTCAGCTTTAGAATTGCATTAAACGCATCACATTTCATTTCGGGAGATATTGATGAATTTAAAAATAATTTCTATTTCTTCAGAAATATGTATTCACTAAGGAGTACTGCGATACATGGTGGAGATTGGAAGAAATGCTTTCCTAAACTTCTAAATAAATTAAAAAGATTTAATATTTATATCGATTCGCTTCAAGACCTTAAAAAAGTTATGGAATCTAAAATTATTAAAATCATTCTGAATCTAATTGACCAAGAACTTACGATCCCCCAATTCAAAAATAATATTGAGGAAAATCCTTTATTCTTTATAGAAAATAGTAGAATATTCAAAAGAGATTAGCTAATTTTAGAGAATCTTTAAAAAGAATCTAAAAATATGAATGAATTTTAATGAATTTATGTAATGCTTTCTCTCTTTGGGTTCCCACAGTAGTTCCCCCCTAACTACTAGTTGAAAAGCGATACGACACCTATTATCGCCGAAGGTTGTTCTTTCTCTCGCTGGTGTCCCACCGTGTTGTTCTTCAGTTAATTGACGGGTAATTTCTACTTTATTTATTTTCTCTAAGCTTTTTTACTAAGTTTTCAATAGCTACTTTTTTCCAATTTCCTATGTCTTTCAATTTACAAGATCTGAATATTATTGAACCATCAGATCATTGAATCTGTTCTATACTACAATTTGGATCATACAATTTCTTTAATTCATTTGTTAAGCTAAAAGATCTGTATTTTCTTTTTTTACTGAATTATCACTTTTTGGAATAACTGTTTAAAATTCAAATTAAACTATTTTTAAAACAAAGTTGAGAGCTAGTAATAGTTTTTAAAAGCTATTAAGAAAAAAATTATGGTGTAAATTTTGGTTTCTCAAACAATTCTTTTTTAATTAAGCTAACAGTATTTTTTGTTTCTCGGATACTAAAATATAATATTACGCCTAAAAATCCAGTAAATAATAGTATACCGATAAACAATGGGATCATCATAGTATTATAAAAGAACATTAATAATACAACCAAAACTATTTGTATGGTGGAAATCAATAAGAACCATTGAAAAGTATTTTTTCTGGATTTTATTTCAAGATCTAATAAAAATTTAACTCTACTTTCATTAACCATCATAAATTCATCTCTATTCAATTAATTAATTGTTAATTTAAACATACATTTCTTATATTAATCAAAAAATAAATAAAAGCCTTTTTGTTATTAAAACCTAATAATTAAAGCATGTTATTATATAAAGTTAAAGGGTAAGTCATAAACTTTTTCTGTGAGTTATCCTGTTTTACTTCTAATTGTCTTTTTCTGGCGAAAATGTTGAATTTCGAAGCTTGGAATCCTTTGAGTAATTAAAATATGGAATTATCTATGAAAAAGAACCGATTACCTCCTCATTATTGGCGTCCTCTTGGTGGGCGACATTTGTAATAATAATTTTTGAATTCACCACCTTCATGGATCCTGCGAAATGTCAATTCAACTTCCATACCAATCTTAACATTTTCTTCCGGCTTTTCAATTTCAGTCATATTTAAAAGCACCCTACCACCACCGTCTAAATCGATTACACATCTAGGAATGGGGGTATCCAAATAAGCTCCTCCTACTAAATGATCTAATGTATAAGTAAACACGGTTCCGTTAAGCTTAAGTTTTATAAGTTCTAGCTGATCATCTGCTCTGCAAACAATACAAGATCGAGCATTTGTAGGGTATTGAACCGTTCCACAATTATTACACTTAAGACCATACATCTTGTACACGGCATCTGTATCACGCCATAAAGTTACAGCAGAACTCTTTCTAACAAATCGATCTTTTTCAAGTAGTTGCCTGTTTTCAATGAATACATTATAATTTTTCAACAGTATCATCGATTTTTGATGTCCAGCAATACCCATATGAGTTTTTGATAATTCTCTAACTGCTTTCCG
>SDBT01004620.1_pt1 | contig 23326 bp, 21 predicted proteins | sample 2277101 | NCBI WGS metagenome assembly SDBT01 (sample SAMN10404973, study PRJNA504765) | marine sediment metagenome | isolation source: marine sediment core GS10_PC15, 103 cmbsf | place: Arctic Ocean: Southern Knipovich Ridge | collected 2010 | reverse complement strand
TCTTTAAATTCCGGTTGCATTGCTTCGTGGAACGCTATCGCTTTTCCGGCGATGGCGTTTTCGTGAGGACCTCCCTGTAATCCTGGAAATACTGCGCGATCAATGTCTTTTGCAAATTTTTCTTTGCATAAAATTATTGCGCCTCGTGGTCCTCTAAGAGTTTTGTGAGTTGTTGTCATTATGACATCGAAATATGGAACGGGGGATTCAAGTACGCCTGTGGCGATTAGTCCCGCTGTGTGTGAAATATCCGCCATTGTTATTGCCCCGACTTCATCTGCTATTTCTTTGAACTTTTTCCATTCAATATCACGTGGATATGCGGTGTAGCCTGCCACAATCATTTTAGGTTTGCTCTCAAGCGCAAGTTTTCTGACTTCTTCCATGTCTATGCGTCCTGTTTCTAAATCCACTTCGTATTGAACAAAATTATATGCGCGGCCGGAAAATGCAATCGGCAAACCGTGTGAGATGTGTCCTCCGTGTTCCAATTTTAGTCCCATTACAGTATCGCCGAATTCCAATAGTGCAAAATAAATTGCCGTATTTGCCGGAGATCCCGAATAAGGTTGCACGTTTGCGTGCTCTGCTCCGAAAAGTTCTTTTGCTCTGTCTATCGCCAGAGTTTCGATTGTGTCTATGTTTTCTTGTCCTCCATAATAACGTTTTCCCGGATATCCTTCAGAGTATTTATTTGTCAAAATTGATCCGCATGCTTCCATGACGGCCTGCGAAGTATAGTTTTCAGAAGGAATCAACTCTATGCCTTCAGCTTGCCTCTTTTTTTCACGCTCGATCGCTTCGTAGATTTCCTGATCTTGTTTTTGGATTGCGCTCATGACAGTATTCTTATGGATTTGTGGTTGGAGTGCAAGGGTAAATTTGGTAGAATCGGTGTGTTTGATGCTTCGCCCGAGCCCAGGTGGTGAAATCGGTAGACACGCTAGCTTGAGGGGCTAGTCCCGGCAACGGGGTGGAGGTTCAAGTCCTCTCCTGGGCACCACGCTTGCGTAGCGTAGCGAAGCAAGTCGCGAGCTAAGGCGAGCGGAGCACGAGCGAAGGCTCGCAGACGCAGCTCTCGGGCACCCGCAGGGTCGAGACAGCGAGTACCATATTTCTTAACTTTAAAAATATGTTTGGAAAAAACAATAGGGTTGAAAGATTGAAATCATTTCTGGAAATGCTTGGGTTTGCTGTTTTGGGGCTTTTGGCCGGTTTAGTTCTAGGTCTTGGTTTTGGAACTTTGATTGCTTACGTTACTTCTCTTATCGGAGGAGAGTTTAGTGAAGAGTTCCCTGTTGCGCTTGGATCTTTTTTAGGTATGGGATTTGGTTCTGTGATTGGAGGGGTTGTGGGAGTAGTTTTTGGGTATAAAAAATGATGGATTATCCTTCTCAAATAAAAATAGGGGACAGATCATTCAAGATTTTGTATGAGAATTCTTTGAAACGGACTTCTTCTGTGAAAATGCGGAAAGGTGCGGTTGTTTTGAGGTTGAGCAGGTATGTGCACGGGCGGGGGAGAGATGAAATGGTTGAGAAGTTTTTGAAATGGGCGAAGAAAAAACTGCAAAAGGTTTCCGTGAATGAATTTATTGAGCCGAGTTATGAGAATGGGAGCTGTATTTGTACTCATAATAAGGTTTATGAATTGAGGGTGAATGCGGCTGATGGTTTGAGGTCGAAGGTTATTTTGAAAGATGATGGAATTATTGAAATTCGGGCTGATAAGAAAAGTAAAGTTCGTGAGATGGCTGAGAAATTGATTATCAAAGATCAAACTTCTTATTTGCGCGAAGTTATTGATGAATTGAATCAGCTTCATTTTCAGGAGGATTATAATTTGGTTCGTTTCAAGCGTGTGAGTTCGCGTTTTGGGAGTTGTAGCGCGAAAGGGAATATAAATATTGCTTTTCGGCTACTTTTTGCTCCTCGCGAAGTTTTTCGATATGTCTGTATTCACGAACTTGCCCATTTGAAAGAGATGAATCATTCGAAGAGGTTTTGGGCTTTGGTGGAGGGGGCGATGCCTGAATACAAGAAAATGGAGAAATGGCTTAGGGATAGTGGTTTTATGTTGGGATAGGGGAGTAATTTATTGCAAAAAGTGCGACTCTGTGGTAAAAATTATTGGCGATTTTGAAAATTTGAATTGTTTTATGGGCGCTTAGCTCAGTTGGTTAGAGCGTCTGGTTTACACCCAGAAGGTCATAAGTTCGACTCTTATAGCGCCCACCAGTATCTTTAAAACCTTTAAGAAAGGTTTTAACATTTCCAAAATATCGGTTTTTGCTCGAACGCCGCTCCCCTGACGGGGGCCCGCGGCATGACCCTCTCGGGCCCTCGCGATGGCTCGTTTTTTATTATCCGTGGGACCCACGAGACCCACAGATAAAAAACTACGCCTTGCTCGGACAGATTCTCGCAAAGTTTCTTGGAAAAGTTATAACTAAAATGGGTTTTTGGCTTGTTTTTTGCTTGCAAGACTGTTTTTATGGTGTATACTTAAGTTAAACTTAATAATTAAATTTATGACTACAAAATTTGTTGGGATGAAAGATTTTCGTCAAAATATGTCCCAATATACAAAGCAGGCAAACAATAAAAAAATAAAATTTATTGTTCTTAAAAAAAATGTACCTGTTCTTGAGATTAACCCTATAGATGAAAAAGAGTATGTTTATACAAAACTTTCCAAGGAGCTTGATGAATCTGAAAAACAAATAAAGAAAGGGAAATTTTATACTCAGGAAGAAGTCATGAAGGAATTTGGTTTACTTTAAAGTTTTATGTACAAGGTGATATATTCTGAAAATTCTGTTAAGGATTTAAGGAAGATTGATAAAGTTGTTGCAAGGAGAATCGTTAAGAAAATTCTTTTTTTTTCAAAACAAAAAGATGTATTTGCTTTTTCCAAGCCCTTGAAGGGTTTTGGGGAAGGTAGATTTAGATTTCGTATCGGTGACTATCGAGCTATTTTTAGGACTGACAAATCGGGAAAAATTCATATTCTGATGATTTTAAATATCAAACATCGAAAAGATGTTTATTCTATTTAAAGATCATATCTTCTCTGGCGACGCCTACGCCGATGGAAGTTATTTTGCAATCGATGAGTTCTTCGAGTTTTTCGACGTATTTCTTGGCGTTTTGGGGGAGGTCGTCGTAGTTTCGGATTTTACTGATATCTTCGGTCCAGCCCGGCATTTCGATGTAGTCGACTTCCACGTTTTCGAGGATTTTCAGGTCTGCGGGGAAGGATGCGAGGGGTTTTCCATTGTATTTGTAGGTGGTGGCGATTTTTAGAGTTGGGATGTTGCTCAGGACGTCGAGTTTTGTGAGGTTTATTTCGGTGTAGCCGTTTATCATTGTTGAATATTTGCCGACAACCGCGTCAAACCAGCCGCAACGGCGGGGGCGGGCTGTGGTGGCACCGTATTCTCCTCCTGTTTCACGAATTTTTTCTCCGAGTTCATCGTTGAGTTCGGTCGGGAACGGGCCCGCCCCCACTCTCGTGGTGTAGGCCTTCATAATCCCGATTACGTTTTCAAGTTTTGTGGCTGGTATCCCGGTTCCCGAAATCACTCCGGCAACACTCGAATTTGAAGATGTCACAAACGGATATGTTCCGTGATCTATGTCGAGTAGGGCACCATTCGCGCCTTCTATCAAAACTTTTTTGCCTTCCTTTATGGCTTCATTCAAATAATGCGCGCTTTCTATTATCATTGGCACGACACGTTCTGAAATTTTCTTTAATTCCTCAAGTTCCGCTTCCGCGTCATGATCAAAATCTCCATACATTTTTTTAAACATCGCCAGATTCGCCCGATATTTTTCTTCCAGAACCGCAAAATCTTTTAGATCATGCATTCTGATTCCATTTCTCCTTACTTTATCTGTGTAGCAAGGTCCGATTCCACGCATAGTTGTTCCGACTTTGCTTTTTCCTTTCATCTCTTCCTGAATTTTGTCGATAATTTTGTGATATTGAAGAACCAGATGAGTTCGGTCGGATATAAAAATTCTGCCATCAGTTTTTACGCCGTGTTTTTCCAAAAGATCTATTTCTTCAAGCAAAGTAGGCAATTCCAGAACCACCCCATTTCCAATCACGCAAACTGTATTCTCATTGAAAATTCCCGAAGGAATCAGATGAAAAATAAATTTCAATTGTTTCGAAGGATCAGCAGGATTTTTGATATAAATAGTGTGTCCCGCGTTCGCGCCGCCGGCCGCTCGCGCTATTATTTCGTATTGCTCCGAAATGATATCGATGAGTTTTCCTTTTCCTTCATCGCCCCATTGTGCGCCCAAAACGGTCACTACCTGGCCGAGAGATTTGGTGTATGTATTCATTTTGAGAATTTATATGCCCAATCGAAATATATTGGAAAAACTTGGCGATTGCAAATGCCTCACAAATTGATTATTATTAAATTGCTTTTCAACATTTAATCCTAGGGGTTTATGCTTACAGAAAGTCAATTGCTCTCACAGATACCTTTTTGCCTTAAGGGTACCGATTTTTCGCAACTGGGGGAAAGGTATGAGGGGAAGGTTCGGGATAATTATTCTTCCGGAGGTCGCAGAATTATTGTTGTGACTGATCGTCTTTCCGCTTTTGATAGAATAATTACTCTGGTTCCATTTAAGGGGCAGGTTCTGAATCAGATCGCTCGATTTTGGTTCGAAGAGACGAAGGATATTGTGGGGAATCATGTGATTGATTTTCCGGATCCGAATGTTGTAGTGGCGAAGGAATGCAAGGCTCTTCCGGTTGAAATGGTGGTTCGCGGGTATTTGACCGGTGTCACTACTACTTCCGCTTGGTCTCATTATGAAAAGGGGGATCGGAATTTTTGTGGAAATCAGCTTCCCGATGGAATGAAAAAGGATCAGAAATTCGAAAAACCTATTCTTACTCCTTCGACCAAGGCCGAAAAAGGAGGGCATGATGAATCTGTCAGCAAGGAGGAAGTTATTAAACGGACTGATCTTACCGAGGAACAATTTGATTATATGGGCGATATCGCTATGAAGCTTTATCAGCGTGGTGTTGAGGTTGCCGCAAAGCAGGGGATTATTTTGGTCGACACGAAATATGAATTTGGAATGAATGAAAACGGCGAAATTATTTTGATTGATGAAATTCATACTCCGGATTCTTCTCGTTTCTGGTATGCGAATGAATATCAGAAAAGGTTTGATGCGGGCGAGACCCAAAAGAAGATCGATAAAGAATATTTGAGAGAATGGCTTGCGGAGAGGGGATTTTTGGGAGAAGGAGAAGTTCCTGAGGTGCCGGATGAAATTAAAGTCGAGACTGCTCGTCGTTATATTGAGGCTTATGAGCTTATTACGGGTCGGGAATTTGAAGCTTCGGTTGGGAATGTTTATGAAAGGCTGGAACAAAATTTAAGTAAATATTTTAACTCATAAATCATGAAGATAGTTTTTTTATTAGGGTCAGAGTCGGATAAAGGTTTTATTGAGGGGATGGATAAAGAATTCGATGCTTGGGGTGTTTCGTCAGAGGTGATTGTAGCTTCGGCGCACAAAGTTCCCGAGAAAGTTTTTGAGATTGTTTCCGCGAATAACGAGGGTGAAGAGGATATTGTTTATATTACTGTCGCGGGTCGGTCGAATGGTCTTTCGGGGGTGACTGCCGCGAATAGTGTGCATCCTGTGATTGCCTGGCCTCCGTTTAAGACTAAGGAGGATTTTATTATGAATATAAATTCGACTTTGGTGATGCCGAGCGATACTCCGGTTTTGACTGTTATTGATAAGGGAAATGCTATTATGGCGGCTTTGCGGATTTTTGGTTTGAAGGATTCCGGTCTGCGGGCGAAAATTGGAAAAAGGATCGCTGAAATTAAAGAAAAATTTAACCAGTAAATCATTATGGAAAATAAATTATTGGCGATTTCGCCGCTTGATGGGAGATATGCCGACAAAGTTGATTATTTATCGCAGTATTTTTCCGAGGCCGCGCTTATGAGATATAGGGTTTTGGTTGAGGTGGAGTGGTTTATCTTTTTGTTTAACGAATTGAAGGTTCAGGGGAAAAAGACTTTGAAATCTACCGAATTGCGGATGCTTAGGAGTATTTATGAGCAGTTTGATGTTGTGAATGCGATGCGGGTGAAGGAAATTGAAAAAAAGATAAATCATGATGTTAAGGCGGTGGAATATTTTATAAAAGAGGAATTGAAAGGCGGTCCATTGGAGAAATATCTGGAATTTATACATTTTGCGTGTACGAGTGAAGATATTACGAATTTGGCTTATGCTTGCATGATAAGGGACTTTTTGGATAGGGAACTGATTCCTTTACTGAGTGGTCTTGTGCAAGAAATTTATACAATAGCAGTGAAAAATAAGAAGGTTGCTATGCTTTCGCGAACTCACGGACAGCCGGCTACTCCCACTACTTTGGGCAAAGAGCTGGTAAATTTTGTGGCCAGATTGGAGAGGGAAATGGAGAATCTAAGTTGTATTTCCTGTTTATCGGGGAAAATCAACGGGGCTGTGGGAAATTATAATGCTCATGTTGTGGCTTACGATAGCATCGATTGGATAGATGCGAGCAAGAAATTTGTTCAAAGTTTGGGGTTGAAGGTGAATTTGTATACCACCCAGATTGAGCCTCATGATGGGCTGGCTGAACTTTTTGACTGTGTTAAGCGGATAAATACTATTGTTTTGGATTTTGACAGGGATATGTGGTTATATATCAGTTTTGGATATTTTGGACAAAAGACTGTTGCCGGGGAAGTGGGATCTTCCACTATGCCACACAAGGTAAATCCTATAGATTTTGAGAATTCTGAAGGGAATTTAGGTATTGTTAACGCGATATTGGAGCATTTATCTTCAAAATTGCCGGTTTCGAGGATGCAGAGAGATTTATCCGATTCCACAGTTCTTCGAAAGATTGGACCTGCGTTTACACATTGTGTTTTGGCTTATAAAGGCACCATAAAAGGCCTTTCAAAATGCGTCGTGAATAAGAAAGTTATACAAGATGATTTAAAAGACAAGTGGGAGCTTCTTGCGGAGCCTATTCAGGTAGTTATGAGGAAGAATCTTATTGAGGGTTCGTACGAAAAGCTGAAAAAATTGACCAGAGGCAAGGCCGGAATCACAAAAGCTACGATTCATAAATTCATAAAGGGTCTCAAAATCCCCGCAGGTGAAAAAAAGAAGCTTTTGGCTCTTACTCCGGAAAAATATGTCGGATTGGCGGAAAAATTGGTTGATAATTATGAATTAAAAGTAGCGGTTGGGGGATGTGAAGGCGGTTGTGAGAGCTGTTCGGGGTGTGGGTAGGTTAATGGCCTGCGATTTTTTTGAGTATTTTTAGTATTTCTGCATGTTTTGAAATAGCTTCTCTAGTATTCTTGGCCAATTTCAACGCTACGCCAGCTCTGTTGAGATATGTTGGTCCTTGAACTTTTTCTTCGTTAGCGCATTTGATTTTGAGTTTTGGAATATTGTTTTTACTCGTACTTAAATTCAATGGTGTTTTTCCATTACCTAATTGTTGGGCAAATGCTTCTAGGTCAGCACGTACATTTTCTTGGGTGAAGTATTTTTTATCCATTGGGGAATATTCTGTTATTTCAAATCCACCAATTTTTAATAGTGTTTTTAGTATTGTTGCTCTTATTTTACTTGTTTCTCTGACACTTTTAGCCATTCCTAGAGCAATACCGGCTCTGTTGATATATGTTTCTCCCTGTGTTTTTTCACCATTAGTGCATGTTATTCTTTTTTTAATAATGTTGTAAGCAGTTAAATCTATAGGTGATTTGTTTTTTCCAAATTGTTGAGCAAGTGCTTCCAGGTCGGCACGTACATTTTTTTGGGTGAAATATTCTCTGTCCATTATTTCAAATCCGCCGATTTTTAATAAGGCTGATAATATCTTTACAAATTTTGGATATGCTTCTTTAATATCTTTAGCTAATCCTAAAGCGACTCCGGCTCTATGTAGATAAGTTAGTCCTTTAATTCTTTCACCATTGGTACAAGTGATTTTTAGTTTTGCAATTCTTGTTTTGCGTAGATCTATAGGTTTTTTCTTGTCTCCAAGTTGTTTAGTGAATGCTTCTAGGTCAGTTCTAATATTTTCGGGCGTGAAATATTCTTTGTCCATTTTTTCAAATCCGCCAATTTTTAATAGAGTTTTAAATATCTCTGCTTGTTTTGATTGTGCTTCTTTTTGATTTTTAGCTAATCCTAATGCAACTCCGGTTCTACAAAGATATGTTTGTCCTTGAAATTTTTCTTTATTAGCGTATGTGATTTCTAGTTTTAAAATGCTTGCTGGATATAGATCTTTAGGTGTTCTCTTATCTCCAAGTTGTTTAGCAAATGCTTCCATGTCGGCACGTACATTTTTTTTTGTGAAATATTCTCTATCCATTATTTCAAATTCACCAATTCTTAATAAAGTTAATAAGAGCTCTGCATGTTTTGATTGTGCTTCTTTTTGATTTTTAGCTAATCCCAAGGCAACGCCTGCTCTATTGAGATATGTTGGTCCTTTAACTATTTCTCTGTTAATGCATGTGATTTCTAATTTAGAAATATTTTGTGTTCTTAGATCTAGAGGTGTTTTATCTTCTACGAGTTGTGTGGCGAATGCTTCTAAGTCAGCGCTCACATTTTCTGAATTTTCGAAATACTCCCTATCCATTTTTTTAATTTCTAATGGTTTGTCTGGAGTAGGTTCCTCTTTGTCTTCATATCCATCACTGTTACCATCATTGTTATCATCCGGTTGAATTGGATTTTGCAGTAATGCCAGAAGTCGCATTTTCCATTCATCAACATTATCTGTCCAAATAAAATTCCTAACCAAAGGATCTTCTTTCAACTTATCTTTTCTCATTTCTATGTATTTTTCCTCATTTTCACACGTGTAAATAACAAATGTTCTGTTTCCTTCTTCATCGCAAATATGAATCATTTTGTTTAGTTGAGGGACTTGTATGTGAACATAAGTGGTGTTTCTTATCATTCTGTTTGTGATTTTTCCATATGCGAAAGGAGGGCATTTGAATAAATCGATTCCCATTGATATTAGTACTTCTGTTGCAAGGCCTACTCTATCGTAGATTCTTTTGTCCTCAATCCCATTTCCGCTTCCTTGGGTAATTTTGCGAGAATCCTTGTCTGGTGGTGTAATGACAATATCTAATTTTTTGAAATAAACACCTTTTTCACCAAATTTATCCTCAATTGCCTGGATTTCTTCTGGAAGACTTTCGGTATCAAAAATATCAGGTCTTATACCTTTCAACGTTGCATAAATTCGAAGTCTTACACCTTTACTTTCTTTTTCGACTTTTATTCCCAGGGCTTCAGCTATTTCAGACAAAGGAAAACGTGGGTTTTCGTCAATAACTTGAGAAATTCTTTGATGAATTTTTCGTATTTGCTCAGTTGTCTCTGCTATATCTACTTTTTGGCGCAGAGAACTTAGTTTTTCCAGTGGATTTTCGAATTCAGTGGTTTCCATTGATCTCCTTTTAAGTGGAGTATTAGAGCATTTATTTGAGGGAAAGTCAATTGTGGAAGCGATGCTGTGAGGGGGTGAGTGGATTTTGTTGGAAAAAATCTCTATTTCCGTTAAACTGGCGGTGATTTTTTCATAGAATAATATTTAAATTTATGTTTAAGAAAGTAGATTCGAAGCAATCTTTTCCGGAAATAGAAAAGAAAATGCTGAAATATTGGGAGAAGAATAAGATTTTTGAGAAGTCTGTGGAGCAGCGAAAGGGGAAAGAGAAGTATGTGTTTTTTGATGGGCCGCCTTTCGCGAATGGGCTTCCGCATTACGGACATATGCTCGCGAATGTGATCAAGGACGCTGTTACCAGATATTGGAGTATGAAGGGGTATTATGTTCCACGTAGAAATGGATGGGATTGTCATGGGCTTCCTGTTGAATATGAAATAGAAAAAGAGCTTGAGTTGAATGGTCGTAATGATGTTGTTGATTACGGTATTGAAAAATTTAACAACAAATGCCGGGAATCCGTTTTCAGATATACAAAAGAGTGGGAGGATACTTTGAAACGGCTTGCCCGTTGGGTTGATTTTAGTGATAACTACGCGACTCTCGACAATACTTACATGGAATCGCTCTGGTGGATTTTCAAACAGATCTGGGACAAGAAACTTGTTTATACCGGTCACAAAGCGATGCATATTTGTCCTCGTTGTGAAACTCCGCTTTCGAATTTTGAGGTTTTGCAGGGGTATAAAGATGTAACTGATCTTTCGGTGACCACTAAATTCAAATTAAAAGAGGATGCATTGAAGGCACTCGGAACCAAAGAAAAAGACGTTTACATTTTGGCGTGGACGACAACTCCGTGGACTCTTCCTGGAAATGTGGCTCTGGCGTTTGGGGAGGATGTGGAATATGTGATGGTTAAGGGAAAGGACTGTGATGAAAAGGAGGAAGTTTATATTTTGGCGGCTGAGCTTGCGGATAATATTTTTGGAGAAAATAAATACGCGATTATTGAGAAGATTGATCCGAAGAAATTGGATGGAACTCATTACGCCCCCTTGTTTGATTATTATGAGAATGAGGACGTGGGCGGGGAGCTGTATCTAATCAGTTTGGCGGATTTTGTTACTACTGAGGATGGTACCGGAGTTGTGCATATTGCGCCGATGTTCGGTGAAGATGATTATAATTTTGGGCATGAAAAAGGTCTTGGTCTTATTCAGCACGTTGGAATGGATGGGAATTTTAAAGAAGAGGTTAAGGATTTTGCCGGAAAGTTTGTAAAGGGTCAGGATGTTGAAGTTATGAAGAAGATTCATGAAAAAGGCCTTCTTTTTGCGAAGAAAAATTACAAACACAGTTATCCACATTGCTGGAGATGTGAGACGCCTTTGCTGAATTACGCGACCCGTTCATTTTTTATCGAGGTTACAAAGCTCAAGGATAAAATGCTCAAAACCAATAAACAGATTCATTGGCAACCGGAACATATTAAAGAAGGTCGTTTTGGAAAATGGCTGGAAGGGGCTCGCGATTGGGCAATTTCCCGAAATCGATTCTGGGGGTGCGCGATTCCTGTTTGGGAATGTGAATGTGGGGAGCAGGTTTGTATTGGTTCTGTAGATGAACTTAAAGAGAAAGCGGGGAAACTTCCGGAGAGAAATGGGAAACTTGATTTACATAAGCCATATATTGATGAAATTACTTTCAAATGCACGGCTTGTAGTGCGCAGATGAAGCGTGTGTCCGATGTTTTTGATTGCTGGTTTGAGAGCGGATCAATGCCTTATGCACAGCTCCATTATCCATTCGAAAATAAGAAAGAGTTTGAGGATAATTTTCCGGCGCATTTTATTGCCGAAGGATTGGATCAGACTCGTGGTTGGTTTTATACGCTTCATGTTTTGGCGGCGGTTTTGTTTGATAAACCTGCGTTCAAAAATGTAATTGTGAATGGAATAATTTTGGCGGCGGATGGGGAAAAATTATCAAAGCGAAAGAAGAATTTTCCTGATCCAAATAAGCTTTTTGACAGTAAAGGTGTGGATAGCATGAGATATTTTATGCTGAGTTCGCCCGCGGCTTTGGCGGACGATGTCCGGTTTTCCGAAGCGCATGTTGAAGAAGTTGTAAAGAAATTTACTTTGACTCTTTGGAATACGTACAGCTTTTTTGTTACTTATGCGAATATTGATAAATTTAAGCCTTCGAAAGATTACAAAGCGTTTCAACCTTCCCATAAACTGGATCGATGGGTTTTGTCCGAATTAAATTCTCTTATCCAAAATGTTACCGAACAGATGGATGATTATAATTTGCCGAAATCTACTCGTCCGATGCTTGATTTTCTTGAAAATTTGTCGAATTGGTATGTCAGAAGGTCGCGCCGAAGATTCTGGAAGAGTGAAAACGATAAAGATAAGGAGCAGGCATATCAAACTCTTTATATCGTTCTTGTTGAATTTGTGAAAATTCTCGCTCCGATTATGCCTTATATCGCGGACGAAATTTATCAGAATCTGACTGGTGAGGAGTCAGTGCATCTGGCTGATTGGCCCGTGCCGAACAAAATAATAATTGATGAGCGGTTGAATGAGGAGATTCATGTAGTTCGTACAATTGTGAATCTTGGGCATAGTGTGAGGGCGCGGGCGAGGATAAAAGTTCGCCAACCTTTGTCGAAGGTCGGAATTGCTTTGCCTGAAGGTATTTCCAAGGAAATGATTGAAGCCCATAAGGAAGTTATTATGGAGGAATTGAATGTAAAGGCGCTGGAATTTATCGAGGATGTGGGTGATATTATCGAACACAGCGTTATTCCAAATGCAAAAATTTTAGGTCCAAAATACGGAAAGGATGTTCAGTTCATTATTCAAAAAGTGAAAGCGGGGGAGTACGAGCTTGGTGACGACAGCATCAAAGTTGGAGAATTCGAGCTTATAGGGGACGAAGTTGAGATCGGATTTAAGGGGAAAGAGGGATTTGATGTTGAAAGTGACGAAGGAATTGTTGTGACTCTCGATACCGCTATTTCGGATGACCTTAAAAAAGAAGGATATGCGCGTGATGTTGTGCGAATGGTACAGGAGCTTCGAAAAGAAGCTGATTATCAGGTTGATGACAGGATTTTTGTTTCGGTTGAGTCCGACGGCGTTATCGATGAAGCGGTCACGCAATTTGCGGATTATATCAAAGCCGAAACTCTTGCCGACGAGCTTCAGCAAAGCGGTGATATGGAGTGGGACAAAGAACGTGAGGTGACAATTGATGACATAACAGTTAAAATAGCAGTCAGAAAAACTTAACATTATTCCTATGGGTTTTATACTAAGTCCGATTATAAATATTGCGATAAACGGTGGTACTTTGTATTTACTGACGAGGTTGGTGGAGGATATTACTTATACAGGAGGATTTAAGTTTTTTGTGATTGGAGGTGTGGTTCTTGGATTGGTGAATCTTGTGGTTCGTCCTCTGCTTAGGATTGTTTCTCTGCCTTTTATCTTTTTGACCGGAGGGCTTTTTATGATTGTGATAAATGTCGTGATTTTGTGGTTTCTAAGCCATTTTCTTTCTATTGCGGAATTTCGGGATGTGACTTTGGTCTTTCAAAATACCAGTAGTTATGTTATAGGAGCTATTGTGTTTGGTGTAATTAACTGGACTTCAAGTTTAATAATAAAATAATATGCAAACGTTTTTTTTAATACTTCAGGTGGTAATTTCGGTTTTACTTGCTCTGTCGATTTTGGTACAACAGCGCGGAACCGGCCTCTCCGCTACTTTTGGAGGGGGAGGTGGTTTTTACACAAGTAAGAGGGGCGCTGAGAAAGTTTTATCAACTGCGACTGTGATTCTGGTTGTGTTTTTTATAGGTAATTCGTTACTGTTTCTTTTCGTTTAAGGCACCTAAATGAAGATAATAAGATCAATTTTTGCGGTTTTTAGAAGCTATGATTTTCGTGACAAACTCCTGAGCGGGCTTGCAGTGGCTGTTTTTCTTGCAATGATTGTTAAGATGATTTTTTTCCCTTATGGGCTTTTCGGGTTTGGAGAATCCAATATTTATACGGAAGGTATTGTCGCAAAAAATGGAGTGCAGAATGTAAATCCGCTTTTTGTTGATTACAATGAGGCTGATATGGAGGTTAGTCGATTGGTTTTTTCCGGTTTGATGAAATATGATTCTTCGATTCGGGCTGTTGTTGATGATATGGCTGTGTTGTCTATTAACGAAGATAAGACTGAATATACTTTTACGATGAGGGAAGGGCTTAAGTGGCATGACGGGGTCGCTTTGACCGCTGATGATGTGTATTTTACGTTTAACGACATTGTTAAGTCCGAATTTTTCCAAAATGAGATTTTGAAAACTAATTTTGCCGGGGTTGGAATCGAGCAGATTGATGAGAAAACAATCAAATTCAAATTGGAAAATCCAAACATCTTTTTTGTTAATAATTTGACAATCGGAATTTTGCCCAAGCATATTCTTGAAGACGTGGATCCTTATGATCTTCTTCAGGATGAATTTAATAAAATGCCTATAGGTTCCGGTCCTTATATGGTCACGGAGCCTGTTGAAGCGTTTCCGGACGGGCGAATGCAGGTTACTCTTTCCAGAAGCCCGTATTATTATGGAGAACAGGGCGAGATTGAATTTATGAGGTTTATTGTTTATCCGACTATGGATGACTTACTTGAGCATATTGATGCCGTAAACGGTGTGGTGAAAATTACGGGCGATTATATTCTGGATTTCCAGAATAATGACAGATTTGAATTGTTTTCGTATCAGTTGCCGCAGTATGTAGCTGTTTTTATGAATATGGAAAGTAAAATTTTGAAAGAAAACAAGAATGTTCGGCTTGCTTTGCAAAAAGCTATAGATAAGGAAAAATTGATAGAGCAGTTCGTTGATAAAATTCCCGTAGATACGCCTCTTATGGAATTAAATCAGGAAGAGTGGGTTTATCAGGCCAGTACGGAACAGGCTCAGGGTGCTTTGAAAGAATCCGGGTTTCTTTATCCGGAAGAAGACGTGAATAAACAAGGAATTAGATATAACGAGGACGGCTTGGGTCTTGAATTGAATCTGATTGTTCGTCTTTTCGAGGAAGGCTCTGTTAAATATGAAGAAACTTTGGAAGTGACAGGTTTTCTGCAAGATGCCTGGGAAAATATAGGATTTAGTATTCAGGTTGAATTTTTACCTCAGGATGAGTTTGAACAGCGCGTGATGAACAGAAGTTACGATCTTTTATTTGTGGGGCAGAATCTCGGATATAATTTAGATACTTATTCATATTGGCATTCTACCCAGGCGAGTCCTATGGGACTTAATTTGTCGAATTATAAGAGTTTTCAGGTTGACAGTTTGATTGAAAATATCAGAGCTTTATTTGATCTCGAGAAGAGGGAGGAAGAATTGAGAAAATTGGCCGAGCAGATTAGTGAAGACATACCTGCTGTTTTTCTTTATCGTCCCATTTATTATTATGCTTCGGACGGAAAAGTTTCAGGAATATCGATGGAGGGGGTTGTATTCCCATCAGATAGGTTTGTGGATGTGAGTAATTGGAGGTTTGAGAGGTGAAAATCCCTTTACTTTTGCGGAAATCTTCTGTATTTATATATGGCAAATTTAACACGAAATTATGCAGGTATTATTAAATGCAGACGTGAAGAAACTTGGTTACAGAGGTGACGTTGTGAATGTAAAAAATGGATATTTCAGAAATTTTCTATATCCGAAAGGTTTTGCTCAAGCCGCCGATGCCAAATTGATTGAATTGGCGGAGGCTCGTAATAAGAAGCGGGTGGTTCAGAAGGAGCGGGTTCTTGAGAATGTGAAGGAAGTTATTAAGAAACTAAAAGGGCTTTCTGTTGTAATTAAAGCTAAAGTTAGCGACAAGGGGAAGCTTTATGGCTCTTTGGGCGAGGCGGATGTTGTTGAAGCTGTGAAAGAGGGGGCAAATGTGGAACTTGAAAAGGATTTTGTGAAAATGAAACCTTTCAAGGATCTTGGAGAGTACAAAGTTAAGATTCATCTGGGGGAAGGGCTTGAGGAGGAAATAAAAGTTATTGTAGAAGCAGAATAGGAATTCATGAAAGTTTTAAGTTTAGATTACGGAAAGAAACGAGTCGGTGTCGCGAGTGGGGATACCGAGTTTGGTATTGCTTTTCCCCGTATGGTTATTGAGAATAAAGGTCTTTCTGGTTTGATTGAAAAAATTAAGGATATTTGTGATGAATTGGGTGTTTCCAAAATTGTTGTCGGATTGCCTTTGAATATGGACAGGGAAGAAAAGGACAACGAAATGGTAGTAGAAGTTAGATATTTTGTTAAAGAGCTTAGAGAGGGGCTTGTCGAAGTGGAGGTTGAGTTTTTTGATGAGAGATTGAGTTCTTTTGAGGCAAATAAGCTTCTTGATGATGTAAAAAAGCATTCCAGAAAACTTTCGCTGGGAAAGGATGCTTATGCCGCTCAAATAATATTGCAGAGATTTTTTGATAAATATTCCACCTGATGTATAATTTAAGTTAATGATTGAAGTATTAAAGTATATGGGCTTGGGCGTTATTGTATTTGTAGCCTTATTGGTGGGATTTTCCATTGTTTTTCGTATTCAAAAAATTCGAAAAAAGTACGCTGAAAAATATACTGTTTTGCAGGTTCGTGTCGCTAAAGAAAGTGAGAGTGGTCCTATTGTTGCGGAGCAGATTTATGCGACGCTTCATGGAATTCAGTCAAAATTTGGTTTTTGGCAGAAATTGCAGGGTTACAGTAGTGATAATGTAAGTTTTGAGATAGCCAGTGTTGGTCGCAGTATCAAGTTTTATGTTGCTTTTCCTGAGAGATTGAGGAATTTGGTGGAAGGACAGATTTATGCTCAATATCCGGATGTAGAGATAGAAGATTGTCATGATTATTCTGAAAATGTGAAAAATGCGGCTAACGCGGTTGGAACAGAACTGAAATTTTCCAGTAATGATGTATTTCCTATCAAGCGTTATCCACAATTTGAGGATAAACTTACGCGTTTGGCCATTGATCCAATGGCTGGAATTACGGCCTCGTTGGTGAAATTTGATGATCCTGAAGATCAGGCTTGGATACAAGTTGTTGTGACTCCTTTACAGGATAAGTGGAGAATTGTTCTTACAAAATGTGTTCGAATATTGAAGAAAGGTGTTTTTGGAAATATTGCATCTCTCAAGGGTGCTTATGCAAATGCGTTTACAACTAGAAAATTGTGGCCGAAAATAGTTTTTTTCCCTGTTTATTTTGTTTTCTGGGTTCAGGGACTTTTGATTACCGCAAAAATTGATACGGATGGTGGTTTAGGTTCGTCAATTTCCAGTTCTGACGATATTGAGGAGACTACCAGTAAGTCTCATGAAAGAGAGTCTGATATGGATGCGGCCATGGACAAGGTAGTAAGGCCTCTGTTTGAGGTTACTATTCGTTTAATGTATGTCTCCCAGAAAAAGGATAATAAGAAGGCACAGGTCAAGCTACGCGAAATAGTGGGGGCATTTAAACAGTTTAGCTTTCCGCATCTAAATAGTTTTCAAATAGGGGATTTCTTTCACGATAAACAGGCGGTGAGTTTATACAAGAAAAGAATAATTAAGGATGGAATGGTTCTTAATAATGAGGAATTGGCTACCGTTTATCATTTACCGAATTTATTGGTAAAAACTCCTACAATTTATTGGGTACAGAGCAGAAAGCTTGAACCGCCATCAGATATTCCCGTGCAAGGTGAGGAGGAAGGCTTGACTGTTTTGGGGAGGACGAATTTTAGAGGTTCGCAGTCCATATTTGGTATCAAGCCTATCGATCGTAGACGTCACATATATATCATCGGTAAAACTGGTATGGGTAAATCTACGCTTTTGGAAAATATGATTTATTCAGATATTATGGAAGGAAAGGGTGTTGGTGTTATTGATCCGCATGGAGATTTGGCCGATGCTGTTTTAAATTTTATTCCTTCAAATAGGATAAATGATGTTGTTTTGATTGATCCGTCTGATACTGAGTATGCGGTTGCTTTCAATATGCTTGAAAATGTTGATCCGGCTTTGGGATCGATTGTTTGTAGCGGATTGGTTGGAATTTTCAAGAAAATTTATGCAGACAGTTGGGGGCCGAGACTTGAGCACATTCTGAGAAATACAATATTGGCGTTGCTGGAATATCCAGGGACTTCAATGTTGGGTATTACGAGGATGCTTTCGGATGATGCATATAGAAAGAAAATTGTTAGTAAAATTGAGGATCCGGTTGTAAAGAGCTTCTGGGTTAATGAGTTTGGAAAAATGCAGGATAGAATTCGTATTGAAGCAATTTCTCCAATTCAGAATAAGGTTGGGCAATTTTTATCAAGTCCAACAATCAGAAATATCGTGGGACAGCCAAAGAGTACTATAGATCTCCGATTCGCGATGGATAAGGGGAAAATCGTTATTATTAATTTATCAAAAGGTAAGATAGGGGAAGATAATTCGGCTTTGCTTGGCGCAATGTTTATTACCAAATTTCAATTGGATGCGATGAGTAGGGCTTCCATTCCGGAAAAGGACAGAAAAGATTTTTATTTATATGTGGATGAGTTCCAAAATTTTGCTACAGAATCTTTTGCTACAATTTTGTCTGAGGCGAGAAAGTATCATCTCAATTTAACTATGGCGAATCAATATGTCGCGCAGATGCCGGATGAGGTGAGAGATGCGGTTTTTGGGAATGTGGGTAGTACGCTTTCATTCCAAGTTGGATTTGATGATGCTGAATATATTTCACAGCAGTTTGGTGAGGAAGTGCTCCCGCCCGATCTTGTGTCTTTGAGCAAATTTACCGCATATATGAGGCTTTTGAATGAGGGAATGCCATCAAAAACGTTCTCGTTAGTCACATTACCTCCACCGGAATTAACTATTGATCCGGATAGAGTGAAGAGAGTTCGAGACGTATCGAGAGAGAGGTATAGCAAGAAGGTTACTGATATTACGGAAAAGATCAGAAGATGGAGCTCGGTAGAAAAAAAGAGTGACGAGAAAAAATAATTATTACTATGATAAAGGAATATTTTTCAAAATTAGTTCATCACTGGAAGCTCTTGTTGAAAGATCGGGCTTATGTTCTGTCTTTTCTGGTTGGATTGTTGGTTCTTTTTGGTTCTTTGGTGTTGAACGGTTTTGCCAGTGTCTATAACGACGCTACTTTCTACGCTCCGGTAGGAGATCTTCTTTTAGATGATCTTCCGACTTATAATCTTGAATTTCTTTTTACGTGGGGTTTTTATTTAATAATCACTTCGATTGTTTGTTATCCTTTGTTTTTTAAACCTGAAATAGTTCCTTTTGTCTTAAAAACTTTTGGAATTCTCCTGGTTGTCAGGTCTGCGTTTATTGTTCTTACACATTTTGGACCGCCGGAAGGATTTTTCTATAGCGATGAAATAATGGGAACCGGTTTTATCGAGTCTACCGAGATATTCAGGTTTAGGAATGATTTATTTTTTTCCGGTCATACCTCCGCTACTTTTTTGGCTTTTTTGTTGTTTAGAGGGTCTTTGTTTAGGTGGTTGATGTTGGTTAGTTCTTTTTTGATGGGGGCGACGGTTTTACTTATGCACGTGCATTATTCTATCGATGTATTTGCCGCGTTTTTTATCGCTTATGGTGTTTACGCTTTTAGCGATAAAGTTTTTAACAATCTTAATCTGCGATTCAAAAATAAGATTAAGATTCAGGGGTGGTCGGCTTTGCAGAGGAGACTTAAGGGGCTTAAGGAAAGAAGAGCTATTAGAAAAGCCGGCAAGCTTGAGAAAAAAGATGTGGTTGGTGTTGTTTAGTTCAGAAATTGGAAAACTTTCTCGAAACGTCCTCGGTTTTGCTACGCAAAACCTTGCGGATTGTTTCTGCGAGAGTTTTTCCAATTTCTGAACTAAACATACAACATTATTTTTTTAATATCTCGATTCCTGGTAGTTTTTTTCCGCTTAGGAATTCTAAGCATGCTCCTCCGCCTGTAGATATGTGTGTGAAGCCTCCTGTGGGGACGTTTACGCGTCTTAGTGCGTCAACTGTGTCTCCGCCACCTATTATTGAAGTGCAATTGTGTCGTGCCAAGGATGAGGCTACAAGTTTTGTTCCGTTTTGGAATGGGGTGTGTTCGCAAAGTCCAAGTGGTCCGTTCCATATTACTGTTCCGGATTTTTCTATAATGTTGTTGAATTTTTCTGCTGTCCATTTTCCAATGTCCAGGATTTTCATATCGTCCATAACGTCTTCGATGGGCAGGTGTGCTGTTTCCGCGGTTTCTGAAATTTCATCAGCTACAACTACATCGTGTGGAATTATGAATCTTTCGCGATTTTTTTCACATTCAAGCATGATTTTCCGGGCGATTTCGACTTTGTCTTTTTCGTATAGTGATTTTCCTACATTGAATCCCGCGGCGGCAAGGAAAGTGTTTGCCAAAGCTCCTCCAATCAAAAAATAATCCGCTTTATTGATGAAACTTTTTATTACTCCTATTTTTGTGTCGATTTTTGCTCCTCCGAAGATTAATGTTAGCGGGCGGATTGGCTCTTCTTCTATGAGGGGGGATAGTGCCTCTATTTCCTTTTGCATCAGAAATCCCGCGTATGTCGGAAGATGATCGGCCAATCCGGCGGTTGTGGCGTGTTTTCTGTGTGCGGCGGAGAATGCGTCTGTGACGAAAATTTCTCCGAGTGAAGCGAGTTCTTTAGAAAAAGCGGGGTCGCAGTCTTCTTCTTCCGGGCGGAATCTTGTGTTTTCGAGCATTAAAATTTCTCCGCTTTTTAGCTTTTTGACTTCTTCTTTGACTTGATCGTCAAGGACGTTTTCTGTTTTTTTGACAGGTGTTTTTAGTAATTTTGAAAGGTGTTCCGCGACTTTTGTGAGGCGGAGTTCTTCGACGATTTGTCCTTTTGGCCTGCCCATATGGCTCATTATGATGAGCGCGGCGCCGTGCTTTTTCAGGTATTTGATTGTTTCGAGTGACTGGGTGATTCTTGTGTCGTCCTGAATTTCTCCGTTTTGCATTGGCACGTTGAAATCCACGCGAAGTAAAACTTTTTTACCTTTAAGGTCTTTTATTTCTTTTATGGTTTTAATTTTCATGGATTGAGGGGTTATAAGGTTGCTTGTATTAATGTGGCTTGTGCTATTTGTTTTCCTTTGTTTAAGCCATCTTTGCTTGCTCTGTGATTTGCTTGTTCTTCATTTTCACATGTTAGAACTCCAAATGTTATCGGGACGTTTGATTTCAATTGGATGTCCATGATTCCTCTGTATGTATTTTCGCAGACCATATCGTAATGGCTGGTTTCTCCTTTTATTATAGCTCCCAGTGTGATTATTGCATCCGGTTTTTTCTTTTCAATTGTTTTTTGGCAGGCAAATGGAATTTCAAGGGCGCCCGCTACTCTTATTAGTTCAATATCTTTTTCTTTTACGTTGTTTTTGAGCAATTCATCCTTTGTGTTTTGCAAAAGTTCCAGACCGATATTTTCGTTGAAGTAGGGGAGAATTATGGCGATTTTCAGGTTTTTGCCATCTGTTTTTATCTGTTTGTCGGTTTTTTCTAATTCCATAATTATAAAAATCCTCTTTCTTTTAGAAATTCATATTTTGTTTCTTTTTCCTTTGAATCCAGTAGATTTTTCAAATATCTGGCAATCATATCAATTTCGATATTTACTTTGTCGCCTTTTTTAAGATCGTTAAGATTAGTGAGTTTTAATGTGTGTGGAATTAAGTCTACCGAAAATGTTTTTTCGTCAAGATCGGAAATTGTCAGACTTACGCCGTTTATAGTCACAGATCCTTTGAAAGCTAAAAATTGAGAAATTTCTTTGGTGTGAGAGATTTTAAGTTGCACTTTATCCTTTTCTTTAATGAGGCTGTCGATTGTTCCAACTTCATCTATGTGTCCCTGGGTAAGATGTCCGTTCAGCGCCTGATTTAAGGTCAATGCCGGTTCCAGATTTATTGTATTTCCGATTTCAGCAATGCCCAGAGTGGTTATTTCTAAAGTTTCAGGCATTGCATCGAAGTCGAAGATGTTGTTGTCGATTTTGGTTATTGTTACGCATATGCCGTTTATTGCTATTGAATCTCCGATTTTTTTGTTTTTTAGAATTGATTTTGTTTGTATGGAAAAAATTGTAGCTTTTGGGCCTTTTTTTATTTCTTTTATCTTTCCTGTTTCTTTAATTATTCCTGTGAACATGTGCAATTTATGTTAGCACAGGGATTCTACTGTTTTTTTAGAAAAACTTTAAGTTAATTTAATAATTTTTTTAAGTTTGTTTGGTATTTATGTATTACTATTCTTTAACCCTTAAATTATGAGGAGTTTAAACAAGGTGATGCTCATGGGGCATCTGGGGGCTGACGTTGATTTGCGTCAGACAAAAAACGGTTTGCCGGTAGCTTCATTTCCTATTGCGATTAATAGGAATGTGCAAGGCGAGGACGGAAAAACTGAAGTGGTTGACTATCACAAAGTGGTTGTCTGGGGAAAATTCGCCGAAGTTTGTGGGAAGTATCTGGCAAAAGGTGCCGCGGTTTATGTGGAAGGAAGGCTTATCAACAGATCCTTTGAGGATAAGGAAAAAGCCAAGCATTTCCGAACCGAGATAGTGGCCGACAATGTCAACTTTTTGACTTTCAAGAAATCTCGAGTTGGGAAAGAAAAAGGAGTTGAATTGGATGAGGTGCAGGAGAAATAATAAAATTTTTTCGGGTTCCGTAATGCAAGGACAGTCTCGTTATGCCAGCGCTATTTTTAGCGCTGGCGGCATTGCAAGTTGTTTACTTTTTCCGAAGTTGTTTTTATAATGCTGTCGTGCTGATTCTTGAATATAAATGTAGGGGATGTTTGTCAGTTTTTGAGTCTTCTGGCAATGTTGGTTCCGCCGTGTGTGTTATGTGCGGGGGTGCTGACGTAAAAAGGACAGATTCTATGTTTTTTTCACCTAAAAAGGATTTTTGTCCTCGCGAACATTCTGATCTACTTGGGAAGAGCGAAAGTAAATGTTATCATAAGCGCAATAAAAAACCTTAATCTTAGAAAAATGTCTCATTTCAAAAAAACAACTATATTTCTTGTTATTTTTTCAATAATTACAGTATTTACTTTGGGTGGTTGCTTGAAAAAGACACCTTCGGAGAAGCAAGATGATTATTCCGGAGTTGAGCTCACTTATTATAAAGTGTTTGATGATTCCGATGTTATACAGCCATTAATTCATCAATTTGAGGCTGATCATCCCGGTCTTACCATTCACTACAGAAAATTTTCCGATTTTTCGGAATACGAAAGGCTTATTTTAAACGAGATGGCCGAAGGTGAGGGGCCGGATATTTTTTCCATGCAAAACACCTGGTTTGTGAGCAATTACAAAAAACTTTCACCGCTTCCCGAAAATATGGGCACGCCTACCGATTTTGAGAATACTTTTGTGGATGTTGCTTATAAGGATTTGGTTCGAACTGATCCCGATGGGAAAGTTCAAATATATGGTTTGCCGATGACAGTTGATACTTTGGCTTTGTATTACAATAAAGATCATTTTGAGGATCGGATTCCTGCTAAAGGAAAACCGTCCACTACATGGGAGGGTATAAAAGGGGATGTGATTTTGCTTAACAAAGAGGATACCAGTTTTGATAGATTTGAGGTCTCGGGAATTGCTATGGGAAGAAGCGACAATATTACCCGTGCTATAGATATTCTCTATCTGCTTTTCCTACA
>SDBT01004619.1_pt1 | contig 23327 bp, 25 predicted proteins | sample 2277101 | NCBI WGS metagenome assembly SDBT01 (sample SAMN10404973, study PRJNA504765) | marine sediment metagenome | isolation source: marine sediment core GS10_PC15, 103 cmbsf | place: Arctic Ocean: Southern Knipovich Ridge | collected 2010 | reverse complement strand
ACTTGGAAGCTGCTGTAGATGAGGCTTGGTTATGGATATCAAATCGACAAGATGAACTTTCAAATTTATGTTTATTCCCCTGGATAGAATCAGCTCTAATTAACTGGAATTGATATTATATGGATTTGGTGGCGGCTACCATACACTGGGAGGATAATGAAAATCCTTGCCATAAATTCAGAATGGAAATCATCAGATAAGGCTAAGCTTCTTGCATTATCTTGTTCTTGGCAAAAATAGTGGGGAGTTGCTCACAAAAATTATAGAATGCAGGTTCTTGCTGTGTGGTTAACATTTGCCGGCTTTTCATAAGGTTTCGAACCTTTTTTTTCATTTGATTAATTACCAATGTCATCTCAACAGTCTTTAATTTTTTCCCCTGGGGGAGTACGACACGAATTCCCTGAGGCAATCTACTGAACCAACCGATCTCGAGCATGAAAATATCATCTATGTTTTCAGTATAAGTAGGCTCGTCACTGCCAAAAGCGATATATAAGACATTTGCTTCATCATCGTAGTGCTGATTTACTTTGAGCTGTCTTTTTGCCATTTTATCGGCCCTTTCGTTTGAGATTTAGGATTTATATACGCAGTAAGCACTCTTGCTGTTTTCCAGTTTACTACCACATATATATACGTTCGCACAAAAACAGTGTTTGCAAGACAAAACTCGGCAAGATAACGCTGATATATTACTACATTTTTGTCTTTTCTACTGTTAAAAATAACATCGGGCTTCTTAAGCGTTCCAGCAACCTTGTTGAATTGGCGGCGAAAATACGCCCTATTATTGTCCCGAATTATATGCCTCCATGTTCGCTCGGTCAACACAATATCACGTCCTTCGTGGTCAGTGATTTTGCGTTCGCCGTTTTTGAATAAGTCTTTTGCCATCCTTGAATCTCAACTCTAAAACTAATTATAATATTTCTGGACTGAGAAGTCAAGGACACAATAGATAATTTGACAAATAAAAACACAAGGCATTCAGAATATATACCTATTGTGCGGTGGGATGGACTCATATAATAAGTTTCTATGGCAAGTCGCCCTGTGCAACAGTTAAGTTTCAAAAAGCCGGAATCCAGCGCAGCATCAGATATTGCTGGAAAAAACGCCGAACGTCCCTTCAACAAGCTCAGGACAAGCTCACTTCGAATATGGAAGCCCGGCGGTGCCGGGATGCTTTGTGAATGCAGGATCGGGCGGCTTGCGCCGCCGCGCTTTTGTGTGGGACGGGTCAAATGATAACGCAAAAGCAAAAAAACAATCGCCCCCAAATCCCCTCATATCTAAAAGCGGGCACTGGCTTTTTCCAGAACTTCCACTAATTCGGCCTCGGTCAGTTCAATTGGATTGCCTTTCATACTGCTCGACTTTTTGGCCTTGGCTACAACGGCTGCAAAATCCTTCTCCTCCAATCCAAGCTCAGTTAGTGTCGGGGCCTTTAATACCGCGCACAGTTCCCGCACCCACCTTACCCCATCGGCTGCCCGCGCATCCGCCTTAGCTGTCAGGAGCTGGGCTATCTCGTCATAGCGGCTCAAAAGGGCCGGCGAGCCGGGCCCGCGACTCTCTAAGGCCCGCACATTAGCTTCCATAACGTACGGCACAAGGGCGCCGCATATCGCTCCGTGTGGCGCTGAAATCATACCGCCCAACGGTCCTGCAAAACCATGTACCGCCCCCAATTTCGCGTTTGCCAAAGCCAGCCCGCCAAACAGGCTCGCCATGGCCATGTCCCGGCGAGCAGCCGGGTCCTTGCCGTTTTCATAGGCCGCCCGTAATGAACGTCCCGCTCGCATTAAGCCTTCCCGGCAGAGACCATCTGTCAGAGGATTCGACTTATTACAGACGAAAGGCTCCATAAGCTGTGTCAGTGCATCCAAACCAGTTCTCGCCGTAAGGGCCGGCGGCATCGAGTAAGTCAATTCCGGGTCCACCACCGCAAGACGAGGAATCATCAGGGCACTTCGCATACTCACTTTCACCTTTTTTTCAGGCACGCTCAGCACTGCGTTACGTGTAACCTCCGCACCAGTTCCGGCCGTGGTTGCAATTGCAATGTGGCCTGCGCAAGGTCGGCCAAGCGGTTTACCCCCGCCGACTACCTCTAAGTAATCATCCAATTCGCCCGTGTTGGTCAGCATTGCCGCAACGACTTTGCCCGTGTCAATAGCGCTTCCGCCGGCTATGCTGATAACCAGGTCGCTTTTCGCCGCCCTGGCCGCTTCCACAGCCGCCTTTGCCAGAGTTGTCGTCGGCTCACCAGTTACATTAAAGATAACACTGTCGATTTTGTGTTTGGAAAGTTGTTCGAGCACCGGCAATGCCCGCTCGCTCCTGCGCCCCGTAACGACAAAGGCGCGCTTTCCCATCTCGGCGGCCGCGGCCCCGACCCGGCGGATGGAACCTGCCCCAAAGATAATGCGCCCGGCCGTAGCAAATTCAAATCTCATCGTTACGCCCGCCAACTCCGAAACAACTCACCTGACCCCAGCCCTGCTCATCCGGAAACACCTTTCAACGTTTAGAATCCAAGTTTACCGAATAACCCGCCGGCCGGCAAATTGATTCTTGTGGCACGGTCATTGCAACCGAATAAAGCTTTCCCTGTGTGAAATCGAAGGGCGGCTGCCAAATTGGCACCGTCGCTCAAGGGCTGAGGGAAGTTAAGTGCTTGTCGTTAAGGATGTTATGATTTCCTTCGTTTCGGCACGCGATTTGCAATCAGTTACCCTTCAGAGTGCAACTTCAAATGCCGACAAACAGAAAAAGGACCGAGACACTATGAAATTCGACAAATTTACGATGAAGGCCCAGGAGGCCCTGGCGACAGCTCAGCAGATTGCGATGGCCAAATCGCACACCGTTCTGTCGCCGCTGCATCTGCTGGCCGCGATGCTCAGCGACGAAGATGGTGCGGTTGCGATGATACTGAAAAAGGTAGGCACCAACATCGGTCCAATCAGGGACATGACCGAAAGTGAGCTTTCCCGCCTGCCCACGGGTGATGTCAATGGACAGATAACACCCGATCCAGCCCTTAGCCAGGTCGTTTTAAGCGCCCAGACCAGGGCCGACAAGATGGGTGATGAATACCTCAGCGTAGAACATCTTTTCATCTCGCTTGCGGAGGTAAAAAGCGATGCAAAGGAAATCCTGAGCGTCAACGCCGTTACCGGCAAGGAGATTGAATCGGCGTGGGAGCAACTCCGCGCCGGCCAGAAAATTACCGATGACAGTCCCGAGGGCAAATACCGCGCGCTGGAGCGGTACGGCATCGACCTGTTAGAGATGGCGCGGGCGGGTAAACTCGACCCTGTAATCGGGCGCGATGACGAGATACGCAGGTGCATGCAGGTCCTCAATCGCAGGACGAAAAATAATCCTGTTCTGACGGGTGAGCCGGGCGTCGGCAAGACCGCTATAGTCGAGGGCCTTGCCCAGCGGATAGTCGCGGGTGATGTGCCCACCGGACTTATGAATAAAAGGGTTATCGCATTAGATATGGGCGCTCTTATAGCCGGCACCAAGTTCAGGGGCGAATTTGAAGACAGATTCAAGGCGGTCCTGAAGGAGGTCATCGCGTCGGAAGGACAAGTTATCCTTTTTATCGATGAACTGCATACGATTGTGGGCGCAGGAAGGGCCGAGGGTGCGGTCGATGCCGGCAATCTGCTAAAGCCCTCGCTGGCCCGCGGTGAGCTAAGGTGTATCGGGGCGACGACAATCGACGACTATCGCAAATACCTCGAAAAAGACGCAGCGCTCGAAAGGCGGTTCCAGCCGATACTCATCGACCCCCCTACCGTTGAGGAGACAATCGCGATACTTCGCGGCTTAAAAGACCGCTACGACACGCACCACGGCGTGCGCATCACCGACGCAGCACTTGTGGCTGCGGCCACTCTGTCAAATCGATACATCTCCGACCGGTGGCTGCCGGATAAAGCTATCGATTTGGTTGATGAAGCTGCGTCGAAACTGCGGATTGAAAACGATTCGCTTCCCGCGGAATTAGATGATATTCGCAGAAAGATAATGCAACTGCAGATTGAGCGCGAGGCATTGAAGAAGGAATCCGACCCAGCCAGTGCAAAGCGACTGAAAGAGGCTGAGAAGACCCTTGCCAAACTCGAGGGCAAAGACAAACAGCTTACTGCACGATGGGAGGCCGATAAAGGTGATATTGACAAGGTGAAGGAACTGAAGGAAAATATCGCCAATGCCAGGACAGAATTTGAAGAGGCCCAGCGCAAAGGCGACCTTGAAGCTGCGGCGAGACTAAAATACGGCACGATTGAGCAGCTCAAAAAACAGCTTACCGAGGCGGAAGAGGCACTTGCCAAATCCGGCAGGGCAAAGCTGATTCAGAATGAAGTTACGGCTGAGCAAATTGCCGAAGTTGTTGCCAAGTGGACGGGCATTCCGATTGTTCGGTTGCTCAGCGGTGAGCGCGAAAGGCTAATGAAGATGGAAGAGGCCATCCGGAGGCGGGTGGTGGGTCAGGATGAAGCGGTGATAGCCCTTTGTAATGCGGTGCGCAGGAACAGGGCGGGACTCGGCGACCCCGACCGGCCGATAGGGGTGTTTTTGTTCTTGGGGCCGACGGGAGTGGGTAAGACCGAATTATCAAAAGCATTAGCGGACTTTCTGTTCAACGACCCGGCGGCCATGGTCCGCATCGACATGAGCGAGTTTATGGAATCACACTCGGTGTCGCGTCTTATCGGTGCACCGCCCGGATATGTCGGCTGGGATGAGGGCGGTAGATTGACAGAAGCGGTGCGGAGAAAGCCATATTCGGTTATTCTGTTAGATGAGATTGAAAAGGCCCATGCGGATGTGTTCAATGTGCTGCTGCAGGTCTTTGACGATGGTCGGCTGACGGACGGTAAGGGCAGGACCGTCGATTTTAAGAATACCGTTATCATTATGACGAGCAACTTTGCCGGCCAGCAGATTCAGGAGCTAAGCGCTGAAGAAGGCGCCGACTGGGAGATTGAGGCGCATGTGAAGGATGCACTGAAGCAGTTCTTCCGGCCGGAGTTTTTGAACCGGATAGATGAGACGATAGTTTTTCACCTGCTGGCAAAAGACGACTTAAAGAAGATCGTCGATATACAGCTGGGATATCTTGCCGATAGGCTCAAAGAGAGGCATTTAGCCGTTGAATTTACCGCCGGTGCCCGCAAGCAGCTTATGGACGAGGGCTACGATGTGGCCTACGGAGCGAGGCCGTTGAAGCGGACGATTCAACAGAGATTAGAGAACCGTTTGGCTGCCGAGCTTTTGGCAGGCAAATTCACCGACGGCGACAAGATAAAAATCGACGCAAACGCACACCGATTCACCTTTGAGAAAATAAAGTAGCCACAGAGGATATCAAGGTGTGCAAATCCTAAATGCTAATATCTAAATACTAAACAAATTCAAAAATAAAAATTCAAATGATCGAATCCGGGAGAGTCTTTTAGACATGGATTTCTAATTGTCCTTGCGATTTTTCCAGATTGCCGGTAAACTCATTGCCACAACGGGCGGCAACACAGCGATGAATTAACAAAGTTATTTAATCGCAGGGAGCAAAGCAAATGGCAAACCATGGAAACCTTCAAGATGCCGGGGCAGGGCCGATTCCAAATCAAACACCCTCCAATGAGCAAACTCGCGTTGGACTTCCAACGGGTTTGCAGGCCGGTCTTGGTCTGGCTGTGGCCAGTTTTGTATTGGGCCTGATTTCTTTGCCTTTTGCATTTTTTGTCATTGGACTTATACCGGGGTTAATCGGATTGATACTTGCCATCGTTCATCTGCACAAAAAGCGGCTTTTCAGAGCGATGGCGACGTGGGGTTTGGTGCTGTCCTGTCTGGGTTGTTTGGCGAGCGCAGGGCTTGGTACGTATTATGGTATTAGCATTTATACAACCTACAAGTTTATGAATGTAATGGACTTCGGAGAATCCGGACATATGTTTGATAAATTTATTGGCACTGAATCGCCCGATTTTACAATGACGGATATTCAAGGCAATGAAACAAAGCTGTCGGAGCTGAAGGGCAAACGTGTCATTCTTGATTTCTGGGCAACCTGGTGTCCGCCTTGCAGGAAGGAGATACCACATTTTATCGAGCTAAGAAAAGAAACCGAGCCCGACAAATTAGCCATTATCGGTATAAGCGATGAAGACATAGAAAAGCTGCGTGAATTTGCGACTGAGAAAAAAATTAATTATACTATAGCAACCGCAGGCGATTTGCCAGCTCCATACAGCGATATCACCTCTATCCCAACTACATTTTTCATAGACTCGAAAGGCATTATTCAAAGCGTTTTTTCCGGCTACCATTCGCTTGATGCCCTCAAAGAAAACGCATTGGCGCCCGATTACCAACCTGAGCCAAACGAGCCGGCTATCGCTACGGCGCCCGGCCGTTGAAGCGGACGATTCAACAGAGATTAGAGAACCGTTTGGCTGCTGAACTTTTGGCAGGCAAATTCACCGACGGCGACAAGATAAAAATCGACGCAAACGCACATAAATTCACCTTTGAAAAGGTGAATTAGTCGTTAGTATTTAGTGAATAGTGAATAGCTAATGGAACCGCTGCGCGATGCTAATTTATGGGAGAGGTTCGTTTGAAAAGGCGCGCATGACTGAGGGTCATGAAGCCATATGTTATAGGTGATGAGGGCTAGTCGAATTTGAAAGTTCGTTGGCCATCAGGTTCCTTCCCTGCTATTTCTCGCCAGAACTTTGCTGCTAGTTTATCCCGAGAGCAAAAGATCAAACAATATAAGGGATGACCCTTCGTGGACACAATGCGTTGGTAGTCAAATTCCGTGTATCCAAGAGTTCTAAGCTGGTCAACATACAATTTTCGTAACAATTCAGCTAAGCGATCTCGCGGAGTCTTGTCTATTATAGAACGCCAATTAGAACCTGTGCCTAAGCAACGGTCCAGATTTGATTCGGGATTATCTAAATAATTACTCTCCCAATTTCGAAGAGCATCAATGTGGTCGGGGAAGAAGATAATAAGGTCTGCCTTTCTTCCTGCTAAAATCCTGAGAGTCTCAAAATCGAGGTGTAGTCCATACGGGTCAAGAAAGGCGAGTGACAAGGCTCCTTGGGCCGGTATGTTGTTGATTATCTCATGAATCTTATCATTGGCGTCGCCATGTAGAATCTGTGCATCATTTCGAATACGAGTAACTCGTTCTTTTAGTGCTTTATATTTTTTGCCCACAATTTCACACATATACAATCCATCAAAGGGCTTGGGAGCTTGTGCCGCTATCATTGGAGAACCCCAATCTAACTTCTGAGAGTTCTCTAATCTCTCAATACCTGCTCCGGCAAAAAGGTCAATATAGTGTAAGCTGCCCCATTTACCCTTCATCGAAGTAGTGAAAACGTCTATATAGCGCATAAGGTAATAATGCTTGTTGTGTGAATGCTCTTTAACACTTGGGATAAAAAGGCCGTCGTCTTTTGGAGGTGGCAATTTAAACATAGCTTAGTTCTCTCTTTCTTGAGGTCTGGGGTACTTGACCCCACGTACAGCCTTCAAGTGTGCGTCCGGTTTTTTTCTTATTTACTCCGCCCCATTGTTTGAAGAAGAAGGGAACGTCCGCAGCCAGGCACTGGTCCCGAATGTCGGTGACCCACTCGCGCTGGACAGGTCTTGCGCCCGGGCCGGATTCACCGCCTACAATGACCCAGTCGATGCCCGTAAGATCAAGGTCGGGTATTGGTCCTAACAATGGTTCCAGGGACAGGAATTTGATGTTGGCTGAGGTCTGTCTCAAGTCGTCAATGCGAAAAGTGTAGTCATCGGTTTCAACGGTGACGCCCATCCATACATTTTCCGGCCAGTTAAGTTTATAGCTTAGTTGAAGCAAACGGGCCGAACGCTTGGTAAGGACCTGGAACCGGTGGTGGTGTGCACTATGCATAACGTCAAAAACACTCGAGATGAAGTCAAAGTCGACGGCTCGATGAAACAGATCGCTCATGGAGTTTACAAATATAGTGCGAGGTCGTTTCCAACGTAGGGGCAATTGTAAAACGTGGGGGTGTTCCGTGACGCGGAAACCATTACGATAATTCGGCTGGCCCATTGCTTTCAAGCGCAGGGCCATTCGCTGGGCATAACAATTTTTACAACCGGTGCTGATTTTCGTACAGCCGGTTACCGGATTCCACGTACATTGCGTCCACTCGATTTTGGAATTCTGCGCCATTTCGCCAAACAGTGTATCATAAAAAATATTTTATGCAAAGGGATTTTAGCGGTTCCTTTGCGCGATTACTGTGTTATCTGCCCGCCGGCCAATCCTCGATGTGCACCAGCACGCCTCCGGTTGACCGGCGTAAGCGGCGTACTCGCGCAAAATTCCTCGCTAAAAAGAATATAATATTATTGGGGCAAGACAAAAGCCTTGCATTTGAAACGAAACTCCGCGCTGAAAATAGTGTAGAGAGAAAAATTGAGGAAATCCGGCAAGCGAGGAGGTTTTCTGTCGCCCTTTCAGGGCTTTTTGTTTTGGGGAATGACTCGATACCCAGGGTGGCGCTCCGCTTACCCTGGGCTATAATATGCAGCCCCTTCAGGGCTGATGTGGAATCGCTTACTAATTCGCTCCCCGTCCTCCGTCCCGATTTACATCGGGACTACGGAGGGTGGATGCGAGCTACGAAGTACAAGTCGCAGGGATGACCCCGCGCTTACGCTTGGGGCTCTGTGGCTTCGGTCGGGAAATTCAAAACGGATAAGGCTTGATTTGCAGGGAAAATGATGCTAAAAATCGACTTTCGACATGACGGTGCGCTGGAAATGGGCAATTTGGGTTTGTTTTTATTTTTAGGTGGTTGAAAATGGCGGATTTGCAGGCTTTGGCTGAAGCGGTCATCGGCGGCGACGAAAAGGCGGTGGAGCTTACAAAGGCGGCTCTTGATGAAGGTGTGGCTGCAGAGAAAGTACTCGAAGAGGGTTTGATTGCCGGTATGAATACCGTCGGTAAGCGTTTCAAAGAGGGCGACTTTTACATTCCGGAGGTACTCATCGCAGCTCGCGCGATGAAGATGGCGATGGAAATCCTTGAGCCGAAGCTGGCAGAAGCGGGTGTGGAGCCGTTGGGAAAGGCCTTGATTGGCACCGTTAAGGGCGATTTGCACGATATCGGTAAAAACCTGGTGATGATGATGCTCAAGGGTGCTGGCTTTGAAGTAACGGACGCCGGCACTGATGTGTCCGCCGAAGACTTTGTCGCAAAGGCAAAAAAGAGCGGTGCACAGATTGTCGGCTTGAGTGCGCTTTTGACCACGACGATGTCGGCGATGGAAACAGCCACGCAGGCCCTTAAAGATGCAGGTGCCAACGTAAAGGTTATGATAGGCGGTGCACCGGTGACGCAGAACTTCGCCGATAAAATCGGTGCCGACGGCTACGCCCCCGACGCCGCAAGCGCCGTTGACCTTGCCAAATCTTTAATTGCCTAACTCAAACTGACCGTTTTTGTTTTTAGACACGGATTAACACAGATTAACACCGTTTTTAAAAGCCTGGATTCCCCACAATTGCAACAGAGCATCCGGCGGCGTTTTGCTACCATCGGCACAACCGGCTCTTGCTGCTGTCGCCTTCGGTATATGATACAACTCCACTATCTACATCAAGCCAAACGTTTCTTCTTCTCGTTCCGCCAATCGCTGTGGCTACGACTTCAAGATGTTTTGTCTTGAGATAGCTCAGGGTCGATTCGATATTGGCTTCGCAGATAGTGTCATCGCCCCTTTGAAGCACATTTGCACCGCCGAGCAAGGCCACTTTGACGTTGCCGGCTATTGCGCCTAATTGAGCCATTTTATCGACCATCGCATCGATAGCATCGTGTGCATACTTTGTCTTCTCACTGCCGGTCTTTTTGGCCGGCGCCCGCCCTGGCAGCATGATGTGTGCTACTGCTGCGGTCTTATTGGGCGGATAATAGGCCACAACGGCGACGCAGGAACCTATGGCACTGGACCTCAAGATTGCCCGCCCCCTGACGGCTTTGACTTGACCTATCTGCACATCTATGATTTCCTTCATTTCCTTTTGGCCCTTGAAATCCACACGTTCCAGGCAAAGAGGCTACACCGCCGCCGGTGATTTCCGTTCAAGGCAGGCTAACCATATATATAACCTTCTATTACAAGGAGTCAACCTCGTATTCGGCAACGAGAAAACCATCTCGCCGGCGTGTTTGGCAGCGGAAAAAATTTTGGCACAGTCCTATAAAAACGCCAGCCAATTCACAAAAGACGTGTTAATCTCCGTTGTGGCCCGTGTTGGGGCCGTTTAGTTGAATTGAATCGGCCTTTGTGGTATAATATAGCATCAGTTCAGAATGGGGGAGGGTACGGTAGTAGTCTTGCAGTGAACTCTCAAACAGGGCATTGTGTGCCATTGGATGTTGTGTAAGAGGTGTGTGCGTCATTCTGAATCCCGATGTATCGGGATGAAGAATCTCATACGTACGAAAGATGGAGATTCTTCGCTTCGCTCAGAATGACGGGGAGTTCGCGATAGAGTCTCACCGTTCGACGTGTTAGGGTCTTTGTTTAAGGAGAAGGTCTGTGGATATTAACAAAACGATGCTCATAGTGCCGCCGTTTTTGCTGGCTCTTATTGTGTTGTTGCTCGCTTAGCTGATGCGCTGGTGGACTGTTGCGCCGATTCGCCGCGTTGCCGCGTCGCAACGGGTACGAATTGTACTTCAAAAACCAGTGTGCAGAATTCGTCTGTCAACATGAAAGGGTAATCATGCCAAGGATAGGAATCGGTACACTTATACTTTTGGCGGCGCTGGTACTGCCGCGGGGCGGCATGGCGAAAAGCGCTGCGCCGATTTCGCAGATGTACGGCGAAGGCGGGGACGTGTGCACCGACAAAAAGGCGCCGTTGCTGACGGCTGGAGAGTTAGAGTTGTTTACTATCAGTATCTTGCCGGAGGCCGGCTGCTTTGACAGCCCGAAGCAAAGTTATATCCAGATCGAATGGATAAGTATCGCGGAGGTTCTCGGCAACGCAACCGCCGATAGTGGCTGCCTCGTCGAAGCCGATGCCGGTGGATTTGAGGAGTTGAGTTGCGATTTTTCCGGGTCGAGCATGAGCGTTTTGTTTCTGCTGAAGGCGTACGGGCTTGGAATCGGGTGCTTTGAAAAACTGCCGCCACAGGGAACGGTCGATATGCAACCTCAGTTGGCCTTTGCAAGTAAGTGATTATGGGAGGGTGATTTCGCGGCAAAGAATTTTTGCCGCTGCTGTTATGTCCTGATTCTACCTCCTTTTATTTCTCAGCAGGGCCGGTGCTCCTTACCGGCCCCGCTTCTTTGTCCAATTCTTAGGGCAACGCCCACGCACCCCACCGCGTGGGCATCTTTTTGCGCTCATCACCTAAATCCATATGTTACATCATCAACTCATCTACTCCTTGTAGGTGGATTGATATCGTTAGTACCGCCGGGAGATGGTTTTGGCGGTTGCCAGGCCGGTGAAGAAGTAGCGCAGGGCGTCGATGGGGTGGTCATAAACGCCGTCCTTTAAGGGAAGCTCCGGGTCGGCTGCGGAACCTGCCATGTCGGGATAATGATAGCACTGCATCGCCTCAATAAGCCTCACACAGCTATGATTAATGATGAGCCTGCTTGTGCCGTCGCCGGCACGCAGGGCCCTTCGGATAAGCTCAATGCCGGCCAAGATATTGCTTCGCATATATCGCGTCCGTATGCCCATCGAGCGCAGCTCGTTCACGCTGCTCGTGCCGGTAACATCGTTTCTGCCTGCGCCGGCAGGGTCGCAAAATGTCGCCGCCACCTGCTCTTCGCCGCAAGGCGTTCGCTGCTTAATCTCGTCTGCGTGCACATCAATCGCCGCCCGTGTGCGGACGTATTCATCAATCACCTGGACGCAACCATCTGAATCGACCTGGAGCCACAAACACACAAAGGGGTTCACAAAGCCAAAGTCAATTGCCCGATAAAGGGGCAGATTCTGGTCATAATCGACCGGTCTGACATGGACAGCCGGGTCGAACTCGGCAAAGACCACATTCTCAAGCGAGGGCCTTTTGCAGAGCATCTCCGCCTCAAAGCCGGCCCGGCTCGCCCGTCGCATCTGCGTTATGCAGTCATCTATCTTAAGATACCCGCCGGCTCGCCTTGCCTTGCCGCCGCAATCGCCCCAGAGTGGACACCGCGAACAGCTCCTGCCGGAGCATCTTTCAATCACCTCCCATACGCACCATTTGAATACGGGCGTATTGTTTTTGTCGGCATCGGTGATGAGCTTCTGCATCAGGCCGTAGGGCCGGTGCATCGTGCTTATCATCTCCATCGCAGCAGTGATACCTTCCGTGCTGTGCGTGATGAACTTGGCAGCGGCAAAGACCTGCTCATCGAAAAGCTCCACCTCGTCGCAGCGGAGCTTCTGAACGTGTGTGCCGCGGACGCTCGTCGCCGACTGCGTGAGCACCTCGACCGATGAGCCGTTTATAAAGCTGCATTTTTCCTTTCGTAGCGGCCCTGCCAGAAACGCTTCAAAGCCCCTGCTTAGAAAACCGGTTAAGTATTCATACATTCGGCCTGCCTGCTCACCCGAGCCGCCTAAAATTCGTATTTGACAGCCCGGCTTGAATACACAATCCAAGAGCGTCGCTATCGCGGCCAAGTCAGTCTTGCCCCCGCCTCGATTAGCCCATACTACGCAGTCGCCGTTCGGACGGCTTTGCGAATTGCGGTCAAAGTCGAGGTTGTACACATACCACAGATAATCCATCGGCGTCGCATGCTCAGCACAAAGCCTAACATCCGGCACGTCGATGCCTAAAAATACCTTGACATAATTTCGCAAGTCCCGCCTTGTCGTCGGCCGAGTACGCTGAAGCGTTTCATAAACGCCCGATGCTGTTCCAGCATTGCATGATGCTACCTTTTGGCCTGTATGGTCCATACCCGTATCTCCTTTCGTGAATGATTAAACTTGGCCCTGTTTTGATTTGTTAAGCTGTGCCTCGCCACCCGCTGTCATTCTGAGGCAAAGCCGAAGAATCTCAATCCCTCGCACACCCGAGATTCTTCACTTCGCTTGCGCTCCGTTCGGAATGACGAGCCTCACGGTTTCCATTTCAGGGTGTCGAGTTCGTCCTCGAAGACGAAGCGTGCTTTGCCGTTGGCGAAGACGACGCAGCCAGCAGTGCCGCGTCTGGTCTCGTGCTGTGCAATAAAAAGCTCCGGCCCACCGACCTGGTTCCAGCCGGGCTTTGATTCAAACAGCAGCACTATATCCTCGGGTAAATCGGCCCCGGCTTCGGCGGCATATTTATTCAGCGAATAACTGCAGCGGGCGCCCTTTTGGAGCGGACACGTAAACAAAGACTCATCGGTCTTTGTCTGCTCAAGGAGAATGTCGCACCACTTCTCGGCCTTTGGAAACCGTCCATCATTGTCGCGCCTGTACTCGCTTAACAGATCAGCGAGCTGGCGAATATTTGCAATGCACTGGGTACTTGGCAGCACCTGCTGCTCCTCGTCGGATGGAGGTGAGGACCGGACAAACGCCACGGTCACCACTATCGGCACGATTATGCCTAAGAGCGCAAGACGCCTGCCGGCCAGCACGCCGCCACTTGCCTTAATCATAACCAGTGCTATAACTCCGGTTACCAGCGCGATGGCAAGGGCCGCAATTCCTATCGGAATAAGCAGCCGCTCAACGGTGATAGGAAGCCAGGCCTCGCTCGGCCTAAGATAAATAGCCAAAATTGCAAACGCCGCAACGATGCAGATAATCGACAGTACCGCAAGCTTGCACATCTTCGGCTTTTGACTTTCCTCGGCCGGCTCAGGCTGAGCGGGCTCTGCTTGTGATTCAGGTTGTTCAGTTCCCTCGGTTTGTTCGGCAGGCTCAGTTTGTTCGGGTTTTGCTTCGTCGTTCATTACTTCATTCCTTTCATTGGATTAAGGCTGCATTAGATAACTATTTGGTTTCTGTGGATTTTGCTGCGAGCGATACGCAGATAAGCTCTTCGTCGTTGCGGGTATAGACATGTTTGTATGCAAAGGCAGGGTGCGACCATGCCACGCCACCTTTGCGCTCGTCGAGCTGTCCTTCGGTGGGACTGATGAGCTTTGCCCTTGAGATCTCCTCGAAGCCGGCGGGCGAGAGTTTGCTGATAACGAGTTCGCCCTTCTCATTGAGCATCCAGACCTTATCGGCGTGTTTGACCATGTGGATATTCGCCCAGCGGGCCTTCGGCACGGCGTCAAGGCTTTCCCAGATGCGGTCGCCCGTATTGCGGTCGAGGCAGCGAAGCTCGCCGTAGCTGTCCACGCCGTAGATATACTTTCCCTGCAGTATCGGTGTGGAGATGGTGCAATGCAGGCTATCGGTCTTTTGTTCGCTTTTGCCCCTCCGCCGCCAGACCTTTTCAACGGCGAGCTCGTCAGGATTGACTTTTAGCAAGAGCGAGCCATCGAAAAAGGCTGAAAAGAACAGGTACCCATCATCATAAACGGGGGTTGCGATATTCATCACCATCTCTTTCGGCTCAAAGGGATACTTCCAATAGACCTTGCCCGTCTGCGGGTCGAGGCCCACTATGTTCGCGCCAGTCCAATAGACCAGCACGCGCTTGCCGGCTTGTGTAATAATAATCGGCGACGAATAACCGGCAGGGTCGTCGAGGGCCCGCCACTTCTCTTTTCCGGCAGCTTTATCAAAGGCGACGATGCACGCGCCATCCCGGCCGCCGATTTGCACGATGACCAGCAGACCATCCACAAACGGCGCCGCCGCGATGCCCCATATCGGCATCTTAATCTTGTACTCGGTCCTGATGTCTTTTTTCCAGATGACATCGCCCTTGGCGGCGTCGAGGCAATGCAGGAAACCTGTCGCGCCTAACGAATAGGCCCTGCCATCATTGACAGTAACAGCGGCACGTGGGCCGATAGGATAGCCGACCCTTCTATATTCGCATGGATAAGTATGCGTCCACAGCTTCTTGCCGGTCATCGCGTCGAAGCAGTGCACCCGCTCAATGCTCTCGGGCTTGATAACACGGTCGGTTACATACACGCGATTGTCGGCCACGGTCGGGCCGGTGTATCCGCCGGAGATTTTAACTCGCCATACGGGCTCGAGCTTCGGTGAGTCGAATTTGGCGACTATACCTGTTTCATGCCACACGCCGTTGCGCGTAGGCCCCCGCCACTGCGGCCAGTCATCCGCCGATGCAGCGCCAGCCAACGCGCCCACCAGTAATACACAAACACAACTAAAATAAAATCGCCTGCTTAACATTCCTTCTCCTTGCAATTTAATGATTGATTCGGGCGATAATTATAACCGCTTGGCCCGCTTAATCAAGAATTTGCCGTTATATGTTCTTCTCGCACCCATATTATCAGGTGTGTTCAGCTAAGACCGTCAGCAGTTTGCTTGCAAGGGCGGGCGGCAAATCCGGCTGGTATTCGTTTGACTCAGCTGAGTCAGTAGTCGCCGTGTCTGTCTGTCGTGCCGCTGACATTATATCCAGGCACGCCCTGCGGACTGTCTCATCCTTATCGCTGTCGATAAGGCCGACCAGCTTGACCGCTGCTACCGGCGTGTATCTTGCGATAATCAGTTCGCCGGTGCGCCTTGCCGATTCGATGCGAAACTTCAATTCATCCGCAAAAAGCTCATCAGCCAACCACTCGCGGTACAACTGTGTGCTCACCTTGTACCTTTGCAATACCTCAGTCTCATCCATTCCACCTTCAAACAAATCGGCAATAACAGCCGATTGCTTCTTCGTCAACTTCCTCTTTTTTGTACTCATGATCGTTCCTCCTCGGAATCAACTCTCAAGAATATCCGGGCGATTCGTACTATCGCCTTTGCCCTTTGCTGTGCGGCTGTGCCTTGCCCGCCAGGGGCGGTCGCCGCAGCTATCGCTTCATCGACCGTTTGCTTCTGCCTATCGGTCAGGAAAAACACCGCCGGGTTCAAAAAGGCCTTATGTCCAAGCGTCACCGGCCTGACCGGCCTGTGTAAATTCTTCAATCGCTCAATCGCCGTTTTTGTATCGGGCAGCTTCTTGGCAAGGTCTTTCATGCTGAACCGCTCGCTCAGGGATTTGATAAGCTCAGCCTTTTTTTCAAGCTCATCGTGGCCACAGAGGCGATTGAGAGTCGCAAGAAGCATCAAAGTCTCGCTATCGTCAACCTGCCAGACGATACAATCACAGGTTTTGCGTCCGAGTTTCTTCAGGGCGCGGGCGCGGTGATGCCCGTTGATTATCTCAAAGCAGCCCGCCCTTTTTTGATGCGGCCGAACGATGACAGGCTCATAATTACCCGTCCGCTCGATATGTGCTGTGAGCTTGCCGAAAGCGGGGCCGCTCATCCGGTTCGGATTAGCCGGATGTGCGATGAGTTTATCAATTCCAACCGATTCAATTCGCTTTGTTTGCGACATATCGTTCCTCTCTGTCCTCTGACTTCTGTCCTCTGACTTCTCAATTATAGGACCTCCAAAAGCTTCCAAGATACCGGTACCGGTATTTTCCGCCTATATTGGGTCTGTTCACACACAGGGGCCGCGACGTCTAAGCTGGCAGCCGAATCTGCCGATGAATCTTCCAGGATTGTATCCCCAAATGTGGAAGTAAATAACTCGGGATAGTACAGTGGGAATAAAATACATCAAAGACCCTGAAGAGCCAAAGCGCCCGCCTCCGGTCGAGCGCACTCGCGTCAAGGCCATGCCGTTGCCTTGCATATTCACTGCAAAATCCATAATGTTCCTTGCCCTAATCTACTGGGTGATTTATCTCGTCCCCGTTTACCTCGAATCCCTTGCAATCGGGGTAACCATAGTATGGTTCGGTGCGGCCTTATTGCTTTTGATGAAGAAAGATTACGCCGGCCTGTTAATAGCTGTTGTGGCGGCATATAACTTTGTCCATGACTTTATTGTGGAGCTGCCGCAATTCAAATCGACTGCCGTCCAGATCGCCGGCGCACATAATATAGCCGAATCCACCGCTTCTGTTTCACTCATCATCCTGCTCTTGTTGGAAGCCGTTTTTCTTGCGTGTTTTCTTTACTACGCCGTATATATCCTGCCACCGAGGCGAAGGTATCCTTTCTAATGACATCTATAAGGTTTTCTACAGGACCCTTTCTAACATTTTCTTGGTGTTTACCTGTTACCACTGACACCGGCCCCTTTTACTACGAACTACCAACTACGAACTGTTTTTCCGGATTGAACCAGATGTAATAGACGGGCCGGACCGTTAACTTGCTAAGGACGTATCTTGTTCGTTCTATGCCCGGCGGCATCCGGCTGCGTTTGCCATAGGCCCGCAGAAAGTCGCTCATTTGCCGCTCTATAAAATCGGCCTCGTCTCCGGCCAGACCGTCAAGCTTGTCCTGTACTGCCTGAGGGTCAATGAACTCACACTCGTCTATCCCTACTATTCCTAACGCCTCGACAAGCTTGACACTTCGAGCGGCCCCTTTCCCCTGGTAACGCTTCATCCCCGCCTTTTCAAAGAACGGATGGACCATGCCCATCACCGCCATCGCTTCGATAAATGGCACACCGAGTTTCGGCATCGTCTCAGCGACAAGCTGGCTGGCAAGGCCAAGCCCGCGATACCGCGGCTCGATAATGACCCTGCTTATGCAGCGGATGTATTTATTTACCATTTGCAGTTGCAAACGCCTGTCGCCGAAACCGCAAAACACCCCACCCGTCGCGACATTACGAAGCTCAACGTGTGCTGTAGGCATCGTGTAAACAATCACGCCGACCACCGGAGCAACCCTCGCCCGAGCAGGGTGCGTATCCTTCATCGCGTAAATCGCAGCATGAGGACAGGCAACGCTCTGGCGATAGTGAAACATGCCTAAGTAGTCGTATTCACCAGGTCCCGCACGAACGATCTCGAGATGCCTGGTAACTGTGCATCCGCGTTCGCTCATCTTCACCTTTCAGAAAAAACCAAAACTTCTTTGCTCATGCACATAATCTGTTAAAACAACATCCCGGCGCGCCGGGATTCGGCAACTCAAAATTCAGACCTGCCTTCGTCTGTCTCGATAGATCACTTCCGTCTTACCGCCCAGGTGCTTTATCACCACAACATCCGGCTGCAAATCGCACAGCAAGTCATCATGGCTGCTCGCAAGCACAAACGTCCTGCCGTTTTGTTTGGCGATCTTGTTTATGTTATGCGAAATCACCGCCGCCGTTATCCGGTCCAGGCCGGAGCAGAACTCATCCGCAAAAATCATCCCCTTGCCGCTTGCAAGAGCCTTCGCCAGGCGATACCGATACTTTTCGCCGTCGCTCAGCTTCGTCGGCTCGCCCAATACCGAAAACACATCACTCAGGCCCGCCTTGCTCAATATCCGCAAGGCCTCAAAAAAATCACCCTCGATACAATCGACCAGCGCCCTGCCGCTTTCCAGTTCGATGTCGCAAAGCCTGAGCCTTTCATCCGCCGGGGCGAGCTTATAAAGTTCTGTCAAAAGCACGCTCTTGCCCGCGCCGGATGCACCGGTGATGTAGCAGATGTCACCGGCCTTAAGATTGATTCGGCATTTGTGACAGACCACGTTTGACCGGAGCCTGTCAAGGTCCAGCCCGAACATCTTCATCACTGATGTAACCTTGCCGGTTACCGGCCCGTCCCAGCGGAATTTCTTTTCTACACTATACGTTCGCATTATCGTCCTTTCTTCTCACTTCACTATCTACCAACGCCTGCAACCGCCTCAGCGCTTTGCGAACCTGATATACCGTAAACTCTCGTTTTCGCGCGATCTCTTTTTGCGACCGCCCCTCTAAGAAATAGTCCTTCGCAACAGCCTGTTCGAGGGTACTCAAGCGGCGGCGCCTCCGAAGGCACATTATGTACTCGCTCCCCAATAACCGCCGTGTCAGCCTGCGCACCCTTCTGGCAATCGTTGATTCACTAACTCCCGCAAGACGCGCCATCTCGCCAAACGAACTGCCGTTGGCCAGATACATCTGTATGAGGGCCTTGTCTTTGCCTTTCAGCATCTCGGCTCTCGTCCTCAACAGGTCCGCACTATTTGCGTAATCTGCCGTGCCTGGACTTCGGCCCGCCTCACTCGTCATCCTGTCAAATTCAAGATGGATTTTCCTCACCTTCCTGTCCTCCGTCCCGATGACATCGGGACTACGGAGGGTGGACCTGTCCTCACCCTCAATTGACAGAGGACAGAAATCAGATGACAGAGGACAGAAGACAGAAAAATCTGATTTCTGACTTCCGACATCTGACTTCTGACTTCCGATCGCCGCGTTGCCGCGTCGCAACGGGGCGGCCCTGTGAACTGGCACACCACCTTGTATCTCTGTTTCCGCTTCATATTCCAACCAAACTCATCATCGAATAAGTTAGATATCTACCAATCTCTACGCTATTTTAACATCATACACAATAATAGCAAGAACTTTTTTCGGAATTTTGCAATTTTTTTTCAAATTGAGCTAATTTTCGCAAGAACCCCCTTACTTGTGCCCCAGAAGGCATCTCTTGGTATGACCTGGGTAATAACACCTCATGGCGTACTGCAATCCCGGCACGCCGGGATGGTTTTTGGAGCTGCTAACCCGGATATTTCACGCACAAGATGTACCGCACCTGGTGCGAACGAAATGGCTTTAGGCCAGCCCATTGCCCACCATGCCATCGCCCCGTCGCGGCAGGCGACGCGGCAACGCGGCGAATAAACAACGCAAACTTTGGCAAAGAAGTAAAACGAGTCTTCAAAAAGGTTGAGAGGGGGCATGGACGTGATGGGATGTACCGAACAAGAGTATATAAGGTTACAAGTGAGAGGAAGTCAACGAAGCGGCAGATGGCGGTGATAGACGAGGCGACCTCCGCGGTGAGAAATGCAGGCTAACATCCCTGCCCGCCACCACCCACACCCTCCCCCACAGCACAGCAGCAGCTTGCTTCACGTCGCGAAGTGTTTTTCCAAAAGTGTTGACAAACGTCCTCAGGGTGGTAACATGCTGTGCAGTAAGAAAATTTGTCTTTATAAAGGGGTCTTGTCCAATGGCGGTGGTCGAGAGAACATGTACAAAGTGCCGACAACAAAAGGATGTCGGCGAGTTCGGCAAGAACAAGAGCTTAAAAGGGGGGGTCTCTTACTGGTGCCTTCAGTGTTGGCGCAAGTACCACGCCGAATATCGTGAGCGAAACCGTGAGAAAATCAGAACGCGCAACAGGGAGTATGCGGTCTGGTACTACAAAATACGGAAAGAAAGACTTAAGGCGGCCCGCGAAAGTGGTCAATTAGAGAATCAGCGCGACTGAGGCTGAACGGTACCGCCCTTTCGGCCTGTTCCGCTCAGTACTCCCGACAAGTCGGGACTGCACCAGAGAGTGGACTGTGCGCACAAATACACTCGCTCAGCACCGAAGCTGCCTTGAAGGGCTGAATGCACATGTGGCAGTTGACTGTTTCGCAGACAAGGTCAGCGGTGACTACTTGCCCTGTGCGGTTCGTGCCGTCAGTTCCTTTATCGCCTCGCACTGGATGCGCTTATCGTAATACCCATTCGCGTTCAGCCCATACTCTTTCAGGACATTGCTGTCCACCGCCTGCAGTTGGTCGGTGCGAATCAGCTCATTGAAGTTAAGCTTGCGCATCGTCACGTCGAGGTCATCGTCGCTTGCCGTGTTCTCGACAATGCTCAACAGGAAATCCAGGCCCAACAGTTCCATTCCGCTTTGCAGGTCTTTTGATCTTCTTCTGGTCGGCTCGCTTCGCAGTTTTTCACTTCTTCCTGCCTGCCTGGGCTTGGGGGCCTTTTCATCGGCGGACACCTCTTCGATTACTACTGCGCCGCTGTTGGAATAATGGCCGTCTGCCGCCCGAGGTTTGACAACCGTATCTGTTTGCATCTGGTTCACCTCATCAATCCTTTCTGTTTGTCTCAGATTTGTCGGCTCCGACCCAATCGTCGAAGCTGCTACCTCAACTCTTTGTCCTTCCACAACTGGGCCAACCGGCGGCACACTCCCGACTTGTCGGGACCGCGGCTGGGTTACTCTCATCGCTTTCGGCGGGGGCGTTGCCTCTCGCACCTGCTGCGCTTCCGGCTCCTGCTGCTGACTCACTGGTTTTGCCGGTGCCGCTACGCTTACCACTTTTGGCTTGCCGATTTTGCGCCAGTTTCCTTTTTCCAGTACTGCCTTTTTCATTTGACTTATCTCCAAAGTTACAATCCTTCGTTTTCGAGAACAAAACGATATATACCATCACGCGCATATTCAAACACGCGCGGCACATGCCATTATCGGCGCGAGCCTGCTTTTCGCTTGAATCAAACAACCGCCCCAAAATACACCTTAAAGGCCCGTTAGCGAATCCAGTCCGATAACAACTTACGCTTGATTATTACGAACATCGCTGATAGTTTGTGATGGAAATTTTGAAAAATATTTTGAATTGTCCCAACGACTTGCTTGCAGCAGCGAACCTAATCTTCATACAACGCCTGCTGATATAATCTGCGAAGAGCCGCCTCCAGTTCCTTCCCTGCCCTTATCACATCGACCTGCCGCATAGCCACTTCGACCCCGTTATTCCAGGTTTCTCCCATCTCCACAATCCCTTCTAATGCCGCCTGGCTGCTGCGGTACATGCCCGCCTCCGCCGGAACCGCCTCACCGTAGTCGTAAACATATACCAAACGGTCGCTATACATATCCTCTACCACATACGCCTCGTCCACCACGACCATCTCACACCCGGTCAGAGCAAATCCTAAAACCGTAATTGCAGCTATTACTGATCTTTTCATTATCGGCCCTTGACACTTTCGGCTGCTTCATTGACACCATTGGTTCCTGCTCTATTCTTCGGCAAATACCGAATCACCCAGCCACAAAAAACTCCAATTTCCAAACTGCTAAATGTCATTCTGAGCGCACCTCTTGTCATCCTGAGTGAAACGAAGGATCTCAGTCCTTCGCACGCCCCAGATTCTTCATCCCGCGTGTCCCGACACCTCGGGGATACATCGGGATTCAGAATGACGTATGAAGGAGTCATCCGAAACTTTGTCATCCCGGTCTTGACACAGAATCCAGATCGCTATATCATCTCAAAAGTATGGCTACAGACGAGGACAAATCGGTCTCTTCTGACAAAATTGATTGCAACAGCCTCACGAATATCAAAAGCAGGCGATTGTCTCTCGGCTTCAAATTCTGCCTCATGGTTATTATCATCACAGCGGCCTCTTGTGACCGGACAAATTTTAGTATGAACCAAGATTTTTCAGTTCATGTAATAAGTTTGATTTCATTCAATATTGCAGGGGATGACAAGAATTGGGAAGCCAGAAAATCAGCCTGCTACGATGTTATTAATACCCGTAAACCAGACATTATAGGATTCCAGGAACTTTTGCCGGTAAATCTCAAATGGGCGTTGGACAATTTCGGCCAACTTAGCTGGTACGGCCTGACCATTGAAGGAAGCCCTGAGGCATATCCCACTGATATAGAAGGGGAGTCCTGCCGGATTATGTACAATGCTAATCGCTTTACCGTCGATTCGGCCAACTCGGGAGCTTTCTGGTTCAGTCCGACTCCGGATGTACCTTCCGAGGGATGGGATGATTTGAGATACTGTGTCTATGTACGCCTGGTGGATATAAACACAGACGATGGCCTATATCTGTATAACACACATTGGGCCTTTGGTTTGGGTGGGCAAGATTCCAGGACCAATGCCGCCAAAATAATGGTGGACCGCATTTTAAGCCGAGCCCATCCCGAAGACCCTTTTATAGTAACCGGTGACTTTAACGCGACAAATTCCGATGCTGGTATTCAGATCCTGCTGCAAAACATGACTATAGTCTTGGAGCATCGGATCGACTGGATCTTTGCCGAAAGCGGTAAATACCAACTGGTAACTTCCGAGATCATCAGCGATATAAGCGGGATTCCGATATCGGACCATGATGTACTGGTGGCCCAGCTTACGATTGCAGAGTAATCAATCCTTTAATGAACTGCCCTAAAAGATGAAGAAACTAATAACAGTCAATACCGCAAACATTACGACCTTTTTCTTTTGTGTTTTGGATTCATCCGCCAAGACTATTACTACAGCGCAACATAGTCATATCTCATGCGGTACACAAGATTTCAATTGACTGATTTTTATACCCAATTTTCGAAGCTTTCGAAGCTTCTTTTTCCAATGGGATTTCCTGGCTTCTTG
>SDBT01004618.1_pt1 | contig 23327 bp, 16 predicted proteins | sample 2277101 | NCBI WGS metagenome assembly SDBT01 (sample SAMN10404973, study PRJNA504765) | marine sediment metagenome | isolation source: marine sediment core GS10_PC15, 103 cmbsf | place: Arctic Ocean: Southern Knipovich Ridge | collected 2010 | reverse complement strand
AGAACTACACAGTCAGATATTTAACCAAATGTGTTACCTATGTCCCCATACACCTGTTACCCATGTCTCCGTACATGTGTTACCTATGTCTCCCGTCTATACACCGTCAAGGGGGAAGGGATTCCGGGCTTGACGAGTAGTAGCTGTTCCTTAGCCAAAAGCCAGTGGTCGGGAGAACCATCAGTTCCTTCCCCCTTGACGGGGGAAGGCTAGTAGTCAGACACAGTGAATATTATGGATATATTCGTAGAACATGCCGCTGGATTGTTTACCAACGGGCTGGCAGCCTCGTTCTACTAATTGCCTATTCATAAAAATCTAGTGTGTCTGACCACTAGGATGGGGGTGATCTGAGGGAAATATTGATCCAGCAAGAGGTTAAGTTGACGACAGATTCGGGATACTACGAATACAGCGGAGTTATACATATCCATTCCAGATACTCCGATGGCTGCGGAACAATTGGGGAGATAGTTAAGGCGGCGAAAAGGGCAGGATTGGACTACATCATAATAACTGATCACAATACTCTCAAAGCTATGGAGGATGGAGCAGAAGGATGGTATGACGACCTCCTGGCGCTGGTGGGTGAGGAGATCGGTAGTAAGGGAAGAAATCATTATCTGGCCTTCGGGATTGCCGACACGATTGAGTCAGAAGGCCATCAGGAGGATGCTCTGCGCTATATGAAAGCAGTGAAACGCCAGGGCGGAATCGGTTTCGTCGCTCATCCTGAGGGATTACACAGCAAATCCTTTGATCTTCACTTATCTTCATGGAGCGAGTGGGATAGTCGTGATTACACAGGGCTGGAGATCTGGTCTTATATGTGTGATTGGGCGAAGAGCGTGACTCGATTTAATATTCTCTATTACTACCTCCGTCCCGAAAAAGCCATAAATGGACCGTCTCCGGATCTGCTGCGAAGATGGGATCGGGTGTGTCAGACACGTCGGGTCGTGGGGATCGGCGGATCAGACATACACGCTAATTACCCGCTCTTTTTCAGATTCCTGAAGTTTCTCTCATACAGGAGGGCTTTTCAAGGCGTAAGGACACACCTGCTAACGCCGTCGCCCCTGAGTTCCGGTCTGGACGAAAGTAAGAAATTGATATATACTGCGCTGAGATCTGGACACTGTTTCTTTGCCCATGACTCCCTGGCAGATTCCACAGGGTTCAGTTTCAGAGCCTTCGCAAGCGAAGGTCAGGTGCTGTTAATGGGGGACGAGATTGAGTTGAAATCAGAAGCCGAGTTGGAGGTAACATCGCCTGTGCCCGCTTGTCTGCAACTATTCTGTAATGGGCAATTGATAGAAGAGGAGACTTCAGCAAGGCGTTTGACGTGGAAAATCAATCAGCCCGGGGTATACCGGGTTGAGGCGCGATACAAGGGCAAACCGTGGGTATATACAAATCCCATATATTTGAGATAACGTGGGTTCGACGTAAAGTATCCATATTATCCATGTTATAATAGTGTGAATGCTTCTAAAATAGCCTTTTCAGAAGGGTCTCTGGAGGATTTGTCATTCCAGCGAAGGCTGGAATCCAGTCTCTCAAAATGATGCTTTGTTCTGGATTCCAGCCTTCGCTGGAATGACAAGCATTTTTATATCGAACTCACGTTAAGATAGGAATTGGACAGAATGCTGCTTGCTGACATGGGGACTCAGTATACCAAGATCTTCGACAGCGACAAGGGCGAATACAGAATAATAAAGAGCCTGGAATGGCAAGATGGACTCAAAGCTGATATTGCATGTGGGCATAACTGCAAAAATAAAGCGAATCGGGAAATAAATGAGCTTGTGGCGCTGGCAAAGGGCGCGCAGGCTCTAATCGAAGACGAATCTTTCGTTTTGGTGGACGTAGGTGGCAGAGACATCAAATCCGTCACCTTCAAAGATGGTGAGTACGCCGGATGCGATTGGAATTATATGTGCGGCGCTATGGCCGGGTTTACAGTCGAGCTTCTGGGCAATTATTTCAGCATAGATTATAACGGTTTGACTGTCGCGCAGGAGCATATACCCGTAATGTGCGGAGTATTGGGAATGGGCACGCTCTTCGATAAGATCGCCGATGGGCTATCGCCGGAGAAGGCGACTGCAATGTTCATCAAGGGCATTGCAAAGAGCGTTCATAATTTTGCAGGCAGAGGGGAAAAGATATATCTGTCAGGAGGATTATGTGAAAACAAGCTATTCGTTAATTCATTTCCATGTCAGGTGGCATTGTTGGGAAGGTATGTTCAAATAGAAGGCCTGAAAAGCTATCTGACAACACGGCATAAACTGGTACCCCTCCCCGCTGTCTGAGCATCTGAAGACATGCTGGCTGGGAGTTAGTGTTGACTAAGGGAGTTATAACAAGATGGAAGACAAGAATAAGACAAAAGAGCAACTCATGGATGAACTAGAAAAATCGCGCTGCCGGATTGCCGAATTGGAGGCATTGGAAACCAAGCGGGTGAAAGGTGAACTCCGGATGAAAGCCGCATTTGACGTGGTGCGTTCGTCCGTACACGAAATGAGAGAATCCGGCGATATGAAGGATGTATTAGCTTCTTTGTATGAAGCCTTGAAAGAGATTGGCATTGACTTCGAGAATTGCTCCATACAAATTATTGACGAGAAATTCAAGGGTTTTGGAATTCTGTGGCGGGGATTGTATCGGGGACAACATAAACTCCACTTTATGGGTTCAGACCGGGAGTATCCAGTAAACAGGACGTCGGTCACTAATAATGCTGTGTATGAAGCCTGGCGGAATAAGCGCCCCATCTATCGCAGGGATCTGAAGGCGGAGGACCCGTATGACGAGCTGGCGGATATAAAGAAAAGCTATAGTGTGGATATCCGGTCCATATTAGACGTGCCATTTTCTCATGGAACGATAGCGATAAACAGTATGCAGCCGAATGCGTTTTCGGAAACGGACATCCAGATGCTGAAGCAGTTTGCTGAGATACTATCGGAGGCACATAGCTGGCTTGAGAATATCACCAAGCGTGAGCGCGCAGAAGAGATGGCTCGCATCCAGCGCGATCTGGGAATGATACTCAGCGTCACAGACAGCCTTGATGAGATACTGAGGCTATGCGTTGAAGCCGCTATCAACGGGACGGAAATGGATTGTGGCGGAATTTACCTGGTGAACAAGGCATCTGGTGCCCTGGATCTGGCATTTCAGAAGGGATTATCTCCTGAGTTCGTGAAGAACGCGTCGCACTACGATGCAGATTCACTTAACGCTCGCCTGGTTATGACAGGGGAGCCTGTCTACGCGCAATATGAAACAATGGATGTGGACATCGGCGAGTCCGATCATCGCGAGGAGTTGCGTGCCGCAGCCATCATTCCGGTGTATCACGAGGGACAGGCTATCGCCTGCCTCAATATAGCGTCACACACACTTGACGATGTCCCTACTACGGCGCGACACATGCTTGAGACCATAGCTGCCCAGATCGGAAGCGTCATTGCGCGCATACAGGTGGAGAAGGAACTGCAGGAGAGTGAAGAGAAATACCGTGTTCTTGTGGAAAACGCCAACGAAGCCATTCTGGTGGCCCAGGATGGAACGCTCAAGTTTGCCAATCCTAAAACTGTGGAACTCATAGGCCATTCGGAAGAGGAATTGACCTCCAGACCTTTCCTGGATTTTATTCATCCGGATGATCAAGAGATGGTAGTTGAGCGTTACCTCAAGAGACTTAGAGGCGAAGAGGTGCCTCATACATACTCCTTCAGGATTGTTGATGGTGATGGGAACACCAAGTGGGTGGACATCAATGCAGTTTTGATAGACTGGATGGGGAAGCCCGCCACTCTGAATTTCCTGGCCGATATCGCCGAGCGCAGGCAGATGGAGGAGAGAATTCAACAGCAAAATGAGTTCCTGAACACCATTCTGAGATCGCTGACTCATCCATTCTACGTTATTGACGTCCATGATTATACCATTAAGCTGGCAAATTCTGCTGCTGGATTGGGAGACCTGTCAGAAGACAAAACCTGCTATGCCCTCACTCATAAGAGCGATGAGCCATGTGGTTCTATGGAACATCCCTGCCCAATTGAAGAAATAAAGAAAACAAAGAGAGCTATTACGGTTGAGCATATTCATTACGACGAAGATGGGAATCCGAGAAATGTTGAGGTTCACGGCTACCCGATCTTTGACAGCGCGGGAAATGTCGTCCAGATAATAGAATACTGTCTGGACATCACCGAACGCAAAAAGATGGAAGAGGTGTTAAAGGAGAGTGAAGAGAAATATCGCGTTCTGGTGGAGAATGCCAATGAAGGCATATCGGTAGCCCAGGATGGTATGCTAAAGTTTGTCAATCCAAAACTTGTGGAACTTGCAGGCCATTCGGAAGAGGAACTGATCTCCAGGCCCTTTGCCGACTTTATCCATCCGGATGATCGAGAGATGTTGTCTGAGCGTTACCTGAAAAGACTTAGAGGGGAGGGAGTTCCTCATACTTACCCTTACAGAATTGTTGATGAAGATGGGAATGCTAAGTGGATGGAGATCAGTTCGACTCTGATAACCTGGGATGGGAGGCCGGCCACCCTGAATTTCCTGAACGACATCACCGAGCGCAAGGAGGCAGAGAAAGCACTGCGAGAGAGCGAGGAGAAATATAAGGGCCTCTTCGACAATTCTATGGATGCAATCTATATTCATGACATGGAGGGGAGATTCCTTGATGCGAACCAGGCAGCCTTAGATATGCTGGGATATACTAAAGAGGAAATCAGCGGTTTGAGTATTGCATCCATAATTGACGAAGACCAGCTACCAAGAGCTCTTAACTCGATTAAGGATCTATTAGCAGGTAAGCATAACATGCAGGAATACGTGATGACAGGCAAAAATGGCAGAACTGTAAATGTTGAGGTACTGGGATCCGTTGTATATGATAGAGATGGAAAGCCATCCGCAATCCAGGGAATTGCTCGGGACATCTCCGAGCGTAAGCAGTTGGAGCAGGAGCTTCTGAGGATTGAAAAGCTTGAGTCAGTTGGCATTCTTGCTGGCGGCATTGCTCATGATTTCAACAATATTCTAACTGCAATTCTGGGCAATATCTCCCTTGCAAGGATGTATACAGATCCAGATAAGATATCTGAGAGGCTGGCAGAGGCTGAGAAGGCATCCATTCGGGCAGGAAGTCTGACACAGCAATTACTCACCTTTTCCAGAGGCGGAGCGCCGATCAAGACTATATCCTCTATTGCAGGGATATTAAAGGACTCAACCGCCTTTGCATTGAGCGGATCTAACGTCAAGTTCGAGTTCTCTGTACCAGACGACCTCTGGGCTGTGGAAATTGATGAAGGACAGATAAGTCAGGTTATCAATAATCTGATTATCAATGCGGACCAGGCAATGCCGGGAGGCGGGACAATCAAAGTGCAGACTGAGAACGTGACTGTGGGAGTCGAAGATATTCTTCCACTGGAAGATGGGGAGTATGTGAGAATCTCCATCAAGGATCAGGGAATTGGAATGTCGGATGAACTCCTCCAGAAGATATTTGACCCCTACGTCACCACCAAACAGAAAGGCAGTGGCCTTGGGCTTGCTACCTGCTATTCTATTATCAGCAATCATGATGGCTACATCACAGCAGAATCTCAGGTGGAAGTAGGTTCAACGTTCCATATCTATCTCCCTGCCTCCCCGAAGGAAATTCTACCACGGAACAGGGAAGTGGAAGAGAAGCCCACTATGGGAGCGGGACGGATTCTGGTGATTGATGATGACGACATGGTGAGAGAGCTTGTCAGCGATATGCTGGAAAATATTGGATATGAAGCAGCCCTCGCGATAGACGGCGCTCAAGCAATAGAGATATATAGAAATGCCAGGGAGTCAGGTTATCCTTTTGATGCAGTTATTGTGGATCTAACCATACCGGGCGGTATGGGTGGCAAGGAGGCAATTCAGAAACTTAAGGAAATTGACCCTGAAATTAAGGCAGTCGTCTCCAGCGGCTATTCCACCGATCCTGTAATGGCGAACTTCAGAGAATATGGATTCAGCGATGTTATTGCCAAGCCATATAGAAGCAAAGAATTGAGTGAGGTGTTGTATAGAGTAACGAATGACAAGTGATGAGTAACGAGTGACGAGTGATGAGTGAGAGATACGGAGGCGGTGAAGAATTTCACAGCACAGCACAGAGGTGCAGAGAAGGCCGGAAAGTCGGAAAGCCAGAGGGCTAGAAGAAGGGAAGCAGCAAAAAACGGGAGGATCTGAAATGAAGAGAGTATTTACGATTGCAATTGCTTTGGCCGTCATTCTTAGTTTGTCGTATACTTTTCTAATGGCTCAGGAATCGAGGGAAGAGTCAGAAGAAGCCAGAGACATGGATCATGAAATGCACAACGGTCCAGCCGAGCGGGATGAGGATGCTCAACATCATATGAGGCCTGAAAAGGATATGGACGCACCTTGTTGTGCAAAACCTGAAATGAGGCCAGGGCCTCGCTGCTGTGCGGAACATGACGGAAGAATGCCTGAGATGCCGGACATGATGTGCCATAGACTGATGGAGATGTTTGAGAATCAGATGCATGAGATCCGCGCGCTGCGGGAAGAGATAGCTGAACTGCGGGGAATACTGATAGGGCAGGGCAGCATGAGGTGGCGTGACCAAAGGAGAGACCCGGAACCGAGACGTGAGCGGGAACGCCGAGAGCCAGAAAGACGCGATGTCCGACGCGATGGTGATATAGAAGGACAGATAAGGGAGGTCGAGGCGGCAGTTGAGCGGCGTCCGGATGACATTGAGCTTCGGATGCGACTGGCCCACCTCTACCGGGAAGTCAACAGGATACAGGATGCTACTATGCAGTATAAAGCAGCTCTGGGGATCGATCCAGCTTTCGATCCGCCGTATCACGCGTTGGAAGAGTTGGGACACAGATTCCCCGATATGTTCAGGGAGAGAGAGGAGCCGCTGGAAGATTCTGCCGGGGAGGTTATCTCCGCCAACGAAGCGGAGATAGTATTAAAGACACGCGAGGGCGAGACTGTAACGTTTAAAGTGCCCTCCAGACGGAAAGAGGACGGCTCATGGGTTCTGAATGAAGACTTCTCGGAGCTCGCGAAGTCACTGGAGCCGGGTGAGCGGCTCATAATCCTGTGGCGCGAAGTTGAGGGGCAAAGAGTTATCCGCCGCATCGAGAAAATGGAAGAGGCGGAAGAGGAATAGAATGTGTAGTTTGACGCAATGGAATTATCCTCTGTGGTGGCGTACACATGTGTACGCCACCACAGAGGTGAGCAGACACACAGGTCTGCCACTACAACAAAAAGTCAATAATTGAACAGCAAGGTACTGAATTATGCTAATCCCGCTGAGAACTGATGAACCAACGCGAAGCATACCTATCATAACTATTCTGCTGATAGTGGCAAATATCGCGGTGTTTGTTTACCAGATAGCTGCGTATGGAATCGGACGGACAGATATGGCGGCTTTGAGGTATGGAGCCATACCTTACGAACTGATGCATGCGGTGGATATACCGCCGATTGCTAAATACTCGCCCTACCTGTCACTGCTCACGTATATGTTCATGCACGCTGGCTTTGGCCATATTATCAGCAACATGCTTGTTCTCAATGCCTTTGGGCCGAATTTAGAGGACATAATGGGTCACACTAAATACCTCTTGTTTTATCTCCTGGCTGGTGTGGTCTCTGCTGCTGTATATATAATACCCAATTTCAGATCATACGCTCCGCTGGTGGGAGCTAGTGGCGCGATCGCGGGAGTGATGGGAGCGCATCTTAGAGCATTGCCCAGAACCCGTATAGCGTGCCTATTTTTCTTTGTCTTTCGCGTAACGCTGCCAGCCGGCGTGATTCTTGTTACATGGATACTCCTTCAATTCTACTACGTGACAAATTCCGCGGATTCAAGCGTCGCATGGATTGCTCATATAGGCGGGTTTATATTCGGAATGCTGCTTGTGAGGAAGTTCGAGAGGCGGGTATCCCGCAAGCGCAATAACAAAACACCGAACGAGGAATTTTACGTTTGAAATCTGCAATTCGTAGGGGCACAATGCTTGTGCCCTGGGCACGCGCAGCGTGCCCCTACGAATAACAAACCGATACGCATTTAGCAATCAGACCACTTAGCATCTGCCGGGTGAGAAATGAATACCAAAAATCTGAAGAAAAAAGTTAAAGAAATAAACGATATACTGGAAACGGAACTTGGCATACCGGAGCGTTTTGGAGAGAGAAATCCGCTGGACAGCCTCGTGCGCACGATCCTATCGCAGAATACCAACGATATTAACAGCGGCAGAGCATACGCCAACCTGCGGGCGCAGTTCCCGACCTGGGAAGATGCTCTCAATGCTGATGTGCAGGAGATCGCAGATACGATACGAGTCGGCGGGTTGGCCAATCAGAAGAGCGCCACGATAAAAGACGCGCTGGCATGGATCAAAGATACCTACGGCGAACTGAACATAGATTTCGTCTGCGATATGGAGCCGGCGGAGGCCATCGAGATGCTCACAAAACTCAAAGGCGTCGGCCTGAAAACGGTGCATGTGATGCTCTCATTCGCCTGCGGTAAGGATGTCTTTCCGGTTGATACACATATCCTGCGCATCAGCAAACGGCTGGATATTGTCCCTGCCAGAGCTTCGGCGGACAAAGCGCACGAAGTTTGGGAACAGTTGTTTCCCAGCGGCAAGGCTTTTTCCCTGCACGTAAACCTGATAGAATTCGGTCGTCTTATCTGCCACTCCCGGAAGCCGGAGTGCAACGGATGCCCGTTGATGAAACACTGTATCGCATGGCCGGAATTTCTGGATGCGTGATGCTGGATGCTGGATGCTGGATGCTGGATGCTGGATGCTGGATGCTGGATGCTGGATTATGAGCCTATGACCCATAGACTCATAGACCTATAGACCTATACTCATAGACCTATAGACCTATTACAAAAGGAGCGAAGATGGAAGTACAACTAGCTGAACGGTTGAAAAAACTGCCACCATACCTTTTTGCCGATCTGCGCCGGAAAATAGCCGCTGCGCGGGAGAAAGGCGTAGAGATCATCAATTTGGGTATCGGTGATCCTGACAGACCAACTCCCGATCCGGTTATAGACGAGCTTTGCCGCGCCATGAAAGATGATGCTGACACAGATCGCCATCGCTATGGCTGTGATATACCTGTATCGGAGTTCCCTATAGCAATAGGTGAGTTTTACAATCGCCGCTATGGCGTTACGCTTTCGGAAGACCAGATAGTGACCACTATGGGCAGCAAGGATTCCATTGTCAAGCTGTCAATGGCCATTATGAACCCCGGCGATATGGGGATCGCATCGCGCCCCGGGTATCCCACCTACAACATCGGCCACGTCTTCGCCAGCGCCACTACGCATGAAGCGCCGCTTCTGAAGGAGAACGACTTCCTCGTGGATTTCGACGCTATACCCAATGAGGTCAGGCGGATTGCGAAGATTCTGTGGATTAACTATCCCAACAACCCCACGACGGCGGTTGCCCATCTGGATTTTTTCAAACGTGCAGTTGAGTTTGGTCGCGAGAACGACATTCTCATCGCCCATGATAGTGCGTACAGTGAGAATACCTACGATGGCTATAATGCACCCAGCATCATGCAAGTGGACGGAGCCGATGAAGTGGCGGTGGAATTTTTCTCATTCAGCAAGGCCTTTAACATGACCGGATGGCGAGCGGGATTCGTCGTAGGCAACGTATCAGCAGTAAAAGCGCTCCAGACTGTGAAGGAGAACATCGACAACGGCTCACCACGCGCTGTGCAGTTTGCCGCAACCAGGGCACTTTCTATGGCAGAGGAAATCATTCCACCTATCAACGCCGTTTACCAGCGACGCCGCGATATGGTGGTGGATGTCCTCAACCAGAGCGGCTGGTCACTGGATAAGCCCAAAGGCACTATTTATATCTGGGCGCCGGTGCCGGAACAGTATAATGGCTCAAGCGCAGAATTCGCCACGGATCTTCTGGAAAAAACTGGCGTGGTGGTAACTCCGGGCCTGGGTTATGGTCAATGGGGTGAGGGCTATTTCCGTATTTCGCTGACCTACCCGGACGATGTGCTCAAAGAGGCTCTATCACGTATCACAGAGATGAAACTGTAGGGAGTTTTTCGGTACTGTATGCTATAGACCGGCAAGCAGAAGAACGGGCTTTGTAGACTCAGGTTTATTGTTCTTTTGGGATCATCACCCGGAGATCATTGAGAGTTTGACGGCCTTGCTTGAGAGATACAAGGAGGAGGGGCGCAAAGCCCCAGTTTTGAAATAGCATTGGCGGAAGTGTGGATGACATGAGCAAACTGAATTTGTGATAGGAGATTTGAAGTGGGTTTCATGGATCGATTGATAGAAAAAGCCCAGAAAGGGCCGAAAGTGAATATAGTCCTGCCGGAATACATCACTGAACTTCAGATGATGGAGGCAGGTGAGCTGAATGCAGAGGATGCAGTATTTCTGAAGGCGGCAGAACAAGCTGATAACGATGGAATAGCGAAGATCATTTTGCCGACACCGGATCTGCTCAAAGAAGATGCTCTTATCGGTGAGTTGGGTGAAACATACGATAGGAAAAGGGCTGAGACAGCGGAGCCGGGCAGGAAAGTCCGCTCGCTTGGGAAACGGATGATGCAGAGGAACGTCTGTAATCTCGGCGCGCAACTGGTGGCATCGGGCTATGCGCACGGCGCTGTAATGGGCAAGTATCACCCCACCCGTCGCGTTATACAAGCGGCGGAACTGTGTATTGGGGCAGCGCCGGGGCAGATTATGTCAACAATATCGTTTTTCGATCTGCCTGACGGAATCGGTTTGCCCACTTTTGTGGCATACGCGGACGTTGCTATCAATGTGGACCCCGCCGCTGAGGAACTGGCGCGGATCATCTCGACCAGCGTTTTGACCTACCGGACGCTCATGGATGAAGAACCTGTCGTATGCGTGGCTTCGCACGAAACCCATACAGGTGAAGGGAAATATATGGATCGGGCAAGGGAAGCTCTTGAGATCTATTCCAAATCCGATAATGCTGTGAAAACAATTGATGGGCCCTGTCAGTTGGACGCCGCATTTGACGAAGGGATTGGGAACCGCAAGGGAGCTATTTTCCATCAGTCTGGCTGGGGTATGCCGAACCTGGTAATCTTCACAAATCTGGATTCGGCAAATACTAACTACAAGATTCTGAAACTGATAAGTGATTCAGCAGACCTGAGAAATAATCTATGCACCCAGGGCCTGGGGTTGCCGGTGGACGATCTGTCAAGGGGCGATTCGTGGCAACAGGTATATGGTACCATTACCGTCAACGTCCTGAAATGTCAGCAACTGCTTCGGGATGGCGTATACGAGGAACCCCGACAACTTCCGGACAATATCGTTCTGTCATTTTCATGATACTATTGGCGAATTCGGAATTGCTGTTCGTTCGGTCGGGGTTGGAAAACCCCGACTATCGGTTAGTGGGGATTTTATTATTACCGATAGACGGGACTTTCCAGTCCCGTTATAGCTGTTTCAGTTAGAAACGATACCCATTAGCGTTGTAGTGGCGCACCTGTGTGTGCGCCCGGTATCAGGGTTTTGGCGTATATGGACAGACACATAGGTCTGTCACTACAGTCTCATTTCTAACCGAAACAGGTATTAGATGAATTCGCCAACAGTATCAAATGCTTATCAGATCTCTTTCATAAATCCATGACACGTATCAGCCAGCCGATAGCCATAATTTGTGTAAAATAGTTGTGCCCGGTGGTTCGTAATATCGGCGCTGATGGCAGTATTCTTATAGCCAATTTTCCGCATTTCCCACAGATTTCTCTGAAGTAGATAGCGCCCCCAGCCTTTCCCCTGTTCCTCCCTCTCGACACCAAGCCACTTGATGAAAACCCAGTCCTGGGCTTCGCTTGCTTGACAGTATCCACCCATAGACACCGATTCACAGACTCCTATCTCTTCGCCGCTGCGAATGGCCTGAACTGTCAGGCCCGGCAGAACACCATGTCCCGGCCTTTGACTGATAACAATCTCCACATTTTTATCTGGCAATACAGGTTCAGGAACACTGTATTGCGGGTAATTCATGAACACCTCGCCCTGGCTTGCCTCATTTACCTTATAGCCATTCATACGGAACAACGCACAAATATGGTTTGTTCTATCCGAGATCAGCCCAAACCTGAGATGATAGAAGCTATAGCTGTATTCGTCATAAGCGTAGGAAATACGGAAAGCTCTAATGTCATTCATGCCCAACTCGCGCAGGTATTTTTCTGACTTCTCCAGAATGGCCTGCCCTACCGGACGGCAGCCGCGCTGATAAGTCAACATGCGAATCAGCCCTTTTTTCTCCCGCCGTCCATCCTTTCCGGTCTCCGCCACGGCAACATCCGAGAAGCCGACTATCTTCCCATTTTGCTCACCGATAATGATCTTCTCCGAATGTAGTCCTCGATCGGGCCTGTTAGCGTTTTTTCGATGGCGAATCCCGGTGCTGAACTCGTCCGGCGATACAGGATAGCAGTGCGGTACTCCAGAAAACTGCTCATTATAAATGTGAGCCAGCCCCTCTGTGTCTGCAATATCCCTGCGTATGATCTTCATATCTTCTCCTTGTTGAGCGACTTCCGGAAATATCCAGTGGTAATACGTATGATTATACTATCCGCACATCAGGATTATCAAGGACTAATTGGGAGCCTTTTCGGAAAACCCTCATTCGCTTGACAATCCTGCAAGAACACCCTATAATGGGAAATACCTGTATCCGCATTTTTGGAGATTACGTTGGTTATATAGAGTAGACATTATTGAGAATAACACGATAATACAAATTCTGTAGATTATTTAACTTTTGTGCTATGACTGGATTCCAGCCTTCGCTGGAATGACAGACCCCCGCAATGTCATTCCAGCGAAGGCTGGAATCCAGACTAAACAATTCACTATTTCCAATAATGTCTAGTATGGCTATGTGGTTGGGAGGAAAAGGCAGCCACGCTACTGATGGGAGGGATACAATGAACCGACGCACGTTCGTCAAATCTCTAATAGTGGGAGGAGCCGGATTTCTTATTATGAACGCCAAACAACATGCTTCAGAGCAGCCTCAGAGCGGCAGGAGCTTTGATAAATCAGCAGCAGTGCGGGAACTGGGAGAGCATCGGTTAGCCAGTATAGAAGCCCGAAAGTTACGTGACCGTTTTCCACGCCGGGTTGGTCGCAACGCTAAAGGCAGGCCAGTAGGCCGCGGCGGCAGTTACCAGGTACGTATCCTCACCACCGATAAAGGCATCCGCGGCTGGGCTATGTCATGGATGCCTGATGAGCGGGTGACCGGGCTTGAGGGGATGCGTATCTCCGACCTCTTCGATCTGGAAAACGGCGCGTCTCCACAAGCCCAGGGCATAGCCCTCCCGCTTTACGACCTGGTGGGGCATATCCTGGGAAAGCCGGTTTATGAGTTTATCGGGTCTCAGGGACCGACGGAATTACCTATCTACAGCGGCGCTATATACTTCGACGATCTGGAACCGGAAGACGAGCCTCGTGGTGTTGCTGGTGTGCTTGCCTCCTGCCAGCAGGACTATGATCTGGGTTATCGGGCATTCAAATTGAAGATCGGACGCGGCTACAAATGGATGCCGTCTGATGCGGGGACGCGGCGCGACGTTGAGGTAGTTCGGGCTGTTCGGAAGCGTTTCCCCGACTGCAAAATACTGGTAGATGCGAATGATGGCTATACTGTGGACGGTTTTATGCGCTATCTGACAGCCATTGCCGACTGCGATCTTTACTGGATCGAGGAGCCTTTCCGAGAAAATCGCGACGACCTGATGAAGCTCCGCGAGCACATGAGCAAGGTCAACTGTCGCGCTCTTATAGCGGAAGGGGAGGGGCGCACGGCAAATAGGGATCCGGCAGGCCCGTATGGTGGATACACGCAGGAACATATAGACACCCTCTACGCTCTGGCGGCTGAAGGTCTGGTTGATGTCTTCCTGCTTGATCTGGGTATTGTGGGATTCACCCGATACCGTCATATAATGCCGCATCTCAAGGAAGCCGGTGTGCTGGCGTCACCTCACACGTGGATGTGGACGCCGAGGCCATATTATACCGCTCAATTGGCTGCGGGAGTAGGCAACGTGGTCATCGTGGAGGGGATACCAGGAGCGGCTGATGGCGTGGATTATTCTGCCTATAAGTTCGTTGACGGGAATTTGATTGTGCCTGATACTCCCGGCTTCGGGTTATTATTGACAATTTGATCACCTTGACATCTGGCTTTCTGTCATTGGGGGGAGAACACTTATGAAATTACTTGTTTTTATGGTTCTGGTGCTCATGTGTTTCAGATCAACTGTCCACGCGTATGAAGGCCGGCGCGCTAACTCAGTGCTTCTGAACGGCGAGTGGGAATTTGCCATTGGTGAAGGCGACGAACAGGCTGAGATGCCGGAAGGTCAGAAGAAGCTGGATTGGAAGCAAGCCACCTTGCCTGGTCCGTTCATGCAGTGGGGTGAAGGCGCTGCTACCAACATCAAATTTGTCTGGGCAAAGAGGATATTTCATGTCTCTGAATCCCAGGCAAAAAATCTGGCGGTGCTGCGATGGAATCGTATTGAATTGGGCGCGGTGGCGTTTATCAACGGTCAGAAAGTGGGCGAAAACGAACCGACAGGACCTTACCAGGGCATTGTTCCTGAAGGCGTGATCAAACCGGGTGAAAACGAGATCGTGCTGAAAATACCGGGCGCAGCAGGTGTGCGAAAGGCGAAGAGCGGGTATTTCCTGATCCCTGCGGGCTTTGGAAGCTGCCATAAGCGGGGAATACCTGCTGTGACAGATGACGTCTGGATCGACTTCGCGGACACGGCATATATGAAATGGGTGCTGGCTATGCCCGATCTTGACGGCAGCGAGGTAAATATAAGAGTTACGCCTACGGGTCTGGAACGCGTGGATGATATACAGATAGTCGCTCAGGTCATGCCCTGGCCGAATGGTGAGGTCGTAGGCAAAGGCGAAGCGTCAGCTCGGCTAATGCCGGATTCATCAAGTAATGAGCATTTTGTCGTCCAGGTTCCCATGCCGGGTTTCAAGCCCTGGACTTATGAGGACTGCAATCTCTATACTGCCCAGATTAAGCTGATGAAGGATGGTAAAATACTGGATGAACTCAGCTTCCGTTTCGGGATGCGCGAGATTAAGGTAGTTGACAGCAACTATAAGCTGAATGGAAAAAATCTGCGTCTGAGAGGCTCCAATCTGGTCTTTGAGTGGGATTGGGGAGATATTATCACCGGGAAGGAAAAGGACTATCTTGTTACTGAAGCGCGGGAGATGAGCATGAACTCCTTCCGAACCCATACGCGGCCACTTCCTCGGCTCTGGGCGGACATCTGCGATGAATATGGAACTATGATACTCGCGGAGTTTCCGTGCCTCTATAACTACCGCGACTACAAATTCACGCCGGAGGAATACGAAATCTGGCATGAGAATGTGTTGACCGACGCGGCTGGATGGATGATGCGGCTCTGGAATCATCCTTCGGTCATCATGTGGGTTTTATCCAACGAGTCCAGACGCGATAATGAATGGGAGGAAGGTCCTTACCAGGATTTTGTGAACCAGCTTGACCCGACGCGTCCCACGTTGCGCACAGGAACTACCGGCACGAGGGACAACTTCGACGTTCATACTTGCGGGAATACGGTTGGGACTGCCGAGGGACAGCTTCTGAGAAGCATATCCGGGTGGTTTCCACAGGCAAAGGGACGCACGCTGACCAATACCGAATATATGAACAGCTTCTCACGACCGCTGGAGCAATGGACTGGCAAAGAGGATCGAGAAGCTGACCGCCTGGCATACGCTCAACTCGGTATGGAGCATACTGAAGCCATGCGACGGGCGCGGCTGGACGGTATGTGGCCCTATATGTATGCTGGCTGGACGAGAACGCGTACTGGAAGGGAATGGAAGGCAGGATTCGCTCAACCGGTGTCGGCCTGCTGGCACAGTTCCCTGTCGCCGGTGCTGGCAAGTCTTGATCTCTTCGACCCAAATTATCTCACAGGCCAGGAGGTTACGACTGACCTCTATCTGATCAACGATTCCTGGCACGACGCTAGTATTCACGTGGATCTGCTCCTTACAGATGAATGCCCGGAATTTATCCCTGAAGCGGAGTGCTTTGATGAGCCGCTGGCCAGTTGGAGTTTCGATTTCGAGCTTGAGGCTGACAGTCTCACCACGACGCCTATCACATGGAAACTGCCGGATGAAGAGGGAAGCTACTGGCTAACCGCCCGGACGACCGGCATCCCTGGCCGTCCTGTTTTAAGCCAGCGCTTTGTTCGCGCTATAAAGTCTGCCAAAGTACCAGATTCGGCAAAAGATCGCACATTTATTATACTCGGTGGTGGTTCAGCCGCGAGCGCGTATTTCGAGTCGAAAGGGTTGAAAACTTCCAGACGCCTCAATGATCTTAAGCCTGATGAAAACGTGGTTATCATCTGGAACGCCTCTAAATTGACTGCGGCGGACAAAAGTTATGCACAATCTTTGAAAAACTTCGCAGCCGCAGGTGGGCGTATAATTGTTCTGTCCACAAAGTCGTGGGATTGGCAGGAATTGTGTAACGTTAGTATGGGTAAACCAAATCCCCTTTCGAGAGCTTTCGCATATGATGGGGTAACACACCCTATGCTTTCTGGCATTCGCGGGGATTGGCTTATGCGCTGGAATGGCCTGCCCGGGACGGTGGCTGTTAGTCTGATCGAGGAATCTGATCTGGAAGATATAGAGAAACTCATTTGGGCACGGGAGATCGGCGCCATAGTTGCGGCGGAAATTCCTGCTGCAAATGGTGGTGGTAAGATACTCTTCTCGCAGCTTGACATCCAGAGCCACGTGGATAAATCGAAGCATAATTATGACCCAGTCGCTGAGAGGATATTGCTGAATCTGTTGGGACAATAAACCGTGTTTTTCTGTGATATTTCGGGATGGTTCATTTTCCAGTATAATTAAGGCAACACTTTCTGAATATGGCTGAAAATCCCCCCAGCCCCCTTTTCAAGGGGGAGTAGCGGACTTCGCCCGCAGAAGGAAAACTTGAGGACCTTCAGACCATTTAGTGGTTTAATGGCTAAATTCTAGGCTCTTCCGGCTTAAGTGGGGTAACAAAATCTGAGACCTCAGGAGCGGGACAGGAATGTCCCGATTGCCACCGATTACCCCACTTAACCCCGAAGAACCAAATTCTATAAGGTGGAAAATACTAGTTTTGCCACTGGATTCCAGCCTTCGCTGGAATGACAAGAAATATGTTATTTGGCGATCAGACCATTTAGAAATTATCCGAAAATCTGGTTTCGATACAGGCTGCGCCTACTCGACCGACGATTTTTGGATAGGCTTTTAATCGAAGAAATCCTCATCCCCTTCGGGCAGATACTTCCTTGCAGCTTCCTCGATGAGTTCCACACCCATGCCCGGTTTGTCCCAGACCTCTATGAAACTGTCCTTGACGATTGGATCTGGAAGCCCTTCGACTATATCGTACCACCATTCCGGTCTGCCAACTGGATACTCGAAAGCTATGTAATTCTGCGGCAAGGTTGCCGATACCTGCACCAGGGCAGCAAGACCAATGAGGCCATCGCCAGTGCCGTGTGGAGCCATTAAAATGCCGTGAAGGTCTGCATATTCTGCCACCCATTTGAGTTCTGCTATGCCGTCTATATCGCATGGATCAAGGCTGATCCATGTGCTACATGGGTAAATTTACGAGTGCATGAGTCTCACCTGACTTGTAGGCTGCCAGGATCACCTCCAATGTCTTCCGTCCTTCCTCACCGGGAATATCCGGCGGGCGTCCCTCAAATACTGCCTCAGCAAATCGCTCTATATAGGTAACATAAGGTTTTGCTCTTGGGAGCGAGATCGTTGTCCATTCGCCTTTTTCCAGACCATCCACATTGTTGTCTGTGTATACGAGCAGTTCTCCGCCTGCAAAGATGATCTGTCCCTCAGTACCGTATATCCGGTTGCCTGTTGCCGTAGTACCCCGAATGCCGGATGGATTCGCCCCAGGCGCGCACGACGAGGTCATCAGCGTTCCCAAAGCTCCGTTCTCATAGCGTATGTTCACGGTAATGGCATCCTCCACCTCCACATCAGTGCGGAAAGTATCATACTCGGCAGATACGCTCTTCACCTCAAGACCGGTGACATAGCGCAGGCGGTATATGTCGTATATATAGTTCATGATCAAAATGCCGCCGCCCGATTCGCCTTTAGATTTTCGCCACGTTGTTTGTACCCGCCCTGTGTAACCGCCTGTCCAGTAACTGTCTGGCTTGTTGGAAGCGCCGAAGACCTGTGTGGTCATGACCTCACCTATGGCTCCCTGATCAATCAATTCCTTAGCCTTGATGGTAGCGGGGTGATAACGAACTCCGGCTTCCTTGGATGAACACAAGACACCTGCTTTTTTGCAGGCAGCGATCAAGGCATCCGCGTCCTCCAGAGTAGTAGCCATGGGCTTTTCTACTATTACGTGCTTTCCCGCTTCCGCTGCTTTTATGCCCAGCGGCGCATGTAGATAGTGCGGTGTGGAGACAATCACTGCCTCAACACCCGGGTGATTGAGCACATCATCCAGATCGGTGAAACATGGTATCCCGAACGTCTCCTGATAAGAGCGTGCTACGTGCTCCACCGGGTCTACACCGGCTATCATCTCAGCATTCACGGCGTCCTGCATCACTCCGCCAGTTGATTTGTAGGCGATCTCGCCCAGACCTATCATGCCAAATCCCAGCTTCTTAGACACTTGATGTCCTCCTCTTAATCTGATTGCGCGTATTGCTCCGTCCTACACAGTTATTCCCCACCAGAAATTGGTAGAACCAGTATGCCATTCTACCGGGATATAGTCAAGTCCATTTTTTTAATCCCCGATTTTGGGCCAAACCATCAGAGACAAGGTACTAGGGCTTCCGAACTTTGGCCAGGCCGGTCTGCCATTCCTCACCTTTCTTCCCCGCATAGACCATGTAGTAGGTATCACCGATCTCAATGACCTGGGGCGTAAGGACGCCGTCGCAGTCCCACGCGTCGCGGTTTGAGGACGGAGTGAATACGGGATTGTGAGGGTTAGGCTCAAACGTGCGGAAGTCCTGGGTACGGACGTGCCCGATCCGCCAGACCTCGCCGTCGTAGCCACCATACAGTATATGGAAATATCGCGGCCCCCTGAAGATCTCCGCTTCACGGACTGCCCGGCTGTCCCATGCTTGCCCGCTGCCTTTGAAGACGGGATTGGCCGGGTTTTTTGTGACCGATGCGGGGTCGCTGGTGGGCGCGGTCGCATGGCACATGGTCAGACCATCCTGGTATGACTGCGTCGCTTTGCCCGTGTAGATGATGTGAATCGTATCGCCCACGACAGCAACAGAAGGATGGCTTGAGCCGTCGCGTTCGTATTCGGCATCCGCGGGGATCACGGGGGTCGATTGGACGCGTGTCCACATACCGAGGTCACCGTCACTGACAAGCAGTCCCGTCTGCTCAGGTGTCGTCTTTCCCTTACCCCGATAATACATGTAGAATCTATTGTCGGCGGGGTTCAGAAAAGGAAAGGGGTACTCGACGGCAGCGTTGTCGAAATCTTCCTTCGAGGGCACGAGGATAGGATTGCGGGGGTCCTGTTTGATGTCCATGAGGTTGTCGACAGGAGCCGTGGCGTGCATCATCAGCCAGCGGAGTCCGCGCTCGCGTTTGCACCAGATGTAATGCACCGTGTCCTCGACGACGATTGCGTGGGTTGCCGCCGCCCACATCGGCGGATTGAGGGCAAGGATCGGATTGCCCTTCTCGATTCTCCTGAAACCTGCGAACACCTGGAATGGGATGGCGTCTTCGGCCTTCGGTTGATGACCAGAGTCCGGCTGTAGCTCTCCAACAGCGGCGTAGCTCCAGAGAGTAGAAGGACAGAGAAGTGCAGCCACGATAGTAAATCTCATTTATCTATTCCTTTCATTCAATGCCTCAATAGCCCAGTTGGGATTCTCCAGAGCCTCATAAACGACGCCGCCCTCCACGTTGGCAGGCATGGGAATCCCTAAAAGATAGCAGAGAGTAGGTGCGACGTCCACCACTCGCACCTGCCTGCCAAGCGCGACGCCTTTGCGGACGCCGCCGCCTGAGAGGACGAAGGTGGAGTGCTGACCACCTATACCCAGGACTGACGAGGGAAGATGCTTACCATGCGCTCCGTCGAAATCTGCCCGCAGAGCATAAACCACGTCTCCCACCAAATCTCCCCAGAGGTTGACCATCTCAGCATCTGCGCGCGTCAAAGCGAGAGAGAAGGGATACTGACCTGTTTTTGGGTCTTGATAGGTATGCAGCGCGGCGATGATCTCGCGCTGAGTCGCTTCGTAGTCCTCAGGCTCAACAATGCCGTCAGGTTCGCGCCCTTTGAGGTTGATGAAAATATGCACCAGGCCCACATCGACTGCCCTTGTCTTTGACCAATCGATCTCACGCTTGCCGCCGGGAGCATCTTTGTAGACAGTGAATCCAGTTTCCTCAAGCACTTGCGTGACGTTTACCGGCCTGAATCGACTGGGTGTGCCTCCGTGATCCGAACAGAGCAAAATCACTGTCTCATCATCAGCCAGTTCCATAAGCCGGCCGATCATCCGGTCGATGGAAGCATAGGTGCGCGCAAGCCCGTCGCGGCATCGTTTGATGATTTCCTCAGACGCGCCACTTTCTTCGTCAGACTGTCCCAGAAAGAAGTGATCTGCGTAGTCGGAGGCGTGTGTCTCCACCATGAGTAAATCCCATTGACGCTTCCCGGCCAGGTATTGAGCTACGTCAGCGAGACGCTGGTGGTGGTATTCAAGCAGCTCGAAATATGTATCATCATCTATGACACCCAGCGCATCGCGTCCGGGATTCTGGAGAAAAGACCCAACTTCTTTATCTATTTCACGTGCCAGTTCCGCAGGAGAGGTGTAACCTTCCCGCGGCCATATCTGCGGCACGAACAACTCAAACATATCCGCTGTGGGGGAGAGATTGATGAGTTTCATACGAACGTAGCCCTCTACATCCGACCCATCAATGCCGAACGTATCCAGCCACCAGTCGCTCCATTCACCTACAGCCAGATCTGCCACTTTATCATTTCCATTTCTGCTGCGGCAGATACGCGCGCGGTCATAACCATTCGCTGCTGAAGCGTAGATAAGCGCGAAGAATGGCTTCGGCGTTCCTCGCTTCCCTCGATTCATATCAGCGCGCCCTCTGGCAAGGGGTTGGATGGTCAGTGTGACTTCCAACGGCAGCAATTCTGAGTCAGGAAGATGCTTCCATCCCTTGTTGGTTGTCAATTCAATAGTTACCGGGTCAACATTGCGAACGTTTTGAAGTGCGCTGGGATCCACAGTCTCAGGATCACGCATACCCCCGATCCGACGCGGCGCCCATTTTCCGCCAACAAACAGATGATAGCCAGCTATCTGATGGTGATTCGAGACACCCGGCCCTGTGCCCTCTACCTGCATCCCCGTTGTAACAGTAGGCGGCCACGACATCTCCCATTTCACCAGAATTGGGTTGCGGCCAACTCGCTCCACAAGATTCCATAGATATTCTGATTTACAAAGTCCTGTGTTGATACCCCAGATGGTCTCATCCAATTGCTTGCCTGTAGCGCGTATGTTGAAATCCATGACCTGATGGGTGCCGGGCCATGATCCTGTGCAGATCGCCGTCCAACCTGGGGGAGTCAGCGTGGGAAATACGCCTAGCATGGGCCTATAGACACCGTATTTCATGAGTCTGGCGATGTTAGGGGCATGTCCCCAATTCGCCATATTCTTAACCAACTCCATACTGGCCCCATCCATTCCTATCACGATTGCTCGTTTAGCTGGACTATACATTTCTCCCCCTCAATTCCTTCTGGGAGCGCAGGCATCTTGCCTGCATTATCTCATGTTGCAGGCAAGATGCCTGCGCTCCCAGTAGTACACATCAGCATCCTGCCAGGAAGCGCGCCCCCAGGAGGATTCCAAGTTTTCTTTCCTCCGGCGTATTAGTGTAGTTGGCATCCTCAAGCTCGATGCTCACACAACCGGAATATCCAGCGGATTGCAGTAGTTGAAACACCTCCACCCAGCGCACAATACCGTGACCGGGAATGGTATAGCGCCAGTGCATACCACCATAGCGAACTGGCCTGGCGAATGTGGGCGGCTGCTCAATGCCGAACTCGTATAGATTCTCAATGAGCAATTGGGTATCCTTGCCGTGCATGTGGACTACCCGTTTCCCGAACTCACGCAGGAATCGCAGGGGATTGATCCTCATGCGAAGGAGGTGCGACGGATCGAAGTTGATGCCCATAGCTTTCGACGGGATCTCCTTAAAGAGCGCCCGCAGAGTTTCCGGAGTGCAACAGAGAGCGCCTGGCGCAGGCCAGCCCTCCATGGAGATGTGTGCGCTGCTCTCCTCCAGGGCGGGGATCAACTTGCCATAGCTCTCTACCATATAGCCAAAGTTCTCAGAACGCGGCAGGTTCGGGTTTTCGGGAACCATAACCACCATATAGTTCAACGGGCCGAGAGCAGCGTTTGCGCGGATGTATTCATTGCAGGCGTCAACTGCATCATTACGCTTGGCCGCGTCGGCAGAGATAAGGCCCCGTCCGCCCGACAGGCCGATAGTGCCGATGTGCAGACCGGCATCCTGAACGTTCTTAACCTGCTCCGGCGAAACTCCGTCGATAACCTCTAGATCGTTCTCCTTTGCCCAGTCGATCACGCCTTCCGCACCGCGACCAAGTCCACCTGCAATAAAGCCAATTGGGAAATTACCAGTTCTGGTTTTCATGATTATACAGTTCCTTTCGGTAATGTAGTGTACTGACAAATTGGTTTTCAATAGTACCACAAGCTTCCAGCTTGTTCCGAAGTATTTCTGTAAATGCTTTTTTACAAGCTGGTAGCTTGTGGTACTTCAACCCAACCTACATGCTACAGGTTGGTCAATCGCTACTGCAAATTAATTGTTTTGTTATAAACTCATAGACCTATAGACTCATAGACCGAATGGCGCTTCCTTAAGGCTCTAAGCAAGCATTTCCGCCTGCATTTGCTTTCGTGGTTTCTTGAGCCATCCATAGATTTTGGGACGTCGTTTCTTGAGTCTTGGCTCCACTCGT
>SDBT01004617.1_pt1 | contig 23329 bp, 18 predicted proteins | sample 2277101 | NCBI WGS metagenome assembly SDBT01 (sample SAMN10404973, study PRJNA504765) | marine sediment metagenome | isolation source: marine sediment core GS10_PC15, 103 cmbsf | place: Arctic Ocean: Southern Knipovich Ridge | collected 2010 | reverse complement strand
GCATTTCTCAACTCACCATGGATATACTATGTCATACCAAAGGATTTTCTATGATATTTAAAGATCGCATTGATGCGGGAGCAAAGCTTACAAAGAAGCTCTCCGCATACAAAAACAAGCCTGATACTATCATTCTCGGCCTACCACGTGGTGGTGTAGTCACTGCCTATGAAGTAGCACGTGTTCTTTCATTACCACTCGATATCCTCGTACCACGAAAGATAGGTGCGCCAACCAACCCTGAGCTTGCCATCGGCGCCATAACCGAGGATGGCTCACGCATACTTGATAAGAAGCTAGTAAAGATGCTCAAAGTAGATGAAGAATACCTCAGAGAAGAGTCCAAGGCCCAGCAAGAAGAAGCGCAGCGACGCTTAAAGACCTATCGTAAAGACAGGCCGCTGCTCAGTCTTAAAGGCAAAACGGTCATTATCATTGATGATGGTATTGCAACCGGCGCTACCATGAAGGCAGCAATTAGCTCCGCAAAGGCAAAAAAGGCAGCAAAAATCATTGTAGCGGTGCCCGTTGGTCCACCGGAAACCATCAATGCCATTAAGTTACTCGTTGATACGGTTATATGTCTTACTATTCCTGAAGCGTTTGCAGCCGTGGGTAGTTTTTATGAAATGTTTGCACAAACAAGCGATGAGGAAGTTATAGCCTTACTTGAAAAAAGTGCATAACCACCATAAATCCTTGTTCTCACATGAAAGCAATAAGAATATTGCTGTAAACAATAGATACCTGCTATCATCAAGATATGGAAAGAGCATGGGAATAATGCTATGTTTTTTCTGCCGTATTAGAACCATCAGCACTACAAAAAGGAAGTAATAATGAAGGCACAGAGTTCTGCATGGAGCCGTATGTTCGGCTACTTATTGATTTCAAGTCTTGCTTTATCATCAACCGCATCTGCTATGACGGGTGGTAAAGAAGGTACGAATGGCCCTGATGCACCAGCCTTTGTAAAATTAGAACGCAATCAACCAAGTTATGTAGGTACGGTTATCGATGATGGGACTAAGCTTCGCGTTAAAGATATTTCTTTTACCGGCAACATAAAGCTCGGTGGTATCCGGTCTGAGACCAGTGATTCATCAATTACGCTTTCATTAGACCAAATACTCAAATTAGAGATAGTAAATACCATCTATACGAGCAAGAAGTTCCCAAACCAAGAGTTTATTCTGGTCAATGTAGTACCAAAAAGAAAGACCAAAGCGGGCACGGAAATGACGATGGCATTACTCATTCCACGTAATGTACAAATTTCAGCAAAAGATGTAGATACCGACATTGAGCATGCCTGGTGGCTTCGGGAGATCAGTAAGTTAATAATTGATGATCCACAACCGCTTATCAAGCGCGAAGTAGACTAAAAAGAACCTGGCTGGGAAGAGAGGATTCGAACCTCTGTAGCTGGAACCAGAATCCAGAGTCCTACCACTAGACGACTTCCCAATCATCCCCCATTTATACCATAAATAAAGGCTTTTCTCAATGTCGCATAGTATAGAATCGGCATACAAACTACCGTATATGATGCCAATTTTGTATATTGAATTGTACTAGAAGGCCCACTTTATTGGCCATTCAATTTCATGTTCTAGCTCAACTTGTTTGAGCACCAACCAATATCTGTGTCTAATTTCAGGAGTAACGACAAGCAATCTAAAGAACGCATCTTCAATTTCTTTGTTAATCTTGCCCTCTTTAAGCATATCTGCAGTCTTCTGTTTTACAGGATACTTAAGTGCCTTAATTAATGCTGTTTTCATTGTGTCAGTAATACGCCGTTCTTCAACAAAAGCACGAGCGTCAGTATAAGGGACATACCATCCATCTTTTAGATAATATTCAGGCAAGAACGTACTCAGATACAGGTTACGTGCATAAGGCTCATGGCGATGTTTATTTAATCTCTTTATCACCTTTCGCTGATTTTTTACCGCAGGGTCATCAGGGTTGAATCCAACCAAAATGTCTAAAGGATCGCGCATATATGCGGGTATGCGTGGAGTGCTAGGACCAGTTTTCCTCACAACACTTCCTGATTCATATTCCCCTTCTTCCTCTTCCTCTTCCTCTTCCACCTCGGGAGCAGGCATTCGCAAAGAATGTTCTCGTTCTGCTTGAGCCAATTGCCATCTTGCTGCTCGTTCTCTTGCTGGAGCTTGTGGAGCATCAATCGGCGGTCTTTCAAATTGTTCGATGCGACTTATCTGCCTATCTATCAATATCTGATAGGGTTCAATAGCGAAGGAAACACTTTCTGCTTGAGGCAATTTATTAAATTCCTTAATACGATTTTGCAAACTAACAAGTTTTTCTAGAGGAGGTGTACGTAATTTTGATATCGCATCTATTTCTACCCCTAATTGCTGTAGCTGACTAAATGCTTGCGCTCGTTGTCCCCGAGTTCTCAAGCGACGTGTTTCTTCTTGCGTAATAGCAGAGAGTGAAAATATGCCCGAACTACAAAGGCTCTGCAATACAAACAAACTCATAATTAATTTAGACATCTTCATCATATGCTCCTCAACAATTTATTCTATAGATAGTCCATAGCTATTAAGTTTATTATGTAATTTCTCTTCAACAATCTTCAATGATTCTTTTGTTTTAGTAAGCTTTTCTTCAGTCCTTGCTATTATGGCAGGACGTTCTTCCTCCCTCTGGTAGTACATTGGCTCTCCCAAGCGCAGCCGGACCAAATCAGCTTCAAGGTTTGGGATTTGCGTGTCACGCATATAAGAAACTGAAGCAACTAACAGACTCAATTCGTTAACTTCATTCCATGATATATGAAGCTCACTGGCTAAAGGCTTCCATACATCGTCATCGGGAAATAGTTTTCTATCGATAGGACATTTCCTTCTTTCAGCCTCTGCCCGCGTGATATATGAATGAAATAAGTGTTTAGCGTGGAATGTGTGCTTACATGGCAGGGTAAAGTTTTCTGATGCATTGCTACTCAATGGCTCTTGGCATATAGCACAATTTTGTGTTGTTGATTCGGAAGCTTCGGGACGGGGAGACGGAGTTGAACCAAATAATTGTTGAGCCTTTTGCAAAGTAGAGGCATAGAACTTCTCAACCGGCGGCCGGCCAAGTTCATTAGCAAAGGAAGCAGGAATCTGTTTTAGTGCTTTATCTAACTCACGACGAGAAGTTACCACGTTAGTATAGAAGAGTTTTTGACGAAGCCTATTTTGAGGAGCTTTACTCATTTCATCAGAAAGTCGTGCATACGCAGTGAGAAACAGGGGAAAGACTCTACCAAGAATAATAACAGGGCTAAGTGTCTCATTAGCTGCAAATTGATCTATTCTTGTTGCAAGAGCAAGAATGGTTTGCAAAAAATCAAATTCAATGCCATGAATAGGCATTTTCCGCCACCAATACCGTTTAAATTGGGCTCTGATAAACGAGGAAAGCTCTCTGACCCTTGGTTCTACAACAGCTCCTGTCCTTTCACTCGCACCCCAGCTTTCTGCAACGTTAAGCACCTTCAATACATCTTCAACCATGCCCAAGTTAATGTCTTGTACTTGTACCTTCTCTCGCAGGTCACTGAGAATGCTCCTTCGTCTTTTTTCAATCATATCACTGAAGCTTATAGCGACTAAACGCAACTCAATTAATTTGCCTTCACCCCAGGAAGTTTTTATTTCTTGGGGTACGGCAGCCCATTTTTGTTCTAAAGCGGTCAGTTTTTTATCATATGCATCAAAAATATTCGTAATACGAGGATGCAAATCTTCAACAGATAGAGGCTGCACAAAAGGATGACCAAAGATAACCTGAGGATGACGTTCGCGGATAAGTTTTGCAAAGCTTGGCCATACATCATAAAAAGCTGTAATAAGGTCATAAACATGAGTACTAATCGGAGGCTCTGCTCGGCGTGCAGCTACATTAAATGTGCGAACACTTCTTAGATACTCAGAGACATAACCAAGCCCCTCTTGTATTTGCCAATATGCCTTCAATCCATTCATATATAATGATTTGAGATTCTTTACCGCATCATCCCATTCAGCAGTCTCAACATGAAGATGGTTTTCTGCATATACCGAATCAAAAATTTCATTGTACTGAGTCCTGTCTGATTGACTCATAGAGGTAGCTGTCGTTATCAAGAGCAGCTTAGTAGCAACCTCGCTCTCTTGTCCTTCTGATAGTTCTTCTTCAGCTCTATATATCCCCTCAACATTGCGAATTCTAAGGCGAACATTGCGTAAACGAGTGTTAACATTCGGAATTATGCCAATACTCAACAAGCCATGCACTGCTATGCTTGTTTTCCTATCATCTAATACAGTCAATTTAAGCTTCATATCATCAAGAGTAAATTCCACAAAACTCCTTAAATCAAAGTATGCATTAACGAGGTTCTTAAACTTTTCGAAAACTTCCTGATCGCGACGAGGGTCAGGCTCAGGTAAATCTACCATGTGCATGTCCGAAGCAAGGTTTAATAATGTCTCAAGAGAGGTATAATAAAAATTTACTTCATCACGAGCTGGCCTGTCCAGTGTCCATAATTGATTGAGCCGTCTAACAAGTACCAGATGTAATCGAATAATTACTGGCCGTATCTGTGGTACATCACCCTCTCTTTGCCTCACATCGCGAATCATTACCATCGCTTGATTAAATCTTCCCCTCGCTACGGCTAAACTCCAGCCAAACTCTGCAAAATTAGTCAAACCCTGCAGGGTCCTAATCGAGAGATCAATTCCTGATTGAGGTTGTGGTCCTGGAGGCAATGCAATTGAAGGATCTGGAATTGATGGCACAGTTGGTTGAGTAGGTACCGAAGATGCCGGACGGGTAGAAGTAGGCATTTGACGACGTCTACCCCTTCTGCCACGCCGCAAGTCTTCACTTGTGATACCGTGAAGGCTCAGCGCATGCAGTGCATAGACAACAAAGAGCCATATGGCTTTTGGTTTGATGTTCATTGGAAAATATACCCCTTACCCATACATTATCAACGATTATTAAGATAGAAAGAGTGTACTGTTCAATACGAAGTTATATAGAAATTGAAAGAACCCTACCTATACCTACAGTTCAGTATAAAAAAAGAGAAAGGATAAAAACAATAAATTGGAGAAGTAGCCGGATCAGTTTCATTGTAAGCGGCGTAGCTTAGCCTGTGCTGCCTTTTTCCCGTATTTATCGTATACCTTTCGAACTTGTTCATTTGAAAGTATCTCAAAGGCCTCAGAAATATCTTTAAATAGCTCTCCTGCTTCATCTTCATATTCTGGATTTTTATCTGGATGAAATTTTACAGAAAGCCTTCTATACGCCTTTTTTATTTCTCTTAGCGTAGCCGTACGCGGGATCCCTAAAATATCATAATAGTCTATCTTGGCTTTTTGGGTAGCATATTTTTTTGCCCACTCGCTACCTGCTGGGGCTTTCGATTTAGGCGGAAGTTGTTGAGATGGTTCAGGTTGCTCAGGTGGGGGAGTTTCGAATAACCCCTCTGCTTTAGCAAAGATATAAGCATAGTCGTGTATCACTTGTGGCTGGCCAAACTCACGGTAGAGTGAATTATTTGAAGTAAACAAATCCTGCAAATAACTGTGCATAGATTGTACATCATTAAATGCTTCTCGTTGGCGGTACCAATCTGTTCCAGACATCTCATGATTAAGTCGTTGATAGCCTTTGAGGAGTCGAAATAATACCTGGCTTAGTGCAAGATAGTTCTGTACCTCCTCATCTGGGCGAATAATATTTAATGTGATTGCTTCATCAGCAAAGGTTTTAAGTTCAGAGAGAAATGCATCATCAAAAGCCCACATACCCTGGTAGTTCCAGCGTTCTAATAATCGACTTTTAAATAGTTTTTTTACTGCATTAAATGCATCCATATAAATACTGAAGGTTATAGTATGCTTCTCCGTTGCTTCTTTCGCCTTTTCAAGAGTCTTAACATATTCTTTGAGTGCTTTTATACTTGTATCAGTTGCGTCAGCAAGTTCTTTAATCTTTCGCAAAAGTTTAGCGTCGATTGTTGGGTGAAATAATTGCTCAGCTTGCTCAAATATTGCTTGATATACCGTCTCTATTGTAGGACGACCAAATTCGCTTGCTAATGCAGCAGGAATACGATTCAATACCTCATCAAGTTGCTTACGAACTTTTACCAACTCTTTATAACGAGTTTCTTTGTCAGGCATATTTTCAAGCATGCTCCGCACAAATGATTGATAAGAGGTCATAAGTCTTAAGAAGGTCCCTGAGAGCCAAGAAATGTTATATAACAATTCTGCACGATGAATCGTTAGTAATGCTTGTACTATATTAAGATATTTGTTCACTACCTCAGTATTGGGCGTTTCACTTTGCCATAAGAAAAGCATTTCACGTTTAAGTAACAGAGCAAAATGGTCCAGCACCCGTACAAAGAATTGCACATTGTGTTCATGCATATGCATCCGATAAGCAAGCTGCATTTTTTCAAGAAATCTTACGCCTTCACTCACTGGAAGACGAGTTAACCGCTCTATGGTGCCAAGATCAGAGATAATCTCTTCCCAGTCTTTGGTGCTAGCTAATAAAGAATTAACTTTTACCATGATCCCAGGTTCAGGAATAGGTTGCGTTTGTGCAAGCTGTTCCATCTTTATTTTCAATGTTTTTAGGGAGTAGTGATATGTTGTTTTTCCCTGAGCTAGTCCTTGATATAACCGTTGGTATACATTAATAAGCTGTTTTAATATCTCGAAATGACTAAGTTCCTGCCGTCTATCGGTAATAAGTCCCAAGCTTTTTAAACTAGCGACATAAAAGTGTACCTCACGCAGCTTTGGATTTGGATGAGCCCATACGGTATCAAGCTTCTTATTGAGTAAGCTTTCCAGGTGATGCACAGCAGCACTATATTCATTTTTATTCTCAAAACCAACAAACTCAGCTTCATCAATAGCCTCAATTGCAGACTTCATCCGTGATGACTCAACAGATATATCATCATCAAATGGCAGATATTGAGCAATCTCCCGAAGTTTTTGAAGTAATGCAGCCGACTCGGCAGAAGAAAGTTGAACCCCGGGTTGTGCTTCACGTTGACGGCGTGGGACAAATTTTTCCCACCACCTATCTGCTTCAAGACAGTCAATGCTGAGCATAAACAAAAGAAAAAAGCTTAAGAGTGTTGATGAACGTTTCATCAGAAAAATATCCCCTATCACACATACGTATCAATATGTAAGTATAAAAAAATAGGATGGATGAAGACAACAAATTAAAGAAGTATGCAAATCATTCAGCATGGGAGAAACGACTGGCATCCAATGCTGCATCCTTTCCAAATTCATCATATACTTTGCGTATCTCTGCATCAATAAGTATATCATAAGCCTCAGAGATCAATTTAAAAAGCTCTGCTGCATCTTCAGGATGAGCCCTGTTTTTATCTGGATGAAATCTGACGGAAAGCTTGCGATAGGCTTTCTTTATCTCGTCTTCAGAAGCCCCGGATGAAATACCTAAAATATCATAATATTCTGTCTTTGCTCTTTGAGCTAGGTACAGATTTTCCCATGCAACATCTGCAGGGGTAGAAGGTATAGGCCGCGTTGGATCCACAGATGGAGTTGGCTTAGGCGGAGTACGTGGTGCCCTTCTTGATGAACCTGCTAATAAATGTGCGTATTGTTCGATTACATGTGGTTGACCAAAGAGACGCTGCAACCCAGGAACCGTATATAAATAATGGTTTATCTTGGCCTGTCTACCTAGAATATTTCCAGTTACGAAATGTAGGTGGAATGCATCACCACTTTTGATGTCTTCGGAGAGCTGTTGATAACCGCGGCACAGTAAATAAAATATATCGGTCAGGTTTTTATAGTGCTCCACCATAGAAGATTCATGAATATTAGATAATTTGTCTATCTCAAAGCTATAATCGAGAAGTTCGCTGAAATATCCACTCCTATCATCAAGCGGAACAGGACCGTTCCAAAATATTAATAATCTTTTCTCAAATGTGTCAGCTACAGAGTCAAAAGCATTAAGAAAGAGATCATTATATTTAATATGTATTCCTTTTGCTTGTGCCCCTTGCAGGGTTTTAACATAGGACTCAAGAGCAACTACGCGCGTATCACTGATTTGTATGAGATTTCTCAAATGCTTCCGCAAATCTTTACGCTTACCTGCATGAAGGCCAAAACCAGACACAAAGCATAATATAACTAGACTAGCTGCCTTGTGCTTCATGTTCATAATTCGTCCTTTACCTCACATATAGAATTTCCTACTTACTATTCCTAAGCATAAGAAAATAGAAGCAACAAACACAATAAATTGTCTAAAGTCTACAAAGAGAAACGGGGACAAAGCGATCAACCTTATCCCCGGTAACTACTTACTCATTTCAGAGCATATACTTTCAATAATAAAGACGATCGATTAACCTCTCGAGATTAGCGCTTCTATCTTGAAGTTCAGTACTCGCTGCAACATCTTTAGTTGTGTTATTTTTTGATTTCATTAAAGCAGTAAGTGCCAGCAAAAGACGTGTATTATCACTTCTTTTCTTAGAGAGTCCTTCTTGCCCCTCGAGTTGAGCATTTAGGCCTTCGAGTGCTGCTGCATCATCACGTTTGTATGTGAGTGCCTCTGTCAGCATCTGTAAAGCTCTCCGTTGCTGTACTACCTCATCTACTTCTTTGAGTTGCTTGCGAGCCATCTGATATGTTATCTCTCGCTCTATTACTGGAAGAATATCGCTCTGCACTGTGTGGTGCAGTTCGCTCTCCACAGCCCGAGTATTATCTTCTAACGCTTGCGTCTTATGTTGCATTAATTCATTTGCAATTTCTGCCCCTCGAACACGTGCTAGTTCACCCCTTTTGTAGGCTCCTAGCTGTACCGAATTAAGCATAAGACAAACAATCGACAAAAGAATGTGTCCCGAACTAATCTTTTTCATAATCCCCCCTTGAGATTTTATTGGTATCCCTACCATTTCCTATACGCTTCAGTTTAGCGTAGCCGGAAGGGTTATCAGTTTGCAAGGAATTTTTCTTTTGCTTAGAAACTTAGCGCAGCCTTCAGCCAAATCGCCCACTGATCTAATCCAGTATTTTGATGATCCATGAAAATATTACTATCTGCATATTCATATGAAGCACCGCCACCAATCATGCATGGGTTATCCCAGAGGGTAGTATTGAGGGAAGCGGCTCCGTAGAACTTATGGGTAAGTACACTTTGGTGAGCAGCTGAATTAAGATTAAGATCCTTTGCGGTGATCTTAACAAACGGTCCACCGATGTCAGATGGTGCGGAGAAGTCACCAAAGTCACTGTTACTAATCTTAGCCTTGCTAGCAGTAACGGGATTACCCTGTTGATCGCCGGCGATATCGAAAATACCGAGGTTTTCTACATCAGCTTGCCAATCATAACGCAGTGAAACTTTTTCATGATTACGCCACCACATGTTATAGCCAAGCTCTATATGAAGTTCTGAGCGTTGATAGTGCAGTGCGGTCCATAAATCAACCATGCCACCTGGGCGGACGGTAAAGTCACGGGTAAAGAAGTTGATACCAGGAAGTGGTGTCGTAGGATCATCCTTTTTTGCCACGAGTAAGTAGCGAGACCAGTCACCATTCATTAAATCAAATGAACGTTGCTGCGTGCTTGAGAAAAGATGACGATATTTTAAATCAACAAGAAAATGGAGGGTGTCTTTATCATATTCAAGGATACGGTAATCAAGATTTACTCCCAAACCAAGACCGGTATGATCACCATTACCAATAACGGGCTCAAATAAGAATTCAGCCGTTGGTCGATCACCTAAAGGTACAAGTACATCAGCATACACACCGACATGAAATTCTTCACCGCGTACGATGTTATAGCCAAGCTTTATCTGCATATCATCAAGCCCAGTCTTAGTGAGCTTAGTTGGACTTACTTTGCCATATAAGAAATCACTCGAGTTAAGGGCATCTTGGATATCAACGATCTGATCGCCTGACATATTCTCAGCAACTCCATGAGACCCATGTTGAACCTCTCCAAACTGCATGTCATGTTCTACATGCACTACCGGTAAAAGCAGCCCAAGCCACAGTCCTTCAAAGACTTCACTCATATCATGGTGATAATTAAATGCAGCGCCATAGACCGTACGGTTTGGTCTAAGCCAAAAGGTGGAATCAAAGTTTTTGTCACTACTAATCAGACCCAGCCATACTGAACCAATATCACCGGTGCCATCTTCTTTTACGTTGGCATGTGTTTTACCACCTGGCAAGAAGTAGGCAGCAAGGTCTGCATCATTAGTTGAGTATTGAGAAAAGTAGGTAGCTTGTAGGTTAAGAAGCGCGCGTTCTTGCGGCATGGTATAGACTTTGTAGTCATAGTTGTTGTGATAGAGATGGTAATTGCTTAATGCAAGCTCTATCGTACTATCAGCAGTCGTACTTCGTGGACTGAAAAATGTCTTACTTGTGCCAGGGGCATCAAGTGCCATAACCTGAGTGAGACCACCGACAAAAAAACTAACGAATGCGCTTAGAACTAAGCGCTTATTGATGATTTTACTCATATTCGTACACCCCGAATATTGCTGTGATTGTTGTGTTACATGACCGAACTTGCCTGTCTACGCGCTGTACTATACCACTTCATTACATTCCCAGCAAACCCCTTATGCAATAAAACCCGATATAGGATGATGAGCCAAGGCCAAGAACCGCAATAGAGTAGGGTAATGTAATCTTTTTCCCATGATCTTTACCATACGAAACCACCATAGCAATGGCGCTTACCAGGTAGGCAATAACCATACCCAGCACCGTCATGCGAGCAAGGGTTATGATATTGACGTTTTGCCATAGAAGCAGGCCCGATACAAGACCCTGCAGACCAACACAATACGTCGGTATACCAAATCGGTTACGGGAGATAAGTATTTGACCAATACCCGTATGAGAAATTTCTTGAAATATGGCATAGGCGTTCCAGCAATTAGCAAAGAGTACACCATAACAAGCACCAAGTACGGCAAGCATCACCGCTGAGTTTAAGAGCGGCCGCATGATAGCGCCAAGGCCAGGAAAGATACGTGAAACTTCTAATGAGAAGGCACCAAGTGGGGTATCAATACCACCAAGTGCAACACCGAGCGTACCAAACAATGTGGTCTGGAAAAAGGTAAAGAGGGTCGCAACAACAACAAATGAGATAACGAGCACTTTAGCAACACTCTTCTCTCCGCCTTGAATAACTGGCCCAAGGGCGCAGCATGACTCAAAGCCCAAGAGTGCATATAAGGCAACAGGTAGTGAGGCACTAAACGAGCTATACGGTGCAACAAAATGTGATTTATTAATAACAAAGAAGCCTAAAAATAAGGCAAATATCAGTGGTGTCATCTTGAGGATGACAAAGAGAAGCTGCATGCCCCCACCAAAACGAGCACCGAACATGTTGAGGAAACAAAATATGAGAAGTGTACCCAAACTAATATAGAGGGCAGGTATGACTATAAACCCGGGAAAAAGCTCATGGACGTATCGGGCAAACACGGTCATAAGTACGGCAGTTGAGATGGTTTTAGCAAGAAAGTATGAGCCACCACTGATGATCCCGGCAAAAGGTGAAATTGCCTGCTTACTGTAATAATACATACCTCCCGGTGCATCCGGGTATAGATAGGCAAGCTGTGCCACTACGAGCACGAGTGGCATCATAATGATAGTGATCCCAACGTAACTCAGGCCACTGAGTGGTCCGGCAAGCTGAGCAAGTGGTGCAGGGTTTACAAACACCCCAGCCCCAATCATCACGTTCATGTTGATGACAACGGCAAGCCATACAGGAATTTTTTTTTGGGTCATGATTCCTCCCGTGTCTACTCATATATAAGTAGACCCCTCACACGCACGAGAATACGAATTGTGCGCATATAATACAAAGCAACTAGTTAACCTTGCACCATCATCTCTTTTTCTAGTATGGTGAAGCCTAGCATGTCTGCGGACACAACTCTACTTTCCTAAGAAAAAGGCGCTTTTAAAATGAAAAATAATGTGACGTGGGACTATTTGAAAAAGATACTGGGTGTTGTGCTCATTATTGGCGGTATTATTGGATTATTTTTACCCCTATTGCAGGGTGTCTTCATGATCATTGCCGGTGCGTATCTTCTTAATAACAAACGTATTTTAGCTTATATCAAAAAGCTACAAGCTTATTTTAAGAAACGGTAACTACGACGGCGTGTTTTCACTGAGCATGATCCCTACATTCTCTCGTGCCTGGGCAATACCAGCAGTACCCCGGTCGACAATATCCTGACCAAGCATCTCGCGAAGTTTATGTGCGGCGGCGTGCCACCAATGATCTGCGCAATCATCTAAGGTATGTTCTGCAGGTACAGACACTGTTTTTTCAACAATCTTTTCGATCACCTTTGGTGCTTCTTCTTTAACTGTTTGCACGGCTTGATTCACCAGGCCACTATCAGCCTTATCAAAATACCATTTAAATAAACCTGAGAGTTTATATCCAGCATAGGCCACCAAAGTTGCCCCAACAGTTCGGTTTATGAATCTCGCTAAATCATCGCCAATCTTTATATGAATATAAGTATCTGCTTCTTTCTCTGTTATAGGAGGAACTGGCGCTTCTTCAACTACAGGTACGACCTCAGAGACAATTGTCTCTTCAGAGACGACTGTTTCTTCTGGAACGAATGTTTCTTCAGGGATGGGTTTCTCTTCAGGAGCTGGTGGTTCTTCAGGGGCTGGAGGTTCTTCAACTACAGGCACGACCACAGGGTTGGGTTTCTCTTCGGGAACGGATATTTCTTCGGGGGCTGGTGCCTCTATGGTTGGTTCGTCTACCATATCACCCAGTAATCCTTCAAGCTGACGGAGGGCGGGGATAAAGCGCTCTACTTCATCAATGAGATAGCGGGAGAGTCTCATACATGAAAGCTCTCGAGTACCACTGATCTTACGATGAGGCATATGAGATTGATATTTATATGAAGGATCGGCATGAGGGTTGAGGGTTAATTGCTTTTTTGTATAGTCATAATGACTGAGTACACTATCTACGCCTTGAAAGGTGTCAGCTATTTCAGCTGGCAGTTCACCAATATACTTTATCTTCCCCCACTTTCCCGGATCACTCCATAGCCATAATGGCTTTTCAAAGGCCATTGTTTCTTTGAGTAGTTCAAGGAGGGTATATACTTGGGTCCATACCTCATCATGCATAGAGGAAATATCGGCAAGCTTCTGACCCTCATCACTATGCAGGAATGCATATAATGACTCATAAACGGTATTAATACCCTCTAGGTAGCTTACGTATTGATAATGATTAGGTTCCCTGGTGGGCGCAAAACTAATGGCCCCAAGAGTAGGAACCAGAAATAGCATGACTGCTATTGAAAAATAACGCCTTGTTGATAGTAGATTCATAGTTACACCCCGCGTTAAACTAATTATGTATGTGTGTCACCTATCTCTTGAGGTTCATCTTTATGAGACTCGGCTTCAGTATCTAGTGATGCACTAGCATCCGATGATGCATTGGCAGCTAAGTATGTCTGTAAAGTCGCTAGCCGTTCGTGAAGATACATCAGCACCTCTCGGCTTTCGTTAGCAATTTTATGGCTTGCTTCAGCTATAGTCGTAAAGTATTGACCTTCATTCCATTCTTTATCGGCGTAGAGTAATGCAGAAACAGTGGTAAGGATACTTGCGCCAATGGCACTACGTCTAAACTGCTTAAGGCCGGTCATTATTTTAGATTCGTGCATTCTAATGGTAGTAGCCATAAGGGACAAGCTCGTATCAAGAAGCTTATGAAGCCTGGTTATCCGTGCCGACTTGCCATTCCCGCTCACGAGCGAGCTCAGTATGCTCGGCTTTCCTTTCACGCATGCAAGCGCCACGGTAAGCGTTTGTCCTTCGCTATAAAGCTTTTTCATATGTTTAAGGGACATCTCACCTGGCTGGGTACTCTGTTTAAGCCATGCAACAACGTCTTTTTCAAGATCACTACTGGTTTGTAAGCTACCAGTTAGACCACACACAAGCACACCCACCATGAATAATCGAAACGTCTTCATTGTTTCCTTCTATGACAAAAAACCACGTATACGTCGATTAGATTACCTATTTTTTACAAAAAATGTAATGGCCTTGGTAAACAGGCAAAAAAAAACCAGGGTGAGATATCAAATCTCCCCCTGGTGATAATTTATCGGGTGATAAAAAAGGTTATTGGTGTTAGCTCACAAGGCGAAGAGCCTGACCAACTTTACGCCAATTACCCACAGGTGCTGCAGGTTGTGCTTCAATGACCTTTTCAACAACGTTACCTGCTTCTTTTACAACAGCGACAGGTTCGACCCTTGCCGCAGGGGCCATCATTGATGAACCATATGAAGCAGCTGAGCCGCTGGCGTTCTTAACAACCTTCAATAATGCTTTATAGGTTTCTGGATCCTGTATGTGTGCTAATGCATCGAGCATTTTTACCTGAGCTTTAGCACCTAATTCACCAGCAGCAACTTTAGCTTGCACTGCGTACTCGACAACGACTACCTTAAGTGCATCAAGAGCATCAATAGCTTTCTTGCTTGCATTGGAGTTTATTGCCTGGATACGAAGTTCTTCAAGATAGATCAAGGTTTTTGCCAGTTGCTCACTCTCACGGAACTGGGTGAATAATCTAACACTTGTTTCATAAAGTTGTTTTGCACCCTCTCCGTCACGGAGTTGATGATCAGCAATATACGCCCCGCCGGCTAATAAGCCAACGACGGTAAGGTAAGTAAGAGCGGAAGTGCCGCCTTCATCTGCACCACGAGTATTTTTTGCGTTAAGCAAAGATGTCGCACCACTAAGGGCCACTAATGCGCATACCATCACGCTTGTTCGAAATGCTTTCTGTGTAGTATTCATATCTAGTTCCTCCAAAAAGAGTTAGTTAGCAATATACTTGCCATCAATTACCATACGGACATTTTTCAATCATCTTAGTTATCTAAGAATCCTCCCCCAACCGAAGGACATTCATCCTACCAAGGCAGAATAAACATGCAAAAGCCCCCACCCTATAGCCGTATTACAGCCAAATAAGATACTATCTGTATATAATTATACGTGTGTAAACCCCGGGAAAATACAACCACACGGCGGTATGGTAAGAATGGGGCGTGAAAGCGCGAGTTATGCGCGACTGAGTTTCAAAATCTTTTTAATTTGTGCCCGTTGGTCTTCAGACATGGAAGCATCTTTGAGAAGTGATCTTAATTGTGTGGGTGTTGCTTCCATAATGTGTTTAAAACGAACGGCATTTAGAGAGGGAAACAAGCGGGCAAGTTGCCCCATGATAACGCCTCGCTTTGATACCATGTATTTGGTACCGGCAAGCAGGCCGAGCCCGACACTGCCACTTACGTATGGGTGATGATTCATCCAGCGATAAAGGCCACTATGTGCACGGATAATATCCCCGAGTTTACTTTTTTGTTTGCGCAGATAGCGCAGAAGGAGATCACCCTCTTCGTTTCCCGCTTCTTGCATATCCTGCAGTTCATTAATATGGGCCTGTACAATTGTATGGGTACTCTTAAGTTCACGAGTATCTTCTAAGGATAGGGGGTCATCGTCCCCGCGAATAGCGAGGGTATTGATATAGCGGTCAAGTTCTACGAGATATTCTTCACCTCCACCAAGGCGTATACGCTTGTTATTATACGTCTGCATTTCTGCAAAGTCTTGGGGGTTTATGGTGATAGTTTTATGGGAAGCAACAATATCGTTGATGCTTATATCATCAGAGATAGGAGATGAGATATAATGTGAAGCAAGGAGCTTTGCCTCATCAAAGCGAATTTTAAGCTCACGGGCAACCTGCTTAAGATACGGGGCAGCCTCAGAGGCCGAAGTATCAGCAAAAAGTGGTATTGAAAGACTCAGTACACATACACCCCACCGTATCATGTACGGGTATAACTTCATGGTTAATCCTTTAGTAATAAGCTTGATATGTTTCATACAGCTATATTAAAAAAGAACGAGTAGATTGTCACTACCCCTATATATGTAGGGGGAATGATAGTTGCTTTCTTATCTTTTTTTCCAGCGTTTATAGCGATCATGGGCAAATGCACCCGTAGCCAGAACACAAATTACTATTGCTGGAGTAAGTAAGCGATCAACGGTATCCCAGTGACCACGTCTTTCTGCAAGATCTGCATCAAGTTCTACGACAAGATCATCAAGCTCATTAATATAGGCCCAATGTTCATCTTTCTGTGCTTTATTACGCAATGAAGAAATAACGTTATTGAGCCAAGAAATAGTTTCACTCAACGACCGCTGTGTATATAGTTCTGTTTCTTTTAAGTGAGAAAACTTAACTTTCCCTACGCCAAACGCCTCACATAGCTTCCAGAAGAGATCTTCTTCCTCTTCATCTGTTACAAATTTTGCCGGCGAAGAGTAGCTTCTATTTCTTTCCTCCTTTTTCAAAATAGTTTTCAAAACATGTTCTCTAAGAAATTCCATGTCATATGGTTTAAGCGCTGATAGTGCAGGAGAACTTCGCTCTATCTGTAAAATGAGCTCACTGATCTCATTTTTCAAATTAAACAGTTGATTCTGCCGCGTACTTTCTTTGTCACTTATAGGGCTGGGTGTCTCAGCATCATATAAGAAGGCCTCTAACAGACCCTTTTTATTCCTTAGTTCTTCGATAGACAAACCATCAAGATCTGCAAAAGCAGTAAAGTTTGATTCGGTCCAAATCATCAAACTTCTGCACTTTCTTTCATAGGGTCCAGTATAAATTGTCCCACTAAGAACAATGAGTATAAAAAATGAATTGTGAAGTGAACGCCAAACGTTCATGTAACACCCCCAAATATAGTTCTTCTTCTATAATACCTATTATGACCTATCAGATACAAGAAAACGCGTCGAGAGTATGCGCACACACCCTAGACGCGTATATTCTTATGAATGATTTATGGTCTCTTTATAATGACCAGTTCCATGGCATCAAGCTTCGTATTGGATGCTGTTGGTTCCAGAGTAACTGCTCAAGCATTTGCTTCTGTGCATCATTGAGCTTTGAAGCAAGCTTTTTGCGTAATTCATCAGCAGAGCTTGCAGCGGCATACCAGGTGCTTGAAGACTTAGTGCCACCAAATCGGACAGGTACTCTCTTCAGCAGTTTATGCCAGAGAGAAGCAGCGCGTTCGCTCTTGGAGATAAGATAGATACTTACCACACCAGCACTACCAACAACTAATACCCCACCAACCTTTTTAACCATTGGCTTTTGCATAGCTTCTTTCATGGTCTTGATGATAGACGCAATACGTCCTTCTTCTGATTTGTCATCAGTCTTGGGTGTAGCCTTCTTGGATGATTTCTCATCTTTGGCTTCCTCTACAGAGGTCATTTTCCAGTTAGCATATTTTTCTTTCAAGGAAGAAACAACACCATATGTATACCCGGCATAGAGGGCACCAAGGCCACTTACTGCACCAGTAGTTTGATATGGATGGTTCTTAAGCCAATTCGCTGATTTAACAGTATTGTTTACTATCGGCATAACAACGTAATCTTTGGTTGCACCGTATGCTTTTGAAGCATATGGACCGACTTTATCTTGTACTGTAGCACCAGTGTAAAGAGCCATGTCTTTCATTTTTCCACCAGCATACCATGTCCAATCTTTTGCAAGATCTTTAAGTACTACTGCCTGGTCACCTAATGCATGTTGATGTTGGTATACAAAGTAGAGACCTGCAAGTGTTGTTGCAGCACTACCGGTAATAACACCATTTTTTACAGAAAACCACTCAAAGCGTTCGCTCAGTGCTTTTTCCATCTGAATTCTAGTTTGGGTTAAGATACCAAGCTGCTGATTATATTCAGCCATATCAGTAGAACCACTTTCCTCACCATACCGCTTAAACTCAGAGATAAGAGTTAAAAGCGTTTGGTAATCCTTGACGACACCGTCTAATCGATCTGATCCAACGACTTCACCTTTAAGGAATTTCAAGGAGTTTTTCTCCAAAAGGTTATACGTGTCATAATATTTTATTACTTTGGCAAACTGTGCCCAGTTCATACCTTCATACTTGGTTCCTTCTTTTTCAGAATCAGCATATAAAGGCATACTAATTGCTACTACTAATGTAGCAACAAGTGTTTTATTAACAATATTCATAATCGTCCCCCATCTTAGGTGATATATAGGTAGTACCATTTACTATCAAACTTCAATTACTACTTCTCTTCTTATTTTTTTTCTTTGGCATTTTTGCGATCTTTGGAGATCAGATTTTGTGCTGCCATGTTACGATAATTTTCTACAAGTGTTGAAATGACTGGCTTTCTATCATCTTTAAGAGCCTGTGCTTTAACGAGTGCTTTATAGTTTTCTTCAAGTTCGCTCGGTTTCAACTTGTTCTTAACTGTACGATCTTTCTTAAGCAATCCATCTTTGGCCATATTTTTATAGTTTTTGACCAACTGATAGTTAGCAATAAGTTGCTCATCCGAAACGATAAAATCTTCGAGTACGATCCGCGCAGCACGAACAGCCTCAAGTAATTCTTTGCAGCGGCCTGCATGTGTAGCACACGCATTAAATGCCTCTACGGTTTCAGGCTTCGTTTCATCACATTTCTTTTTAAGTGAAGACATATTCTTATAAACCTGATCGGTATAGCCTGAGAATGGTTTCTCACTTGCTTTTAGATCAGTAAGATATGTCTGTGCAGTATCTGAGCTTAAGCCAGAAAACTCTGCATTCGGATTCTGAATGAGATAGTCTATGGCCCCCCATATTTTTGGCTCATTCATCAATGTTTTATACTCTTTATCTTCGGTATAATTTTTACCATGATCAGCGTATGCAGATATGGAAAAAGTAACTGCCAAGATAGCAAGCATCATACGACGTGAATTCTGTATCTCCATGAGAGCTCCTCAGATGTATAATATCTTCATACAAACGAACGAAAGTGTCAGCGTACGCTGCAACTCACTTCAATTCTTCTTACGTAATATACGCAAGCGTTATGTATGTACCTGGATACTGACTCATGTCTTGAAAGCATCCCCCCGTGGTAGAAGTATGATCATGCAAGCAAGGATACAATCCCTGCCTAGCATCATCATTACTTGATTCAAGTTACAAGCGTTTTATATACTTGTCAACAAGGTCAATGTCACACCGTGTTAAAGGCATATATAAAGAATATACTATAATTCAATTAGGCAATTTATAGTAGAAGAATAGTTCAAGATTCTGGGTTGAGGTGTGCCAAATATTCGGGTGGCAGAGGGATAATACGGGTACGATCACTTTCCCCAAAATGCTCTTCTAGGGTATACCCAATATCTAAGAGCATACGTTTAAGTCTATTCGTATGTCCCTCACCGGCAAAAATGGCAATCTTCTCAAGCTTTTTGTTATCCACTTCTCGCTCAGTAAGGGTAAGGTATAAAGCGTTAAGTTCCATAAGTGGACCAAAGGTGAGTAAAAGCTTTTTCTGGATCACCAGCCGCTCTCTATCAAAAAACGTAACATCTTTTGGCATGATGGATGACATCTTTTTCAAACATGCGCCGCAAAAAGCATCTGACTCATCTAGATACAAATCTAAGTAACTATCTAAATACTCATCACAATCATCACGAAGCTCTTCAACTATCGCATGGTGCTCAGGCACAGTACTCTCTTCATGGAGTTTTTCAAGAAACATATCCAAAGCAAGATTAATCATAGGTTCATCAAAAGGTACCCCTTTCTCTAGAAACATCTCCTTGAGAAGAGAGCATTGAGTATCAGCACGAGAAATAAGCTCATCAAATATCTCACGAACAATCGGATCTTTTATCACTGAAGCAAAACCTAGTACTCGATTGCGCAAACAAGAGAACTCGTCAAATAAGTCATTATAAGTGACTTTATAATAGTCATGTTTTATATACGGAATATTACAAGCATTAAATCCAGAATTAAGAGGACAGTCCCGTGCACGAAACATATCAATAGCATGCTTAGATACATCCCGAATTTCGATATTTTTAGCCACTATAGGGGCACAATAAGGACAACACCGTACCCGTTCACATAAAGCAGCTAGTATCACATCGTCTTCAATACCTTTAATAAGGCTATGAACCTCCTCAACATCTTCGGCAAGAAACAAAAGGGGCGGGTGCCACCACTGTCGAATCTGGAAAGTCTGCTCGAGTGCTTTACACTGCTCTTTCTCACGTAAAGGATCTCTTGGTCCATGAAAGTCACCATACAAAATAACAGGAGGACGATCACAATCAGGATGGGTAAGTTTATCAAAGGAGATGAGGAGGGAATTCGGGGGCAGATAGATACTGAGCAAAACAGCTAATTCAGCAAGACACTTTGATATACCTGCAACCATGTTGTCACTCCTGTATATACATCGATAAAATCAGCTCATTCTATAATTTCTCTCAGGTTAGTCAAAGACTACAAGTATTTAAAAGAAAACGAACAATATGCCCATAAAAAAGGGCGGCTGTGATATACACCACAGCCGCCCTATAAATACTGGAAAAATATATGCCTTAGGTTAAAAAATCACCATCTATTGCATGTAAAGAGCCTCTAATCGTGATCGCGATTCCAAGCCAACAGACTTTAAGATTGGATGATTAGAATCTGTACGTAACTGTTTGCCAACAGGACCTCGTAGCAATGTGTTTTGAATATAATCATTCAGAGCTTCGAATCGATCGCCAGTAGTTCCTCCGCTAATCCCATCAAGCAAGCTCCCAACAGATTCTTCCTTGTCAACTATACCCTGATATTGCATAACATTACGGACAAGGCCATTGATTGTATCTTTCGCATTCTTGATAGAGTTCATGACAGGGACCCGAGTAGCATATGCCCCTCCGAGTGTTATCTTCCTCTTAAGAGATCGGCTAAGCCAGTTCGAAAGAGCAATAAGCCCTTCTGTTCTGGTATTAAGAAACTGATAAAGGCGTTCATGACCCCAACCACTCAGTAGTGGTTCGTACGATTTTTCACTAAAGAGACTATGCAATACGAGCGCTACATCAAATTGACCACGAAGTAATACTCTTAATGCATCATTAAATAATGCTTGGTCTGTTATAAGCTGAGGAGATCGTGGCTTGTTAACATTAAGTGCTTCTAACACACGCGCTGCCATTTCGTCCCGCTTTTTCTTAGCTAATGCTGCCCTCATGAGCTCCCTTGGCTGCCCCTCTTCACGAAGTTGTTCAGCGCTGCGAGGTTCATCTGGCATCGCTATCGGTATTAGAGATCGTGATGGATCGTCAAAATGATCAAGCTGGGTTTTATACCAAGCATTTGCTTCTCTCATACTCGCATCAAATGAGTCCGCTAGTTCCTTGCCATAGTCCCCAGACCATTGAGAAATACCATCCCTTCTCTTTTCATTAACCCCTCTCATCATGCGCTCAAACTCGCCAAGGCGATCGAATGCATCATCAAGGGTTGAAATATTATCTTTAATATTTTTAAGAAACTCGGAAAGCTCATCTAACATGCCAGCATATGTATGTATAAGAACTGGATCCCAGCGGTAATATTCAGTGTCAAACACTGCCAGCAAAGAAATAATGCGGAAGTGCCCTTTAGTTGATTCAGTATTTAGCTTTTCCAAATAGGCAGTTTGGGCCTCGCTCTCGTCTATAAGTCCCGTGTGGGCATATAAACCGAGATAGCTGGGCATAAAGGCAATAATACGAAGCAAGCCTTTATAATCACTAATAGCTTCTCGGCGCTGTGGCGCAGCTTTTTTACGTGCTTCCACCCACACCCACTCTTCTTCTTCTTCTGCAGTTCTTGAGGTTGAAGCTTCCCCACGACCATGAGGACGAGGAGGTGGAATTGGCGCTTTCTCTTCTTTGCCTTTCTCTTTACTTTCTTTTAACTTTTTTGCCAGTATTCTTCGTTTCGTAAGCTCCATATTGGCTTTTGATAGAGGTAACTTAAAAAACTGTTCTGTTCCAGGACTACCAAACTCATCTGCTAACTCATCAGGAGCTGTAGTCAATCCAAAGTCTTCATCTTTAATCATGTTTTTTAATCGAAGATATGGAGTTCTAAGGTTTGGATCATTCGTCTCTAATGCAACATTTAATGCATCATATGCATCAAAATGTCGTTCAAAACTCTTAATTAATAGCACAACAGGTACCAGCAAATTAGTTCCCGTATTGGTATTAAATTTTTCTGCTCTTTTACGCCAATGCACAAGTGACTGCATTCGAAACTCTGGATAGACCCATAGTTCTTTTATCTTCATTATAAGTAACAATTTTAACTTATCAGTTGCTTGCTTGAACTCATCAGGGTTGGTTTGATCAATACCTTCTTTTCGAGCATTATCAATCTGATCGAGTAATGTATCAGCTTCTTCTTTATTTTGTAGATCATCTTTTTGAGCAATATTGCGAAGCTCTTCAACAATAGGTGATTCAACCTCTTCCGGTTCTTCTTCTTCTTCCACCCGTTCTATAATCTCTTCTTCAGGTATGTCTTCCACCACCCGTTCTATAATCTCTTCTTCAGGTATGTCTTCCACCACCCGTTCTATAACCTCTTCCTCACGCTCTTCTACTGGTATGATAATTTGCTGACGCCTAGGCATCGTACGCTTACGTCCAGGTCTCATTCGCCGTAGGTCTTCTACGGTAACAGAAGATATGCTGGTTACACCAAAGCATACAAGTAAAAGCATGGTAATTATGTTTCTGAAACTGGTCATGGTCATCCCCCGATTGATTATAAAACTTCTTATTTCGTTCGCTTAAAATTTTCTGCGAGCCTACTAATCAGGCTTTATACTACTACTATTAGGATATATAAAATATTTTCCATATGCAATAATTTACAATTTTATACCGTTTATCTATGCAAAATAAGATAGATCACTATAATTTTACTGTTTTTACCACCATTTTTGGCCTACAAATACGCTTTAACCCTTACTGTTCTATTTATAGAAGCTGCTGCTTGCGAAGCAGGGTTTGAGCACTTTCTATCGTTATGGCAAAAGATCGTTCAATAGCCGGTCGTCCATGCTTATCCACAAAGGCATCCATACCATCAATCTCATCCATAGATGTTTGAGCGGTAATAAGTGAGATATTACCCTTCTTAATCACTGCAGCATTACGATTTTCATGTGGCTTACTCATTTCTCTGCCAATGATTTGGCATGCTTTTACGTAATCAAGAAACCA
>SDBT01004616.1_pt1 | contig 23331 bp, 18 predicted proteins | sample 2277101 | NCBI WGS metagenome assembly SDBT01 (sample SAMN10404973, study PRJNA504765) | marine sediment metagenome | isolation source: marine sediment core GS10_PC15, 103 cmbsf | place: Arctic Ocean: Southern Knipovich Ridge | collected 2010 | reverse complement strand
GTAAAGAGAAGGGGACCCGCCAGGCAGCGAAGTCCCGGAGCGAAAAGAAGCCGCGGGAGAAGGAACAGGCGGTAGGTGATGAGGAAGCCGCCCCGGGAGGGCCTACCCTCTCGCAGGTGCAGGAGCAATGGGGCGAGGTGCTGGAGAAGGTGAAGCACGCTAAGCGGACGGTCGGAGGCTATATCCTCGAAGGAAGTCCCGTGGGAGTCTCAGGGAGTGTGGTGACGGTCGGCTTCCCGGCGAAGTGCAAGTTCCACATGCAGGGAGCGGAGCGGCCTGAAGCGCGCCGGCTCATAGAGAAGGTGCTGACCGAGGTCCTCGGCGGGGCGTTCAAGTACCGGTGCGTGCTCTCGCGGGAGGCAGTCAGGGGCACCAGCGAGGCCGATCCCGTGCCGCCTCCCGACCGGGAGCCCGTGCGCGAAGCGGCACCGGGCGCCGTGGCGGATGACGGGGCTGGCGGGGAAGAGCCCGTACCGAAGGGCGAGGCCGTGCGCGCCACGCTGAAGGTCTTTGGCGGGAAGATAGTGAAGGGTAAGGAGCGAAAGAGATGATGAAGGGAATGGGGGGCCTCCTCAAGCAGGCCCAGAAGTTCCAGGAGGACCTGGCCCGGGTCAGGGAAGAGCTGGCCGAGAAGACCGTCGAGGGGACGGCCGGCGGCGGGATGGTCACGGCGACTGTGAACGGGCGTATGGACCTCATGGCGGTGAGGATCGATAAGGAAGTAGTCGATCCCGACGACATCGAGATGCTGCAGGATCTAACCGTGGCGGCTGTCAACGAGGCGGTCAGGAAGTCGCGCGAGATGGCTGCCGGGGAACTGAAGAAGCTGACCGGGGGGCTCCCGATCCCGGGCATAGAGAACCTGTTGGGCTGAGCGCTTGCAGGCGGGGACCGCGAAGGTGGCTGACTACAACGAATCACTTGCACTGCTCATATCCGAGTTCGGGAAGCTCCCGGGTGTCGGTCCCAAGACTGCCGAGCGGTTTGTCTTCTACCTGCTGAAGGGTCCTCGCGAGGGAGCGGAGAAGCTGGCAAGGGCGATACTCGACACAGTGGAGCGCATGCGGCGCTGCTCCCGGTGCAATAACATCTCGGAGCACGACCCCTGCGGGATATGCGGCGACGCCAAGCGGGATGCTTCCCTGCTGTGCGTGGTTGAACAGCCCAGCGATGTGGCGGCGCTCGAGAGACCGAAGGTCCACCGCGGCTTCTACTACGTGCTGATGGGTTTGCTCTCGCCCCTTGACGGGGTCACCCCGGAGGCCCTGGGGATAGACCGTCTCCTGAAGCGCATAAAGGCCGGGGGTGTGCGCGAGGTCATAATCGCCACTAATCCTACCACTGAGGGAGAGGCGACGGCGGTGTACCTGGCGAAGGTCATCCCCCCGCTGGGTGCGAAGGTGAGCCGCATCGCCCGCGGCATCCCCGTGGGCAGCGGCCTTGGCTACGTGGACGAGGCGACGCTGCGCGAGGCGCTGAAGGGCCGCCGCGAGGTGACTTCCTGACCTGTGCCTCCTGCACGAGTTCGCGTAGCCATACACGAGTTCGTAGAGCGAAGCTCAATGGGCAACGCGTTGTATGCTGACTTCGCATAGTTGGTCGCTTTGCGTTGCCTGGGAGTTTGCTACGCAAACTCCACGCTCACCCCATCAGGTTGTATGCAAGGGTGAGCAGGGTAGCCTACTCAGGTTCATAGCAATGCTGACCGCTCCGGCCTTGACTGCGGTCCTGAAACAGTGTATCTTCTTGACGTACGGCATCATACCGTGATGGATGCGACTTTTTCCGCGGTAGCTCAATGGTAGAGCGGGTGACTGTTAACCACTAGGTTGCAGGTTCGAGTCCTGCCCGCGGAGCCAGTTTACAAACTCCAGCGCACCAAACTAAGTGTGTAGTGCTGTAAAGACTTACACAAAGGCCACTTTTCAAGAGTGGCCTTTGTTATCTGGCGTGTCACTCAATTCTCCTAAAGTAGTATTTGTTGGATTGAATTCAGGTGGTAGGATATAATGTCTTTATTCAAATACATTCAAGAGGAGAGATATGAAAATGAAAAGAATCAACATAATGGAGAGGAGAATGAAATCAATCAAACATATTATTTGCTGCTGTGCGGCGCTGTCCCTGCTGGTCGCGGGGTGCGGTAAGACTGAACAGGCTTCGGGCCCAGGGCAGACCCGGGCCGGCACGTTGGAGTTTAAAGGAGGCTACGCCACCGAAAAGACGAGCCTCAAATTGCATGAGAAACTGGATGAATCGTTCGCTTTGACTGCGATGTACTGGGCTATGCCGCTGATGGAATCCGCCGCGTTTATCGAAACCGCCCAGCAAGACCATGGAGTGGAAAACAATACGGCCTGGATTTATGACCAGAAGATAGCTCCCGGCCATGAGGTGATGACGCCGAATCAGAGCGTCATTTACCTAATGTCGGTCATAGATCTAACCAATGGGCCCGTTGTCGTGGAAGTACCAGCGAATGTGTTGGGCACGATTTTCGACCTGTGGCAGCGAGGGACCGCGGATCCAGGTTTCCTGGGGCCCGATAAAGGCAAGGGCGGAAAATATCTGATACTGCCGCCGGGGTATGACAAGGACGTTCCCGATGGGTACTACGTGGTCCGAGCCAACGGGAACCTCAATCTCTTCATAAGCAGACGCTATCTGACGCCGACGCACTCCGCGGAACAGGCCACCGACTACCAGATTAAACACACCAATATTTATCCCTTGGCTCAGGCCAAGCGACCTTCGGCGTTGAAGTACAAAAAAATCGGGAATAGACCGTTCCGGACCTCGGGACATCGGCTCGAAGGCTTGGAGTATTGGAAGCAGATGCACAAGTTCATCAACCTCGAAGTTGTCGATCCGCGGGATCGGGCGATGATGGGGATCCTGGCAAAACTGGGAATTCAGAAGGGCAGACCATTCGCGCCTGACGAAAAACTGGCGAAATTCCTGGAAGAGATCGAGCCGGTGGGTACGGCCATGATCGCCAATGAAACTTGGGATTTCCGTCCTGAAGTGATCGGGATGGACTATTTGTATGACAAAGGACACCACCGCTGGTGGAATCTCTTCTACTTCGATGGCGTCCAGGAGAAAGAACATTTTACCCCGGTATATGAGCGCGGTTTCTTCCATTGGCAGGCCTACGGCCAGCAAAAATTCTGGAAGCCAAGCGTCGTTATCCCGGGAAAGAGCACCTTCGCACTCGGCGCCACGCGGGACAAGCAAGGCCATCGCCTTTACGGCTCCAACACCTATCGATTGCATGTGGAACCGAATGTACCTGCAAAGAACTTTTGGGCGATCACGGCTTATGACATCGACACCCGCGGTGTTTTAGAGAATAAGACGGGCAAGTCCGAATTCTCCAGCGCAAAAGGGGATTTTGAATCCAATAGCGACGGCAGTGTCGATATCTATCTATCCCCGGAAAAACCCAAGAGCGTGGCCACCTCTAATTGGATCGAGACAGTTCCTGGGAAAGGCTTCTTCTGCTATTACAGGTTCTACGGCGTGCTAGAGCCCTTACTAGAGCGGACATGGCGACCAGGTGATCTTCAGCGGGTAAAATAAAACGAGGAATTGACATAAAGGAGACAAGAATGAAATCAATCAAACATGTAATTTGCTGTTGCACGGTACTGTCCCTGCTGGTCGCAGGGTGCTCCAAGACTGAACAAGCCTTCGAACCAAAATACATCGGCGGCTATCCCACCGAGGAAACCGCCAAGGCGATGTTCGAAGAGTACGACTATCAGGCTGCGGTGCAGTTCTACATCTGGGGTTATGCGTACCTCAATAGTCTGGGTTGGGACAAAGGCTGCGCCAGGATGGGCGGCGACGAGCGATCCTTTTACCATTGGGACAAACGGGTCAAATCTCAACACGTCGTCATGACAGCGAACGCCGAGGTCATCTACAACTGGGGTCGATACGTTGACCTGTCGCAGGGGCCGGTCGTGTTCGAGGTGCCCCCGCGCTGTCGCGGCCATTTCTACGACATGGGCATGCGCGCCTACGTTGATATCGGGGATGTCGGTCCCGACAAAGGCAAGGGCGGGAAGTACCTGGCTGTATCTGCCGACTACAAGGGGGAGATCCCGAAGGGCTACTTCGAGGTGCGTTCGAAGTATTCGGACCGGCTCCTCCTCGGTTTCCGCTCATTTCCGAAAACCGAAGGAAGCGATGAAGCCGCAGTCAAGCTCGGTACGCAGGTCAAGTGGTACTACCTCTCCGAGGCCAAGAACCCTCCGAAGAACAGCCACGTGATGATCGGCAACCGGCCCTTCTCCCAGGAATGGCCAAGGGACGAGGAGGCTTTCGCCTGGTATGCCGAAATATTCAACATGGACAAGATTCCGGCTTCGGGGATGGCACACATGGGCAACATGCGCAGACTTGGGCTGGAAAAGGGAAAGCCCTTTGCGCCCGACGCTCGTGCAAAGAAGATCCTGAAACGGGCAGCGAAGACCGCTGAAGCGATGGTCCTGTCAATGGCGTTTCGAAACCGGCAGGACGCCCGGATCTACGACAACCGTCAATATGAGAGGTATGCGTTCAACCGCAGTCCAGTGTTCTTTCAGGACAACTACGAGGAAGTTGAGGAACGTGCCGGTGCCTGGCACCAGCTGGTGGGGAATTTCGCCACCTACACGCCCGCTAAACCCGGCACGGGTCAGTCTAGTATGTCTAGCTACCGTGACAAGGACGGCAATGATCTGATCGGTTCCCATACCTATCGAATTCATGTGCCGGCCGACGTGCCGGTAAAACAGTTCTGGCAGATTCCCGTCTACGAAGTGGCGACTCGATCCATGATCCACACCGACCAGAAGAAGAGCGCGCTCTCCAGCACGCAGGACTTGCAGAAGAACGCCGACGGCTCGGTCGATCTCTATTTCGGTCCGGAACTGCCGGAAGGCGTGAGCGAGAAGAATTGGATTAAGACCAAACCAGGCGAGGGCTGGTTCACACTACCCCGTCTCTACGCGCCGCTTGAACCTATCTTGAACAAGACCTGGAGATGGAATGATATCGAGAAGATCAAATAGCACATAAGAGGAAACAACAATGAAATCAATCAGATGTGCTGCTTGCTGCTGCGTGACGCTTATCGTTGCCATCTTGATGACTTCGTGTGCAACTGTGCAGGAAGAAACCGTCGAGAGAGGATATGGACCGTCTGACAGCTTCAAACCTATGACAAACCTATGACAATTTCAAAATGTGGATTCGGGCTAAAAGGGGGTAGGTGACGGCAAAACCTATGACAAACCTATGACACATTTCGAAAGATTGCTCTCTGTTCGTCCAGATCCTGTATGTACGTGAGGGGCCGGAGCTGCCGCTCAGTGAAGGTCGTATCGCCGTCATTGCTGGTCAGAATGGCCGCCTGAATCTTCGGCGCGAGCTTCAGGAGGTTGAGCATCTGAGTAATTCTGGCGCGGGAGGTTCCTAACCTTCTGGCTATCTGAGAGTTAGAAAGACCGGGATTCTTGTCTCTTAGGGCCTTTATGCTGAGGGCCTGGGATATCGGATTATCCTTCTGTCTGGGGGTGAAATCGTCGGTGCTCAGACAGTAACGATTGTCCTTGCGGATCCTTCGGTGGCAGACATAGACTAGGGTATGACAAAAGTTCGTAATTTGCCTGGACGCGGGGAGCCATACAAAAGACGCGGAATATCCATGTCCATATAGTTAACGGAGAACCCCGAGAGCGGGAGCATTCGGGGTTCTTCTATATCCCGCCGTCCTCACAGGCTTTGCCGCGTTTCCGCCGATTACAGCAAGAAGGATGAAAGCGATCCCGTGGTCAAAGGCTTCGACATAGACGGCTACGGTCCTCCCCGCCAGCCGGCTATCGGCATCATGAACTGAAAACGAATTCCCCTGCAGTGAATGGTTCGGCGTTTCTTTCATCTTACCGTAATCATTTCCATGCACGCTATCAGAGATGATATCCGTTGAGGGCTCAGAGTGTTTTCGCCATTCGATAGAACCTCAATCCTGGTATGGGCAGGCGCTTAGGCCACTGCGACTCGATGGTCATCCCGCGGCGCTCGTAGAATTGGCGAGCTCCCTCATTCTTGGCTGAGACGTCGAGGGATAGGCGAGTCGATCCGCTCGCGCGAGCCCGCTTCTCAAGAAAGTCCATCAAGATGGAACCGACGCCATTGCTGCGAAGCTCCTTGTCAATGGCGACGGCCTGAAGGTAGAAGTCGCCATCGGCAATTGAGTCGATAATCCGCATGAGTGGAGCAAACAGTATCAGCACGATTCGCATTCGTAGATTACGCCTGCCTGCAGCCTGCTTAAGGGGTTGGCGTGACGAACGGCGATGCTGCTCGGCGGTGTAGCCTGAGACCATCCCAATAATGACGTTGTCACGCTCTGCAAAGGTTGCGTTTTGGTACGAGAGATCGTGGTCAGGCTGGACAAAAGCCGTGGCGATTATGTGCCCAGTGCGGCGGCCGAGCATAAAGCGGAAGAAGCCCTCAGCTGCTTCATCGAGGTAGCGGGCAAATGCCAGACCTTCATCCAACGTGGGATTGGCTGGGCGAAGGTTTATTGAATGTCGATCCATATGCCTTTTCTCAGCCGAACTACTTATTCCGGGATTTCCCATTTCAGGTTTCCAAGCCATCCTCCTTCTCCATCGCTTCGATCCGAGGCAAACGCCAGGCTTGCCGAAGACAGTACCACGAGAACGGAGCCGATGTTGTGGACAACCGCGCCCATGATCGGAGACAAAAGCCCCCACCATCCGGCTACCACGGCCACACCCAGCACCACGATAGTGTGCAACTTCTCGGCGACTACAGTCTCGCGCGGGCAGGCGCGAATGCGCAGGCCCGGAAAATCCAGGAGCGTCGGGCAGGTGATTACCTCGGCATCTGGAAGCATGTAGAGCCCTCGGCCTGCTCTCACGAGCCGTCCGTCGGCGCACAGCCGCCGCAGGTACTCGTGGTGGATGCCCAGGGATCGCATTTCGCGGCTGCTCACAATCCCTGAATTACGTGCCAGTTCCAGTATCTGCTGTGTTCTGTCTCTATGCTTTTGCATGTGCTCAATTATAGGCACTGTTCGATAAGCGTCAAGAAAACAGCACACATATCGGTGCAGCCTAAGGATGGGTAGGTGACCTCGCTCAGGCTGGGGAAGATTCGTCGGAAATCTTTCTGACCTTCTTAAAGTGGGGAATTCTCGCCGGGAATGGCACAGATATAACGTATCTCCCGGGGACGTGTGGACTTACAAATATAGACGAAGGCATGACAGAAGTTCGTAATTTGCCCCTGCCCGTGGAGCCAAGCCGGAAGTGTTTGATGTGTAAGGCTTTCATTCTCACGGACCCCTAGAATATCCGAACTTCTGCCGCTATCCATACCGCTGGACGCGCGCGCAATAGCGTTTGCAGATGCCCCTGTGGACAGCACCGCGCAAATGATGGCGGTTCCTGCTTGACTCCCTTTCCGGATGTGTAAGAATGCAGGGCGGGATTGCAGTCAGTTATCCTTGTTGCTGATGTCGGCACCTAATGGCGCAAAGTTATCTTACTTATGATGTTAATGGCCCAAGATACGCAGTCGATCTGTTTTGCCAGGAGATCCAGCGTTTGCCGATTCTATTGGGCAGCATGATGCATGTTCTGCCAGGGAGAAGACCATGACCAATGATGCTATCAAAGTGGCCTGCATGAGCCTGATGTGGGGCGGAGGTGATTTCCCGATTCAAGGCCTGCCGACCTGGCTTGATGAGGTGGTGGGAGCCGGCTACGAAGGTGTCGCCCTCTTTCAGAGGCAGCTTCTGCGATTCGCGCAAGAGTCGGATTTTCGCGGACTGCTGGAGGAACGCGATCTGGCGCTTGCCAGCGTTGACTACACGATCGACCGGGACTTTGATGCTCTGCGTGGAGTCTGCGAACTCATGCAGTCACTTAATGCGCGCCATCTAGTCACGATCGGTGGTCTGGCGACACGCGATGCAGACCCGGCAGAGATCGCCGCCGTACTCAACACGATCGGTGAGGCCGCCCTGGCGTATGACGTCCATGCGTGCTACCACAATCATACCGGCCACACCGGAGAGACGCTCGAAGAGACCGAGCAATTGCTCGCACTCACCGATCCGACGAAGTTCTTCGGATTCCTGGACACGGGCCATGCAACCAAGGACTTCGTCGGGCATCCAGTCGGGAAGCGCGCCGCGATGTTCCTGGAGCGCAATTGGGACCGGATCGATTTCCTGGAGTTTAAGGACTGGTCGGAAGAGTACGAGCTCTGTACCGAGGTCGGCGCGGGTCTGTGCGACTACGACGCAGTCTTCCGCATCTTGAAGGAGAGAAGCTACTCGGGATGGATCACGGTCGAGCAGAACGGTCCAATGGGCAGCAAGACACCGTTCGAGTGCGCCAAGGCGAGCCGGGATTTCATTCGGAGGGGACTCGGCGCATGAGCGTGATGAGCAAACGGCCGTTGGGAAAGACGGGGCTGGACGTAACCGAGGTCGGCCTGGGCTCTCTCTCCCTGCGTGAGAGCGCGACGGCGCACGATGAAGCTATTCGTGTTGTCCATCGCGCCCTGGAACTGGGAGTGAACTACATCGACACCGCGCCCCTGTACGGAAACTCGCAGGAAGTCCTGGGAGAAGCTCTCCAGGGGCGAACGGAACCATACTTCCTGGGGACGAAGTGCGGACGATGGGACTGGCAGACGGGCCCGTACCGCGAGCTGGACGCCTTCAAGACGCAGTTCGAGCAGACGCTGCGGGACCTCCGGCGCGATTGCGTGGACATCCTCTACATACACGAGGCCGATTGGAGCGTGTACTGGCAGGACGAGGTCATGCCGCGCAAGACATGGCACATCTGCGCAGACGGCGCTTACGACTACGGCAGTGCGCCGGTGGCGCAGTTCCTGTTGTGGGCCAAAGAACAGGGGATGGCGAAGCACCTGGGCATTTCCGGTAATAACGCTCACCTCCTGGCTAAAGTGCTGCGGGAGATCACACTCCCAGTGGAAGTCGTGCTGGTCGCGTTTCAGTACAGCCTGATCTGGCGCAACGCGAGGGAGTACTTTCTGCCGCTGGCGAGGGAATCGGGCCAGGGTGTGGTGCTCGGTGCGCCCCTGCAGCAGGGGAGACTGGCCGTTCCTCATGAAGAATGGCTGGAGCATCCCCCCGACTGGATGGACGACGACCTTCGGGCCCGATTTGCAGAGCTCTACGCGATCCATAAAGAGACAGGGCTGAGTCTCGCCACACTTGCGCTGCGATTTCTGCTGGTCGACAGGGATGCAGCCACCGTGATCTCTGGTGCAGCGACAGTGGAACAACTGGAGGAAAACGTCGGCTGTACGACTTCAGGCTGTCTCTCGCCGAACATACACTGCCGGCTGGATGCGCTGGGCAAAGTGTTTGACGGCGTGCATGGCGTAGACTACTGACGGCAGAGCAGAGCCTTGCAGCCGACGCCGAGTTCGGTGCGGCTGAAGGCTGCTTTCAGCGGACGTTCTGAGCGTTCTTATTGGTTGTAGAGAATCCCATGTCTGACGCCCTTCTTGGAGAAGGTCAAGCAGACCGCCACGAGCACCGGGAAGAGATCGGATTCTTGTCCCTCCCGCGGAGCCAATCCGATGAAAATTCGAACTTATGGGTGGCTGCGGGGTATTCCCGGTGCAGGTATTTAGCGACGGGCTGGGCCGGAAGCCACAACCTCTTCTTTACTAATAAGTTAGAGGTGAATGCTGCGTGGTGTGCTTCCAGTGATGGGGCCCCGACGAATGATTGGGCGCCGGGGCCGCACAATGTCGTGGTGTTACCAACATCGACCTGTCCGCGGAGCTCTCCTGAGTGATTGCGTTTCTCGCTTGACAAATCACTGTGCGGGGTACAAACTACCAGCATATATCTATAGTTGCTGGTATTTTGTACCAGGAGGGGTTCAATGAATGCAGCTGCTGGCAAGCGCTTTGCGGAGGCGCGGGAGACCTTCCGGCGACATGGTGGCGCTCTGCGGATGAGTCAAGCCATCCGTGCCGGGATCCATCGTCGGACGCTGTATTCCATGCTGGATGCAGGAATCGTGGAGAGGATGAGCCGCGGCCTGTATCGACTGAGAGATCTGCCTCCACTGGGGAATCCCGATCTTGTGTCGGTTGCTCTGAGTGTACCCAGGGGCGTCATCTGCCTGGTGTCCGCCCTTGTGTATCACGAGATCACGACTCAGGTTGCCCACGAGGTCTATCTTGCGCTGGAGCGCGGGGCGGAGCCTCCACGGCTGAGACATCCGCCGACCCGGATTTTCTGGTTCTCGGCGAAAGTTTTCACGCAAGGGGTTGAAATCCATGATGTGGATGGGGTTGCCGTACGCATCTACAGTGTCGAAAAGACGGTGGCCGACTGCTTCAGGTACCGTCACAAGCTGGGTATCGATATGGCCATTGAAGCACTGAAGCTCTACCGGGAGCGAAAGCCGCTCTATAGCGAAGACCTGGTACACTTTGCTCGCGTGTGCCGAGTCGAGAAGGTCATGCGGCCCTACGTGGAGGCCCTGCTGTGACGAAACGGCAGGTCATGAACATTGTGGCCTCTGTGCGGGAGCGTCTGCTCAACAGGGCACGGGACAGCGGCCGGCCCTTTGGGGAACTCCTGCAGTACTATGCCATGGAGCGCTTCCTCTACCGTTTGTCCAGGACGCCCGACGCCGACGAGTTTGTTCTTAAGGGCGCCTTGATGTTCGCCGTGTGGCAGGCGCCTCTTTCACGCCCAACGATGGATATTGACCTGCTCGGTCGGACCGACAACAGTATTGACACCATAGTGCGTATCACGAAAGATGCCTGCCTTCAGGGCGTGGAACCCGATGGGCTCGAGTTCGATGAAGCCAGTGTCGAGGGACAACGCATCACCGAGGCTGCCGATTATGAAGGAGTGCGAGTGCGCTTCCGCGGGGTCCTGGGTACCGCACGCATCGTCATGCAACTTGACGTCGGTTTCGGCGACGTTGTCATCCCTCGGGCTAAGCTCGAGGAGTATCCGACGATTCTTCCCGGCCTGCCCGCGCCGCGCATTCGGGGCTACAGCAGGGAGAGTACCATTGCCGAGAAATTCGAGGCGATGGTCAAGCTGGGCATCTTGAACAGCCGCATGAAGGACTTCTTCGACATCTGGTTCTTGTCGCGGGAGTTTGATTTCGATGGGCAGATCCTCGCGGCAGCCATTACAAAGACTTTCACGGTCCGTGGGGCAGAAATCCCATCTCATCCGGCCAGGTTGACAGGTGCCTTGGCTGAAGATGCATCGAAGACCGTCCAGTGGCGGGGATTCACACGAAGGAGTCGGCTGGAGGTCATACCGGGTGACTTCGGAGAGGTCATGGCAGCTATTCTTGCTTTCCTTGGGCCGGTGGCTGAGAGCCTGGCCAATGCTCGGTCATTCCAGGGAACATGGGAGGCGCCTGGACCCTGGCGTTGGTAACCCGCCGGTCGTCTCTGTCGCTGGGACCGCTTCACGGACAGGTCGACGATCATCTTGAGGAAGATGCTCAAAGACTCCACCAAAGCGTGGGGCATTCACGACTTTGACCTGATCTCTTAACTGGTGCAGGTTCTGTGTTGGAATCTGGGCATCAGGAAGGAACCTGACGCATTTACCGCTGAATAGAAGGGGAGGAGAACATGATGGTGCGAGCACGGCTGGAAAGGATGTCGTCGGATGATATCAAACACGCAGTCAAAGAGAAGTACTCGCAAGTAGCCTTGAAGCCGGGTGCGAAGTTCAACTTCCCCGTGGGGCGCAAGTTCGCTGAAAGCGTGGGGTACCCACAGGAAGCACTGGATGCCTTGCCTGCTGGTATGTCTGAATCGTTTACGGGCGCGGGCAACCCACAGCCCTTTGCCGACCCGCGTCCCGGGGAAACGGTACTGGACCTCGGTTGCGGTGCGGGGCTCGATCTCTACTTCTACGCGAAAGCGGTTGGAGACCCGGGGAAAGCATACGGTCTGGATATCTCTGAGGCGATGACCGATAAGGCCGGGCGAAATCTCGCATCCGCGGGGGTCCGGAACGTTGAGTTCCTGAATGCTCCTGCTGACGCCATCCCCTTGCCCGATGAATCCGTTGATCTGGTGACTGCAAACGGCATATACAACCTCTCACCCGACAAGACGGCGGTGATGAGGGAAGCCTGCCGGGTGCTGAAGCCCGGAGGCCGGACGGTGTTCGCCGAAATCGTCCTGAAGGCACCGCTCCCCAAGAAAGTCCGTAAGAGTATTGATGACTGGTTCAGGTGCATAGGCGGAGCCTTGTCCGAACCGGTCTTCCTCGAGCGGCTTGCGGAGTCAGGTTTTCGCGAGCCGTGCGTCCTATGGAGAGGCCGCAACGCACGCACCGGACACGAGCTGGCCGTCTGTGCCGTCATCCGTGCGGAGAAGTGAACGAAAAGGAGTCAGGCTGCTTCTCTTGCTCTCCTGCTCTGTTGGCAATCCTCCTGCCAGGTATGTGAATCCCTCCGACTGACATGATCCTGCCGGATGCGCACTTCCGCTGCTGAAATACGAGTGGACTTTCCGGGAGGCGGGGGAGCAAGGGGGCCTGGAAGGCGAAAACGATTTGTGTTGACAACTCTCTACCAAGCAGGTATAAGAGTACTTCAATACCGGATTGGGGGGGGGCATGACCCAGATATTGAGGTTCTCCGAGGCAGCATCGCTGGCAATGCACGCGGCTGTCCTTATGGCATCCGGGGGCCGGGCACCTTTGCCTGTCAGCAAAGCAGCGCGGCAGCTCTCGGTCTCGGAGGCACACCTGGTGAAAGTGCTGCAGCGGCTTGGGAAGGCCGGTCTCGTGACCTCTTCACGGGGATGCCGTGGAGGCTTCATGCTGGCAAGGCCTGCTGCAGGGATACGGCTGCTGGATGTTTATGAGGCCATCGAGGGGAAGCTGACGGTGACCGGCTGCCTGTTTCGAAAGGAGGTCTGTCCGGGCAAGCAGTGCATATTCGGAGGCTTGCTCGGACGCCTGAGCAAGCAGATGCTGAGGCATATGCGGGGCACAAGACTGAGCCAGCTGAAAGGCGTGTTTCGAGATCAGCAGACTGGTGGCTGAACAGCCTGGAGTGATCGCGGAGTCCGGGATAAAGGGGATGGAGTCTCGAGCCGAAACGGCTGTTTGACTCCTCGGTTTCGTACCCGTAACGGGTACGCACAGAAAGGAGCAGGAGATGGCGATGCTATGTTACCAGTGCGAGCAGACGGCAAGAGGCAAAGGGTGCACGGCCCGCGGTGTCTGCGGGAAAGAGCCGGACGTTTCGGCGTTACAGGATCTCCTGGTGCATGCCCTGAAGGGGATAGGCATGTATTCTCATCGCTCCAGGGCCATGGGTGCAGTTGACGGAAAAGTAGATGCCTTCATGAACGAGGGCCTCTTTGCTACGCTGACCAATGTCAACTTCGATGCCGAACGGTTCAGCAAGTTCCTCTTGCAGGCTGCGGGGATCCGTGACAGGGCCGAGTCTCTCTACAGGAATGCGTGCAGCGAGGCGGGATCTGAACCGGAGGATTTCGATGGCCCGTCCGCCTGGAGGCCTGCGGATAGCCTGTCGGGGCTTGTCGAGCAGGGGATCAGCACGGGAATACTGTCCCGCAAGGAGAAGCACGGAGATGACATCGTCGGGCTGCAGGAACTCCTGACATACGGCCTCAAGGGGCTTGCCGCATACGCCTACCACGCGCGGGTCCTCGGCAAGGAGGACGACCGGGTCTACTCTTTCGTGCACCGGGCGCTCGATTCCCTGGCCGGGAACGAGACCTCGGTGGATAAACTCCTGGCGCTCAACCTGGAGTGCGGCGAGGTCAACCTGAAGGCAATGGAACTTCTGGACGCGGCGAACACGGAAGCCTTCGGACACCCGGTTCCTACACCGGTCCGCATCGAGCCGTTGCAGGGGAAAGCGATCCTGATCTCGGGCCACGATCTGAAAGATCTCGACGAGCTTCTGAAGCAGACTGCAGGTAAGGGCATCAATGTCTACACGCACGGAGAGATGCTGCCGGCGCATGGGTACCCCGGGCTGAAGAAATACGGTCATCTCGCGGGTAACTACGGCGGCGCGTGGCAGGACCAGGGCAGGGAGTTCGAAGCGTTTCCCGGGTCGATCTTGATGACCACTAACTGCCTGCAGAAGCCCCGGGACACCTACCGGGACAGGTTGTTCACCTCAGGCATGGCGGGGTGGCCCGGCATCAGGCACATAGAGGGTCATGATCTCACTCCGGTCATAGATGCCGCTCTTGCCGAGAAAGGTTTCGAGAAGGACGGCGCCGCAACGACGATCACGGTGGGCTTTGCACGCAGTGCGGTCCTCGGGGTCGCGGACAAGGTCATCAGCGCCGTGAAGAGCGGAGCCATAAGGCACCTCTTCCTGATAGGAGGATGTGACGGGGCAGCGAGCGGACGCAACTACTACACGCAGATCGCGGAGGCCGTGCCCGGTGACTGTATCATCCTCACCCTTGGTTGCGGCAAGTACCGGTTTAACAAACTGGACTTTGGTGCCATCGACGGCATCCCGCGTCTTCTGGACATAGGTCAGTGCAATGATGCGTACTCGGCTGTCCAGATCGCTGTTGCCCTTGCAGGCGCGTTCAATGTCGGGGTCAACGAGCTGCCGCTCTCGATCATATGCTCGTGGTACGAGCAGAAAGCCGTGGCGATACTGTTGACGTTGCTCAGCCTGGGCATAAAGAACATCCGGCTTGGGCCGAGCCTGCCCGCATTCATCGCGCCGGAAGTTCTCAAGGTACTGGTCGAGAAGTTCAACATCATGCCGATCTCGACGCCGCAAGAGGACCTGAAGGCTATCCTCGGATGACGGCAAACGGACCGTCGGTACGTTCGATCCGGCCGGCGGTACCGGCCTCTTGCCGGGGAGGGCAGGTCGCGCAGCCTCCTTTCCCCGGCAAGCCCTTCTTGTGTGTTGACATGAAACTGCATCCCGTCTAGCATAGTGGTCGGCTTTTGCACAGCATGCCCCGCTCAAGGGGGAGAGACCGAAGAGGAGGGATCAGTGTCGTTCCCTGCAGTGGCAACGGTGGCGACGAAGACCGCGCGGGAATGCGTGCGCCAGCCCATCTACCTTATTGTGCTGGGGGCCTCCGCGGCGCTTATCGCTCTGAGCCCGAGCTTCGCGCTTTTCAGCCTTTTCGAAAACGAGAAGCTGGTGAAGGACATGGGGATGGCGACCATCCTGCTTTCGGCCCTGTTCCTGGCTGCTACCAGTGCTTCGAGCTCCCTGAGCGATGAGATAGAAAGCCGGACCGTTTTCCAGGTCCTGTCCAAGCCGGTGTCCCGAACCGCCTTCGTCGTGGGGAAGTTCCTGGGCGTGGCAGCGTCCCTGGTCGCGGCGGTGTACCTGCTCTCGCTGCTCCTGGCCGTCACCCTGAGGGTGGGGGTCCTGGATTACGGGTCGAGCGTGGACTCCTTCACCGTGGCTGTAGAGTTCGCCGTGCTGGCGCTTATACTGATCATCGGCGGTGCAGCGAACTACTTCCTCGACCGGCCCTTCACCACGACCGCTACCGCGGTCGCCCTCGGGGGCTTCACGCTGTGCGCGCTGGCGGTCGGCCTGCTGACCGCGGAGATGGAGATCCAGCCTCTTACCGTGGGGCTGGACATGCACCTGCTGACGGGGTGTTTCCTTCTCGTGCCGGCGGTCCTCATCCTGGCGGCGTTTGCCGTTGCGTTATCCACCCGCCTCAACATCACCGCGACCATGGCCATACTGTTCTCGTTCCTCATCCTGGGGCTGGTGTCCGACTACGTGTTCGGGCGGGCTGCCGCCGAGGGGAACCGGGTGGCGCAGGTGCTCTACGGGATCATACCGAGCTTCCAGATCTTCTGGACGGCCGATGCGGTGACGAGAGGAGTCAGTGTCCCGGGCAGCTACATCCTGATGGCGTGGCTCTACGGGATAAGCTATGCGACCGGGCTGGTCCTGCTGGCGGCCCTGCTCTTCCGGAACCGGGAGTTGAGCTGACGGCCTTGGGCCTCGGACACGAGTTTCCGAAGGAAACTCCAAGCGCAACCTATATGGTTCTCGGCGGTGCTGAGCCATTTGCGTAGCCCCGTACACGAGTTTGCTACGCAAACTCCAAGCGCAGCTACTAAGGTTCACCGCGATGCTGAGCCAGGTTCATAGCGGGGTTGCGCCGGGTGGGCTCGTAAGGTTTGGAGCGATGCCGACCATGGCTCTTGCTGATGAAGCCTGAAAGGGATACACTAGGGTCCAGTCTCAGGGGGACCTTGTAACAGTTGACAGGTTCTTATCCCGGGCAGTCCCGGGCAGAAGTCCGGGCCCCGGCAGGCGAGGGAACGAGTGTGATGGCTCAGAACAGGGCAACTGGCAGGAAACGGGCGGAAGTGGCGGCCTATTGCGCCATGGCTGCCCAGTTCTTGTTCTTCGCGATAACATTGCTCCTGGGCTTCTGGTGCCACTCCCGCGCGGTGCGCGTGGAGGCCTGGCACCTTTTCGCGGGCATCCCGTTCTGGCTCTTGATCGCCGTGCATATCCACCAGAAGCGCGTGGCGGGAAGAGAGGAAGAGGAGCGGGAGGAGTTGAGGCGGCAGGAGCTCGCGCGCGGCAAGGCGGGGAAGATGTTCGCGGAGCCGGAGGTGGATGCCTTCAGCGCTGCCCACCGCCTCAGGCAGATGGAGAAGTACCTCATCCCCGGCTTGACGGCGGTCCTGTCGGTATTGCTCGTAGTCCTTGGAATCCGGCTCTTCCTGGGGCTGTCCTCGGCGCCGGTGCCGATGAGGAGCCCTGCGGCGGTCAGCGCACTGGCCATGGCCATGATAAGTGCACTGTCCTTCTTCCTGTCCCGCTACACGGCGGGGATGGCGCGGCAGGCGTCGTGGCGGCTGCTGCAGGCGGGTGCTGGCTATATGGCTGTCAACGCCCTGGCGGCGTTCGCCGCCGCGGTCTCGCTCGTCTTCATCCATGCCGGCTACTTCATGCTCGACGCGGTAGTGGCCCGCGTGATCATCATATTCCTCCCCCTGCTGGGGCTGGAGCTCATAGTCAATCTCATCCTGGAGTTCTACCGGCCGCGCCAGGCGGGCGAGGATGTCCGCCCGGGATACGAGAGCCGGATGCTGGCGCTCCTGGTCGAGCCCGCGGCTGTCATGAAGACGGTGTCCGACACGCTCGACTACCAGTTCGGCTTTCGCATCTCCGAGAGCTGGTTCTACCGGTTCATGGAGCGCGCCATCGCGCCGCTTGTTCTCTTTCAGATCCTGGCGCTGTGGCTCCTCTCCTGCGTGGTTATAGTGGACACCGGCGAGCAGGGAGTCATCGAACGCTACGGGAAGCTGCTGGATAAGGACCTCTCCCCGGGCATCCACCTGAAGCGGCCCTGGCCGATGGAACGCGCCCGCATCCACTCCACGGGGAAGATCCGCAGGATAGTCCTGGGCCACGGGGACGGCGGCGGCGAGGGAAACGGCCACGAGCACGGCGAGCGCGCGAGAGCGGCGAAGACGCCTCAGGTCATGCTATGGACGGAGCAGCACCGCAGTGACGAGTATCTCTTCCTGGTAGCGCAGGTGGGAGAGGAAGGGGAGCGGGCAACTCCGGGGGCGGTGCCTGTCAACGTGATGAGCGCCGAGGTCGAGGTCGACTACCGGATCGCAGACCTGCGCAAGTACCTGTACGAGAAAGCCCAGCCGGAGCACCTGCTGGAGATACTGGCCGAGCGGGAGATCGTGCGCTTCCTTGCGGGGGCCGACTTCATCACAATACTTACCTCCGGCAGGCAGGAGATGGTCGATGAGCTGCGCGGGCGTATCCAGGCACGCGCGGAGGAGGAATCGCTGGGGCTGGAGATCGTCAGCGTCAGCATGACCAACATCCACCCTCCCGTGGGCGTGGGCGCGGCTTTCGAAGAGGTAGCGAGTGCGGTCCAGGAGAAGGAGGCCGCGATACTGGAGGCGGACGCATACATGAGCGAGGTGACGGCCCTTGCCCGGGGAGAGGAAGCTGAGCTCCTGCACCAGGCACGGGCCTACCTCTGGACCAGGGAGAAGATATCCGAGGGGAACGCGGTGCGGTTCCGGGAACAGCTGAAGGCGTACCGGCAGGCCCCGCGGGTCTACATGGCCAGGGAGTACCTGCAGGCGCTGGAGGAGGCGCTCGACGGACCCGAAAAGTACCTGATCGCGCTCGACCCGGAGACCGATTACGTGATCATCCTGGGAGGAGAGAAAGCGCGTTCCGGACTGCTGGATATAATGCTCCCGGGTGACCTCGGAGGGACGCCTTGAAACGGCTTCGAGAGGGGACTGTTGTGCCCGGCTGTTTCAGCCGGAGAGGAGGTAAGCACTGATGAGAAGGATCAGGTTCACCATCGCCATGGCGATGGTGGTAGTGGTCGTCCTGCTGCTGTACCTGTTCACTTACCAGGTGCGGCAGAACGAGATATGGGTCGTGACCCGTTTTGGGGGACATCCGCAGGTGATAACCGAGCCGGGGCTTAAGTTCCGCCTTCCGCCTGGCATCAACATCCTGCATCGCTTCGATACCCGCGTCCAGGTCTCCGAGAGCACGCTGATGCAGACTTCGACCCGGGACGGGTTCACTGTCCTGGTGTCGACGAGCGTGGGCTGGAAGATAAGCGATCCCCTCACCTTCCTGACGAGCACCGACGGCGGTGATATGGAGATCGCCGAAGCGCGCATCCTGAGCCTGGTAGCCAGCCACCGGAACAGTGTCCTGGGCCGCCACCCGTTCTCCAGCCTGGTGTCGATCAGGACGGAGCCGGCCGCGGCGGGGGAGGCGGAGCCGGACTTTGACTCCATCGAGAACGAGATGACTCGGCTTGTCGGGGCGGATGCTTCCAGCCAGTATGGCGTAACAATCGAGTTCGTCCGGATGTCCAACCTGACTCTTCCCCCGGAGGTGACCGCGAAGGTCTTCGACCGGATGCGCAAGGAGCGCGAGCGCATTGCTGCCGGGACGCGGGGAGAAGGGACGGGGCGGGCGATCGACATAAGGACGCGCGCAGACAGCGAGCGGGCCATCATCCTGGGCATCGCTGAGGGGCAGGCGACCAAGATACGGGCCAGGGGCGACGCGGCGGCCGAAAAGCACTACCGCGTGCTTGCCGAGGACGAAGAACTGGCCATCTTCCTGAGCGAGCTCCGGGCGCTGCGGGAGACGCTGAAGGGACAGACCACGATTATACTGGAGGCGGGTGATAGTCCATACCGCCTGCTGCAGGGCGGATTGCCGGGGAAATCCGGCGACAGGTAGCGGGAGCGGGAAACGTAAGGAGAAGCAAAGGTGGCAGCAGGGATTGAAAAGAGGCCGCCGGGAGAAGAGGTCGATGCGGGCCTGAGGTCGCTGGGTGACGCGATGGCGACCAGCTTCCGCATCCTGAAGTTGATCATCGCGATCCTCCTCCTGCTCTTCCTCGCCTCGGGCATCAAGCACGTGGAGCAGCACCAGGTGGCCCTGCACCTGCGATTCGGGAGGTTGGTCAGCACCCTCAAGCCGGGACTGACGTGGAGTTTCCCCAGGCCCATCGACGAGATAGTGCGCCTGCCGGCGCGCGACCGGGCGGATACGGTCATCATCGAGCGTTTCTGGTACCAGGAGACAGGCCGCGCGCACCTGAGGCGCGAGGCCGGTGCTTCGCCCGAGGGCCAGTTCGACCTGGTCCCGGGACGGGACGGGTTCGCCGTCACCGGGGACTTTAACGTGGTCCACTGCCGCTGCGAGGCTACTTTCGTCATCCGGGACCCTGTGCGCTATTTCCTGTCTGTCCGGGGAGCCGAGGAAGCGGACATCGAAACGGGCGTAATACAGGCTGGCCGGGAGATCGTCCGGGCTGCGGTCACGAGCGCTGTCATCCGCGAGGTGGGGCGGCGCCGGGTGGACGACGTCCTGCGGGAAGACCTGGCCGGGCTGCGACGTGCCGTGGAGGAAAGCTCCCAGGAGATACTGGACGAGCTGGACTGCGGCATCGGCATCAGCAACCTCGACATAGTGAAGATGATTCCGCCGCAGGCCGTGCAGCAGGCATTCGATGACACTTTCCTTGCAGGGCAGGAGGCCAACGAGAAGGTGAACGAGGCAATAAGCTATCGCAGCCGGATCCTCAGCGAGGCCGCCGGTTCGGCAGGTGAAGGAATAGCTTCGGTCATCGCGGATGTCGAGGCGCGCAGGGAGGCCGGGGAGGATACCGGGGAACTCGAGGCCCAGCTTGATGAGCTGCTGCAGCGCGCGGGGGGTGAGGCCGCCCGGGTCATGTCGGAGGCGGAAGCATACCGCCAGGGAATGGTCGCACGGGCGGAGGCCGACGCCCGTTACCTGACCGATATTCTCAGTGAGTACAAAGGCAAGCCGAAGATGATGCGGCTCTTCCTGCGGGACCAGCTGCTCGAGGTGACGGAGCAGGTGATGGCGACGGCAGAGCGCAAGTGGGTGGTCCCCAGCGGGGGCAGGATCGTCATCCCGATACCGGAGAAGAAGCGCGATTCGGAGAAGACAGGGCCGTAGCAGCAGGGACGAGCGGAGGTAGCGATGGCGGAGGTCGCTGTTGAGATGGAACAGTTGCCGCGAGAAGGGGCTGGCAGGGACGAGGTCCGTACCCGTTGGGTGCTGACCCGCTTCACAGCGACCCTGCTTGGCGGTGGGCTCGTCGTCAACTCTTTCATCGCCAGCCGGATTTTTGCAGCCAGCCCCGGCGTGGCGCAGCTCAGTGCACTCCTGGGGGCCTTGCTGCTGGCGGTTCCCATCCTGGTGCGGGCTGTCAGGGGCCTTGTGAAGGGCGAGGGTCACAGCGCCCAGCTGGTCGCCGTGGCTGTCCTTGCCTGCTTCGCCATCGGTGATTACCGCACGGCCGGCGTGGTGGCATTCCTGATGCTGGCGGCGGAACTTGTGCAGAGCCGCACCGCCCTGGGAGCACACGCGGCCATCGAGAAGATACTCCGGCTGGTGCCCAGGAGGGCCAGGCTCATCCTTCCCGACGGGGGCGAGGAGATCGTGCGGCCCGAGCGCCTCAGCGCAGGGGACTGCATCCGTATCCGGGCCGGGGAGCGTGTGGCGGCGGACGGTACTATCCGCAAGGGCGAGAGCGCGCTGGACGAGGCGACGGTCACCGGCGAGTCGCTTCCGGTGGACAAGGCTGCCGGGGCGCAGGTCTTCGCGGGCACCACGAACCTCACGGGCACGCTGGAGGTCGAGGTGAGAAGCGTGGGGCCGGACACCACGCTCGGGAAGGTACGCGGCCTTATCCTTGAAGCTGAGAAGACCCGGCTTCCCGTCATAAGGATGATAGACCGCTATGTTCGCTGGTACACGCCTACCATCCTGATGCTGGCCGGCGTGATACTGTATTTCACCCCCGGGGCCACCCGCGCCATAACCGCGCTGGTGTTTGCCTGCCCGGGTGCTCTCATAATGGCTGCTCCCACCGCCATGGTGGCGGCCCTCTCCTGCGCGGCGCGCCTGGGTATACTTGTGAAGAACGTCGCGGACCTGGAGCAGGCGGGCGAGCTGGATGCGGTAGTCTTCGATAAGACAGGGACTCTGACGACGGGCCGTCTTACCGTCACGCGCCTGCTTCCGGCCGAGGGTGTCGACCCCGAGGAGCTTCTTTCCCGGGCAGCATCCACGGAAAGCCAGTCGAACCATCCCGCGGCCCAGGCTGTCGTTAAGGTGGCCCGGGAGGCGAAGCTTCACCTGACAGCTCCCGAAGGTGTCCGCGAGGTGGCGGGCATGGGAGTGAAGGCCAGCGTCGCCGGGAAGAAGATGCTCGTGGGCAGGCGCAGCTTCCTTTCGCAGGCAGGGGTGGCGGTGCCGGGGGAAGATGCGGCAGAAGGAGTCAGCGCCCTTTATGTCGCCGAGGACGGGCGCTTCCTCGGGATGATAAGCCTAGAGGACCATGCGCGCCCGGAGGCCCGCCGGGCGGTGGACGAGCTGAAGGAGCTGGGGATACGGCGGCTGATAATGCTGACCGGGGACCGCTACGCGATAGCCCGCCGTGTATCGGAGGAACTGGGCTGCACCGCTTTCCACGCGGAGTGTCTCCCGGAACAGAAGCTCGAGATAGTGGAAGGGCTGAAGGAGGAAGGGTACCGGGTCGCGGTCGTGGGAGACGGGGTCAACGACGCGCCGGCCCTGGCGGCTGGCGACATAGGTCTCGCGATGGGCGCGGCCGGAAGCGATGTGGCGGTAAAGAGCGCCACCATCGCCCTGATGTCGACGGACCTGAGAAGGGTCCCCTTTTTGGTCAGGCTGTCCCGGCGCACCCGCTCAGTGGTCATACAGAACCTTGTCTTCAGCCTGGTCTTCATCGTCGGAGGTGTTACGCTCTCCGGCTACGGGCTCCTGGAGAGCCCGGCGCTGGCGGCCATACTGAACGGCGTCAGCGGTTTCGTGGTCATCTTCTCCAGTGCGAGGCTGGTCCGTTACGGGGCGGAGCTCGGCGGGCCCGCAGGCGAGACGTATACGCACCAGGAGCCCGGGGGCCAGGAGTAATAAACATGCCTGACGCAGTGGTGGAGGCGGTCGGCCTCACCAAGGTATTCCGCGACTTCTGGAACCGGGAGAAGGTGCGGGCCCTGGACGGCGTTGACTTCACGGTAGAGCAGGGCGAGGTGTTCGGCCTCCTCGGGCCGAACGGCAGTGGAAAGACCACCGCCATAAACATCATCCTCGGCCTTCTCTTCCCCACCCGCGGCCGTGTGCAGGTGCTGGGCCGCAGCCCACGGGACGTGGAGACCAAGCTGCGCATCGGTTACCTGCCGGAAGAGGCCTACTCTTACGGGTACCTCAATGCCGATGAGACGCTGGATTTCTACGGGAGGCTGTTTCGCCTCTCATCCAGGGAGCGGCGCCGCAGGGCGGAACACCTTCTCGAGATGGTGGGCCTCAAGGGAGTACGCCGCCGGCTGGTCAAGGACTACTCCCGGGGCATGGGGCGGCGCATCGGGCTGGCCCAGGCCCTGGTGAACGATCCCGATTTCATCGTCCTGGACGAGCCGACAGCAGGTCTCGACCCGGAAGGGCGGAGGGAGATAAAGGACGTCGTGCTCCAGCTGCGGGAGAAGGGCAAGACAGTGCTTCTCTCCAGCCACCTGCTGGCCGACGTGGAGGATGTGTGTGATCGCATAGGGGTGCTCTACGGGGGCCGTCTGCTGACTGCGGGCAAGGTATCGGAGCTGTTGTCCAGCGAGACCAAGAGCCAGATAGTGTGTTCGCGGCTGGCGCCCGAGGTGCTGGAGAAGGTCATCCGGATCATCCGTGAGGGGGGAGGGGCTCATGA
>SDBT01004615.1_pt1 | contig 23333 bp, 12 predicted proteins | sample 2277101 | NCBI WGS metagenome assembly SDBT01 (sample SAMN10404973, study PRJNA504765) | marine sediment metagenome | isolation source: marine sediment core GS10_PC15, 103 cmbsf | place: Arctic Ocean: Southern Knipovich Ridge | collected 2010 | reverse complement strand
CATGGGTAAGCGATGATGTAGCCCGTAATCCTGATCCTGCAGATGATGAACTTTATGTACCGGTAGAACAGACATTAAGCTGGGATAAACCATTTAACGATTCGCCGGACGGCTATGTGCTGTATATTGCAGAGGGAATCGATCCAAACTGGCTAGCGGTAACTCCTGAATGGTCAACGGCTGATCCGAATGAAACAAGTTATGATCCGGCTATTGATTTTGCTGCTGGTACAACCTATTCCTGGCGTGTCGATACAAGCGTAACCGGAGATGTCTGGGAGTTCACAACAATCCCGCCGATAGCATTTGGCCCGGATCCTGATGATGGAGAAACAGGTGTTTCGCCGCTACGAACCTGTAGCTGGGGAGACGTGCCTGGTGCACTTTCTTATGATGTCTACTGGGGTACTGATGAAGCACTGGTCACAGCAGGCAATGCTGCAGTATATCAGGGCACACAATCTGGCACCTCGATCGCTCCGGCGATGGACTTTACGACTCAGTACTTCTGGCGGATTGATACAAATCTAAGCAGCGGGTTGGGCGTAGGAGATGTTTGGGATTATACAACCGACGCTCCGGTTTGTGATCCACCAATGGCAGGCGATACCAACGATGACTGTGTTGTGGACATCAATGACTTTGCTGATCTTGCATTTGACTGGCTGAGATGTACGTTGATCAACGGGTTTTGTCCGTAAGATATCAATATGAGTATGACAAATGAACAGGGATTGGGGCAATCAAAGGATTGCCCCGATCCTCTTTTTTATCTGGAAGGAAAAAGACGGATGATATTTTTTAAAATGAGAAAAAAAAAATCAAGCACATCATTGCTTCTTTTTGCTTCCTTTTTCTTTTTTGTAATGGCGGTTTTTAATAATTCGAATTTAGTCTTTGCCGGATATGATGACACCGTCAATCTGGTCGAAACCAATCCCGGCTTTGAAAGCGGTGGAAATGGTTGGAATACCGGCGGCGGTTCGATTGACAACACGCAGGCCACTGAAGGGGTTCGATCGGCAAAACTTACATCGGATGGATCAGGCGGTTGCGACTGGCGAAGTAATGGATATTATAATGTCACACCGGGCCAGCAGTACCAGTTTACCTTTGATTACAAGACAGAAGTTGGCGCAGGCGGCAACCCGCAGGTTCGATTCCGTTTTTTCGGTGGTGGTAGTTTCAAAGGTGAAGCTCAGCGAACGCTGGGGCTAACCAATAACGCATGGCAACCTATTGTAGTTGAGGCAACCTGCCCGGAAGGGGCAGAGTATTTTGATATTATTTTCTCGGCCAGTATATTCGGATCGTACACTGGATCTGTTTGGTTTGATAATACAGCAGTGAATCCCTGGGTAGATGTCACGAACACCCATTTTCCACTTGATGGCACCCAAGGATGGTCCGATGACCTGACGCTTTCATGGCAAAGCAATGATCAGGCCTCGGCTTATTTGGTTTACCTGGGTACAGATTTGAATGAAGTTACCAATGCTCAATATCTTTTTTTAGCGGGTGATGTTGATTACGACGGTCTGGTTGGAATCAGCGATTTGAATGTTTTAGTTCAGCAATGGCTGTCGGGGACTCCGTCCAAACCTGGGCCTTCGGCAGATATCGATTTAAATGATGATGTGAATAATCTGGATTTTTCACGACTGGCTAAAGACTGGATAGGTTCGACAGTGCTGCCGGATGTTTTTCAATCGGCCACATATTCGCCGAATTATCAACCGGATCTTTCTTTGGATCAAGATTATTACTGGCGAGTGGATGCAGTGGTCGACGGTCAGGTTCAAAGCGGTCCAGTCCGGAGTTTTAACTGTAAGGATTATCTGGACTATAACATAGCGGCTCCTACCCAGGTCTTCTATTTAGAAGGAAGTGATCTAAACAGAACGCAGCAAGTGATGTTTCAAACTCTTCAAGGACTTGTTGCTCGCGTTAAACCAGCTTTGTTTATCAGAGGAGACAGCAATCAACTCTGGTTAGACGATCTGAATTCGCAATACGGAGTAAACAAGACAAGTATCAATGCAATTGATGGGCAGGCCGGGCCTGTTGCCTGGGCGCTGGATTATTTTGCCAGCTATTATGACAGTTATATCTTATTCGATGGGAACGATGGTGATTCACTTACTGCGGCGATCAATCTGGCGGCGGCGTTGCCAGGCTCTATCGCTGTCGATATCACAGACCAATCCCTGATGACAAGTCGTAGTGTCCCGATGTTATATGATACAAGGGGGCATGATGAGAAATGGGTGTGGGATCAGTTTAGTGATGACTTTACAAAAGAAGCGATCTTTGTGCAGAGAAACGATATTACGCAACACGGCGCATTTCTAAGAGATCTGCCGGTTACCCTTGGCGCATTAACGTGGTGGCATGATGACCTAAGTGAGACCGAAGAAGTCTTTAGTGACTTCAAGGCCAATATTCCCTGCTATGGTTGGGATAGTTCCGTTGCGCCTGGAGAAGATAATGCGGTTACATTCCACTCCAATCACAACATGTACACAGTTCCTACGGACTGGATGCTGAATCTTTCGCTTTTTGCGGGAACAGCCTCCATTGAACCGGAAATTGAATTTACTCAACCCTGCAGTGATAACACATATACACCGGAAGACAACGTTCATTATGTATCATTCTGCATGAGCGATATGGATAACGCAAATACGATTTTCAGCGCTAACGGCTGGGCACAACATCCGGAACGATACGGAAATAGCCATCGCGGCGAATTCCCCATGGGGTGGGGCATGCCGCCAATAATGAAGAAGATCGGTCCAACAGTCATGAAATGGTGGTATGATCAGGCATATGAAACCGATTGCTTTATCGGCTACTGTTCGGGGCTGGATTATTTTCACCCCAGCCAATTTCCCGAGCTTGAGTTGCATATGAGTCACCTCGACAAATACCTGCGAGAAGCCGATCTAAGCACGATGTGTATTCTGGATAATTACAGCGGCCCGCTGACTAGCGAAGCCTATAAAACCGGCCAGCTTTATGGGCAACTTGATAGTTTACGAGGCATGTTCCTTGGCTATGATCATGGAAACGGAGACATCGCATGGTTCAATGGTAAACCATTGGTGACCGGACGCTATTCGCTGTGGGCTGATCGACGGCAGGGCGTTTGCGATACAGGAGTCAACCTCGCTGCAAGCATTAACGCTTTACCGGCAGATCCGTACAGTCAAGACGGTTATACCTTTGTCATTGTTCACGCATGGAGCTATGGGTGGGATGAGGTCGCAACCTGTATCGATAACCTGGATTCTAATGTCAGGGTCGTTACACCGAACGAACTTATCGAGCAGATATATTTACACGACTTAGGTCCAAACTAGGTCTGCGTTTTAAGAGCGAATTGGTTGTCATAAAAATACAAGCCTGGCTTGACGCAGAGGATATGTGCAGTCATGAAAATTAAAACACTAGTATTATTTATTGTATTTATAACTTTCACTTCTCTACTAAGTGCCAATGACCTGATCAAACCGCAACGTTATTACGAATTGCCGTTAAAGTCTATCAAGCCTGATGCATGGCTGAAAGATTTTTTACAATTGCAGCGTGATGGTTTAACGGGACACGCAGAAATTTCTGGCTATCCCTTTAATACTAATATGTGGGCTGGCGATCATATCAGTGCTAACCCAAACGATGAAAATGAATGGGCCGCCTATGAACAGACAGCATATTATATTGACGCATTAGTCAAGTGCGGCTTTGAGCTTAATGACCCCCAGTTGATTGAAAAGGCTCGCGAACAAATAGACTACGTATTGAGTCATGCGACTAAAAACGGTTTTTTAGGACCTGAGCACGTTGGCAATACCAGGTGGCCTCAGGCTGTTTTCTTCCGAGCTCTAATGGCATGGCATTCAGCAACAGGCGATCATCGCATAGTCAAGGCGATGGAACGTCATTATCTCAATGACATCCAGGCACTGCGTTCGAATAACGAGGCCGTTTTTGAAGGAAATGTTTTTGGTCGAAACGATTGCCATGTCGAAGGCATGTGCTGGGTTTATGAACATACCGGTAATAAGTTAATTCTGGATTACGCACAAAAGATTTATGAAGCATCAAACGAAATACGCTGGCAGACAGGCCCAGAAAAAGTTGCTACCCACCATGGAGTCAGTTATTCTGAAAAGTCCAAGCTCCCGGTGATTTTATACATGCAAACAGGCGATCCGCTCTATTTGAGAGCATCCTTAGGAGCATTTACCAAAGGACAGGAGCATTTACTCATTGACGGTATCGTAAGCAGTACTGAAGGGCTCAGCGGCAATCGCAGTCGTGTCAGCCATGAAAGCTGTGTAGTTTCAGATTATTCATGGTCAGCAGGCTATATGCTGATGGCGACTCAGCAGACGAAATGGGCTGATAAGATTGAGCAAGTTTGTTTCAATGCCGGCATTGGTGCCGTTGGTAAAGATTTCAAAACGCACCAGTATCTTTCCAGTCCCAACCAGTTTCTGGCTACGACCTATTCTAACCATGAAGAGCATCATAAAAACCGCATGGCTTATCGACCTGCTCACCCAGTGAAATGTTGCACTGGCAATATTCATCGTTTTATGCCTAACTATATTTCGCGAATGTGGCTAGCTGATGACAATAATGGCTTGGTGGCAGCATTATTCGGTCCGTGCTCTGTCACAAGTAAAGTTGGTAGAAACAAGCAACAAGTCACGATCCAGGAGATCACCGATTATCCTTTCAGTGAAACCATTACTTTCAAAATCCAAACCAGAAAAACTGTTTTATTTCCACTCTCTTTGCGTATCCCAGAATGGGCAACTGGTGCTTCTTTAAAAGTTAACGGCAAAGAGAGTGAAATCTCATTAATCCCAGGCCATTTTTCAACGCTTGAAAGAGCTTTTAATAATGGGGATGTAGTGACGCTCCATCTGCCGATGAAGTTGCGCCCCAGCCACTGGCCTGACACAGGTATTGGCTTTGAATATGGGCCTCTAGTCATGGCTTATCCTATTCCTGCTGAGAAGAAAGAAGTTCGTTTTGTCGGTGCCGGTAATAAGCCAGATATTTCCTCGCTCAGTCAATGGCCTGCCTGGGATATGACCCCTGCTGGTCCATGGAACTATGCCATATCCCGATTGGATACGGCAATTGCTGTTGCTGCTAAGGTAAAACGTCACCGGGTTACATCAAAGCCGTGGGCGCAAGATCAGCCACCGCTTGAAATCAGAATTCCCGCCAGGCGAGTCGCTAATTGGAAATTACAAAAGGTGCACGATAAAAAATTCGATATGGATTGCGTATACACCCCGCATTTGCCACTGGCGACGGATATTCATGTTTACGGAGAGCCGGAATACATCACTCTAGTACCCTTGGGCTGCACTGATTTACGATTGACTATTTTTCCATATGCGCCAGGTGGATCAGATTTCACTCGTCCAGTTAAAAGTATGTTGTTTAATAGTGGATTTGAAAGGAATTTAGATAATTGGAATTATCATCCAGCCTACGTTTCAGCTATTAATACTGACGATGCAACAGGTTCAGGCCGGAGATGTGCAAAGATTGACAATACACCAGATAGTAGCCGATTTGACTTAAGGTCGAAGAAATATGCGGTCACTGAGGGGCAAAGCCTTAAGTTCTCTTTTCAATATAAAGCATTGTCTGGCAACTCACAAAGCAGGGCGGTTCGGGCTCAAGTGCGATTTTGGGATCAGTCCGGTAATCATATAAGTGATGAATTAATATTGCCTCTGGAATTAAAATCTAAACCGGGACAATGGATACTCGCCGGGTCAAATTCTGACATTGTGGTTCCAACAGGCAGTTCCACAGTAGATGTTATCTTCTTTGCGGACCCGGGCGACTTTAACGGCGTGTTTTATGTTGACAATGTTGAGCTATTCCACATAACGGACTAGTTACTTCCAAATACAATGCTTCAGTATTCGACAGCAGCAGTGTTTATTTAAATTGTTCGATAATCTGCAATGTATTATATGGAGTTGTTATGCGAAAAAAAGGATTTACATTAATTGAACTGTTGGTGGTAATAGCCATCATAGCGTTGCTGTTGTCTATACTGATGCCTGCACTTAGCAAGGTAAAGGACCAGGCCAGGGTGGTTATCTGTGCTACAAGGCAACGGCAGAATATCTTTGGCGCGACATTGGCAGCCAATGATAACAATGGCAATATTCCAAAGGGTGGTTTCAATTTCGAAAACTTAAATTTTGATGATGCCATATCTTTTAGAGCCGAAGAGTATCTCAATCTTTGCAGTTATATCGTCGGTGAAGGAGGTGGAGTGGATACATCTAAATCCCTTTCGGTAGACGAGTTGAAAGATGCCGCTGACAAAGTGGTTAACAGCGATGCAAGGTTGAATTTTGTCTGCCCCAGCCTGGAAAGTTTTCAGACTGAAATGAATCCTTCTGGGCTTTTATTTACTGAGAACACCTCAATGCCTTTTATTCATCAATATGGTAGCGCAGGATGGACAGCCAGGATCGGTTATGTGTATTTAGGAGGGTTTGAGACGGATCGTTGGGACTGGATGTCTATAAAGAATACTGCCACAGAAGGCAAAAAGTGGAAGTCGCCTGATAAGACTACTGACAGCGGTAATTTGGTCTTGATAGCTGACAGGTACAGGTATTGTCCAACACTTATGACTACCCTTTTGTATACCCATGGCGATGGTGGTTGGGGTAACGGTGATATCGGGAACGCAACATCTGTGCTTGAAGTGCAGGAGAAGTATTCGAAATTCAAGGTTAACGTCGGCAGACTTGATGGTTCAGTGGAAAGCTCAAGGCTGAACAACCTCGATGCTCACCATGTAACGAGTCAGGATAATACGCTATGGGGTCATACAGGCCCAGACTATTATTTCTTTTAAAATTCAGCTTGATTCTTTGTGCGGTGTGTATGTTTAAAAAGTTGGCAATTATATTTTTATTAAGTCTCACATCTCATATTTATTAACTGCCCGGTGTAGGTTGAGCATCTGACCAGTTGCTTGCATCATTACTGTAGCTCGATACAGAGTCTCTGTGCAGTGAGTCGCCTCTTGCATCTGCGCCCGTCGGCCATGGATCGTTACCCAACGGATGTACGCCGTCGGAGTAGTTGACCTGCTCAACACGTATGTAAGGCACATAGCCAGTACCCGGTTCCGGAGCACCTGGCATTGAAAGTTCTATCTTTTCACCATCGTTGGCCAACTCTGTATGGTTTTCGAACGGCCCGTATACAGTAACGCCTGAAATACTGTTTGCTGTTTTAAACGCAGCCGGCAGTGCTCGCGAGATAAGTATTCTTTCACCAGCCGCTATGCTTACACCGGTTGGGAATTCAAACTCGATACCCTTGGTGAACTTCCATGTGTTCGACGGATTTGATACATCATAAAGATATACCGTCGGGCCCGAGGGGTTGTAAAGCTCGATGTATTCGCCAAGCAGATCCTTAATGTCCTTCGCATTGTACATGATCTCAGAGATCACGACATCTGGCACATACGGAGGTGTTGAATTTGCATAGCCCATTGTCTGTGAAGTCATCCGCACGAAGTCGACGTTGCCATCGCTCTTTGTATGTCTTCCGAATGTAGCATCGTTCTCTGCTGCGCCAAAGTTTACGCTTGCGCTGTATCCGCCGGAGATGTCTGAGCCGTCACCGCTCGTAAGGAATACATCTTCGCCGAGTTCGCTGAGCCCGAACTCTGTAATACAGCCGATATCGCCGCCCTTGTTGCGGAAATTTGTCACAGAGGTGTAGACCCTGTATCCGTTAGCAGCTATCGTCACCGTCTGATAGATCTTATACTTTTTAAGGTTGTCAATATCGTCAGACAGATACCAACCGCCTATATTTATAGGTGCTCCTGTTGTGTTACGCAGTTCGATCCAGTCGCCATATGCAAGACCGTCAGTGTGAGTTAGAACCTCGTTGATAACAATTGCATCGTTTGCAATGGCGTTAGCTGTATGCCCCTGACCGGGGGTTCCGCCTAAGACATTACTCGCCTGCCAGCTTAAACGCTTGTTCCAGTTGTCAAGCGTTGCGTTGCCGGCATTGATTATATTAAGCGAAAAGCCCTTGCCGTCAGTGATCGGGAACCACCCGTCCTCGTAATCGAATTCCTGTATGATAATACCCGCTGCGTCTTTTAGCCTGATGTTCTCTCCGCCATTATCAAGCTTATCATTGGTGTATTCGCCTGCGATGGTTCCGCTGTAACCGGGATATCGCAAATTAAAATCTGCGATGCTTCGCACTGCGATCGTGTACCCGCCCGAAGCGAGTGTCATATCTGGGAAAGTAAAGTCGACGCCCTTTGTCAGTTGGCAATGTGCAACGTCGATCGAGCTGACGCCTATATTTTTAAACTCGATGTATTCGTCGTTAGGGTCAGCAGGGTGATACATAAGCTCTGTGATACGCAGGCTGGAAGCGACGTTGTTCATGGAGAAGATAGCTTCATTGAGAGCGGACCAGTTGGAACCGTTCTTGATGCGTGCTTTTATCTTCTTGGAACTGTCAAGCGTAATATCGCCTGCGTAAGCTATAGCATTTTGAGAGAGTTCGCCGCCGATCCCAGAGTCGTTTGACCCCGCTTTAAGCTCAAAAGACATAAGGAAATCTGAACTTGTAAGAAAGCGGTTAAGCCCGTGGATCGCAAGAATGTTTCCGCTTCCCAGATTTAGCACGTCTTTATAGGCGGTAATGTCAAACTCAATGAGAGCGGTGCTTTCAGCAACAGGGCCGGTAGAGCCTGAGTTCCATTCCAGGGGTGTAGGCACCAGGCTGCTTCGCGCAACTTCAACTCCGTTGATATATGCCACGAAGGCATCGTCATATCTTATCCTGAGTTTAAGGTATTCCATGTTCGAGTAATCTTCGGGAGCAACGGCGCTAAATGGAGTTCTGATATAACAGGTTTCGTTCTTGCCGTCGCCGCGCATAAGGCTCTCTACGTCATAGTTTATATATGGCTCGTACCAATCACCGTCGGCGGTTGCGTATCCAATGCCGCCGGTTGTAGATGCCCATCCGGAATCGTCAAATGAGCCGCTGCCTTTCCAGTTGTCGGAGACGGGACCTGTCGGAACAAGGACTTTCTTAGATGCACTTTCTGTTACAAGGGTTGCAGTAAATGGGTCTGTGCCTTCTCCGCTTTCCCAGTGTGTCCATTCCCTTGGGTCAGTTCCGTCTGTTGTATAATAGATCGTTCCCGATGACCCGGTCATTGTAAGCGTTGCACCAACCTCTACGTTTCCGCCTGTATTCATCGCAGAGCCGTTAATCGATAGTGTAGGCGGAGCCGAAACATTCCTATCTAATTCCCAAAGCTCATCAACCCACTGCAGCCGGTTGCTATAAACGTCTTTGTTGTCAGTTACTCCGTCGCCTGCGATCCAATTTTTAAACCATGAAATTTCATCATCATAGATAGATCCAACATAATAATTTGGCCAAAGCGTTGTGCCCAATACGGGCCATTTTACATAGTTTCTATCGACAGGTGTGCTTGCTGTATTAACCGAAGGTCCATCGGGGTCCAGCAAGTCGTAGTAATAATCAATGTCAGCCAGCATGCCTTCGTCGCTAATAACCGTCTCTCTTAGCGAGAACCACATATCTGCATAACGCATTTTGTAATCGGAGTCCTGCAACATACGATCGTACCATGTGTATTTGATTCCAGACATAGAATTATCATTGAACCAGTCTTCATAAACCGAGTCTGCCCGGTGGTACCATTCTATTCCAAAGCCCGGAAGGTAATAAGCATTGCCATAAGTGAGATTGCAGTCCCATATTGGGCCCATTGCAAGTTTTCCGTTCCTATCCTTATTCATATAGGTGCTAAGTCTAAGCCCGTCGGCATTTTTCTGTATTTCGAGAAGAAGATCATATTTAATGAAATCATCGACATCAACATACTTTGCATAGCCGTTAACCGGATCATTAAAATAGCTGCTGTTAAGAACGGTTTCAAATTCGTCAAGCCAGCCCCTGATATAGGTTTTCTGATCGGATGTGAGATCGTATTCATCTGGATCATAGTACTGGAAGGTGCCGATCATATTTCTGGAGGTTGTGAATTTTTCCTGACCGTTGTCTTTGTCGATCCTCAAAATATATCCGCCGGTGATATCCGGCTCCATGGTATCGGTTTCGTCGAGCTTTGCGATATCGACGCGGTTTTCCGAGACCTTGACCCTTTCCATCAAAACATATACGCCGCGATAATCCGCATATGAGGTATTTCCAACGCTCTGATTGAAGAACACCTCGACAAGCCTTGTCCGCGGTGCATATTGGCCTAAGTCATTGAACCATTTATAAGATAGTAAATTTCGAAGCTGTGTTTTATCCGAGTACGGAGCATGCAGTATCCAGTCGGATTCCGAAGGCAGAGACAATAGCGAAGATTTCGCATCGCTGTCGTTTTCGTCCCATAGCTCTAATGAATACTGCCTCTTTGGCCAGCATCTTGAGCTTTCGCCGCGGATTTTCGTACCAGCTCTTCCCGCAAAGGCCGGCACGTCTGTCGTCGATGCAAGCCCGCTGTCTTTGTCAGTATCGATAAAGATAGTAGCGACAGGATGAAGAAGATAATTATGGTCACCACAACCGGCTGTGCCGTTGTTATCTATGTTTTCGCCATAAGAATCGACGATTACGATCGGTAGATTTGAGCTGAAGTTTTGCAGGTCCGAAGCCAGAGGGATGTAGTAGTGACTTTGTATCGGTCCGGGTGCTAATGGTGGATCAAACACGCGTGCACGAATCATTCTTGCCTGAGCATTGTCTATATTTCTAGGTCCCGTGTACAATGTTGACGATGCTGCAGGAAGGGCCCCATTGGTCGTGTACCTTATTTCTGCAGTAGGTGATTCGGTAGAAAGCTCAAGGTTGAAATCGTTTGTAAATGTTCCCGAAAGTCTGGAGAACCAAACCTGTCCTGCAATTCCTGTCTGGTTTGCAGTGCCGGGAGTTGATGTTTCCATAGTGTACCAACTGTCGGTATTGTCCGGATAACGTCCGGATGAATAGTCGGTCATTTGAGTGTTGGAATAGGTCTTGCTGTCGATCAGTATCCCGTTGGTGTTGAACAGGTATATTTCGTCGCCGGAAGCATCCAGTTTGAAGTTGGTATGCATCGGACCCTGATAGGGAACAGCGTCGTGGTCTTTGTCTGCGTAAAAAATAAGGTGCTCGCCTGCACCTATGGTCACCCCGGCTCCGATCAGAAACTCGTCCGTGGAGTCATTAAGCATCATACCTGCCATGCTGATGGTCTCTGTTCCGTAGTTGTATATCTCGATCCAGTCAGGGAAATCACCGGCATCGTCCGGGTCTTCCAGAGCGGTGTCGTTTGAAGCCATGAACTCGTTAATAACAAGGGTCGGCGTTACAGACATAAACCAGTTTTCCGCCAGTAATGCCAGATCTTGCAAGTCAACCCTGTCATTACCTACAAGATCAGCGCACCTAGGCGTATTGAAACAGTCCGGTTCTTCAAGCCAGTACTCTGTAAAGAGCTTAAGGTCACTGAAGTTGACGCTCCAGTCCTCGTTCAGATCACCAACTGGGTATGCGGACGCTACCGTTGCAGAAAATACTATTAACAGCAAACTAATTACTAACTGTTTCATGATTTCATCTTCCCTAAACTCTCCTCCTAAAGTGCAAAACATGCCTGATATGCAGCCGTTTCATTATACCAGATTTCGCTCTGGAATTCAATCATATTGACATTCACGGAACGAAATTTAAGTGCGAACAGGGATTAAGAACTGAAGTTGCCGTTTATCACGCCGTTGATCGGTATGACTGCTTTGCTGGAAACAACATCCTCGTTGTCTACGATAGTTTTCAGTTCTTTCTATTTGGATTCAAGTCCTCACTTTGCATATGGTTGTTAGGATTTTAATAAAATAGTATGTATCTTATGTGCTCCTGAAGTCAACTTTATCTTGCCGCTGTCCAGTTTAAACTCCGAAACAATCTCTTCATTCAATTTACATTCATAAGCCTTGGTAACAGGCAGGTTGATGTCAATCGTTGCATCAACTGAATCGTCCGAGATATTCCAGAACCGCAGAATAAAGCCTTCACCATCGTCTGCCTGCTTAAAGCATGCCAGCATCAGCTTATCGCTGTCAACACTGATAAACGATCCCGTCGCCGGCAGCTTACCTTCGCTATGCGGAACAGCCAGTATCGCATTAATATCGACCTTGAAATCATAAGAAGCCTTGGTAACTTCAGCTTCGGTCCAGTTGCCCGTATGCGGATAAAGTGCATATTCATATTCCAGCGTACCAAAGCTGTGCTGGCCTATATACTGATCCAGTTCGTCCGGCGTCATAACAGAGTTGGCCGTCATATAAGCCCGTTGCGTTCGCAGCAGCGTTATAGCGATCGTCCTTGCAGCGTCGTCTTTTATTTCATACTCACGCAGTCCGCGGTTTAGCACTGCAAGCCCGATCTTGCCATCGCTTAGGTCAAGGAAGTTCTGCATTGGCTGATACTCGTAGCATTTCTCAAAGTTATCACCGGTCTCAGTCCAAAGAATATTTCTGGTCTCAACGGCAAAAGCGCTTTCAACATCGACTGTATCGGTCTTGATGTTACTCGGGAAGTTAACACGCAAACGATGGTCACGAGCTTCGTTATGCAGCTTGGTCTTAACCTGTAAATGTTTCGCATCTTTTTTTAGCGTAAGCCATGTTGTGATCGGGATGGTCTTATTCTCTCTAAACCTGTCCCTGCCGTCCGGCGTAGCAGCCGCTGGAACCGTGATCTCAAGATCGATCCGATAGACGCCGCGATGCTCGTTACTTTCCATGAGTGTTATCTCAGCAGTCTTGCCAAGCGTCGTGCGAACGAAGTTACGCTTAGGATAAGCGCTTAGGTGAGCACTCCCGATTTCACCGTTATCCGTATAGTAATGCAGACCCTTCATTTCGTGGCTGCTAGCCTTATGCAGCATGTCGAATGTACCGTTAGAGTTGATCTTAACCTTAATGTGTTCGTTTTCAAGCACGCCATCCTCACGAGCCATCAGCTTGCGGTCAGACACTTTTTCAGGATGCGCGATATATTTCGGACCCCGCGGACGCATCGCATAAGTCCTGTATCCCATGCTAGGGACTTCAACAGTCAGCAGAATACGCCGACGAACAGCAGGCATCTTAATACCCTTAGTGTCCAGCTCACGCTCGACACCGATCTGGATGTCCTGCTTGTCAAGTATCTCGTAGGATATATCATTGCCGTCAGTATCGATAATATCAAAATACTCCACTGCCCCGGAACTGGCGCCCTGACCCGTACAAGGATCGATCACGCCCTCAACCGTTGCCTGTTTAGGTAGATCGATAACCACCTCGACAACCTCTTTACGAGCGTGCGCCAATGTGTTAAAAAAGGTAAACGTATGATCGGAAGGCTCAAAATCTTTAGATGTATTGAGATTCTTAAGTATCTTAAACGCGCTTCTTGCCGTTATTTCTTCACCTGCTTTTGTCGATACCGAGAAGTTATAAAGCATGTCTTCATGAGCGTGATCAACCGCAGCCCCGCAGATGCTGTCATGTGCCTGGTTAAGAAGCAGATGCTTCCACGCGCGATCGAGATAAGTCTTAGGATAAGCATCGCCCAAAACAGAAGCCATCGCAGCCAACGGCTCAGCGTGATAGATCAAGCCGTTTTCAGCACGTTCGTTAAGAACCTTCAGCTTGATACGTGAAGAATGTGTAGCGCCAAGCAACCCGTTAAATCCATGTTCCACAGCCGGGATCCGCAGCTCACCTTGATGGACAGGAAGCTTATCTTTATCGGTGTCATCGGTGATAGCTTTCATGTACTGATCCATAGAGCTTTGACGCAGCTCAATGTCGCCGGAAACCTTGTTAACCGCCTCGATCATTTCAGGAAGCAGCTCAAAAGGTGCGTCGTTATCTTCCATGTTCAAAGCAAGAATATGCTTACCAACCGCGTAAGGTTTAGCCTGGTCGACGAGGACCTTGAAAGCTTTTTTGATCGCTTCGGGGTCTGTGTTAAACGACGGCGTTTCTTTCATCACGCTAAACCCACGTTCATAGAGTGTCGTATCGCACATGTGCGTTGGGATATGATCCTTGTCATAATAATATGCCAGGTCAGCCGGCTCTTTGTCGAGAACCAAAGGCTGATGCATGTAGAAGAACCAGTTAGTCCGCGTCACTTCATCGAATGTCCGAAGCACGTGGATGTCCGATCCGTCAGCACCTTTCCATAAGAACAGTGGGTCCAGCAGATATTTATTCGTCCCGCGATAGAAGATTGCGTTTGTGATATTGAAACCTTGATATATCTGAGGCAGCTGTGACGTCTGACCGTAAGAGGTCGCCGTATAACCGCTTTTCATGGCGCCGCCAAACTCCTCAGCCATCTTCTGACCAAGCTTAAGGTTTCGCAGCATCGCCTCAGCGGCAACAGTAAACGTATCAGGAAGCGTGTACCAGTTAACAAGCGTGATCCGCCCGTCTTGCACCAGTTTTTTAACACGTTCTCTGTTTTCAGGATGGATCTCTAGATAATCTTCCAGGACTACCTGTCCGCCGTCAAGGCAGAATGTTTCATAGGAATCTTTCTTCTCAAGCGTATTTAAAATAATATCGATAAGTTCGCACAACCGCGGCTTGGACTGCTCTGCTGTATGTCGCCACTCACGATCCCAGTGTGTCCCGCTGATAACATGCATTATGTTTTTCTTACTCATTACTCAATTTCCTTGGCCTAAAAAAATGTTGTTCTTTTATATTTTTAATCGGCTTTTAAAAGCGAAACATCGTAATACATTAAGCCTCACGCCGAAACATCTATCTTGCATACCTTATGTTGATTTTAATACTATTTCCCTTCAGCTTGCTCATAAAGCTCTGCAAGCTGCTTTGGCGTAACCAGTATCATGTCGTTATCCATCCTATCGACAAAGTTTTCCTTTAGCGATTTTAACGATGACAGTGTCCAGCAGTGAACAAGCCCGTTGACAAACGCAGGACGCCTGTCGCCGACTTTTTCACGGACCTCATCTATAACGCCTGCTGCCCCTCGTCCCCAGGTAGTTTGTGCACGAAAAATAGTCATCCCGTCCATCTTATACGTCAGCTCGTCATAAGTCTCTTTGCCTGAATAGCGTCCCATGTCTGCAAAGAACGAATGCATGTTGGGGATTCCCTTGATGTAGGGCTTTAATGACTCATCGTTACCCGCTACTGTCCGGACCGTTTTCATATCCATCTTCTCAAGGTACTTCGCCGTCCATTCCACAAACCCTGCGTACACCTCGTCACGGTTAACGAACTTAGCAGCATAATCGTCAGGCCGCATATATCCGATACCCGAAACATCGGATATAAACTCCGTGTCAGGCGACGCGTTCTCATAATACCACTGAGCAACCGCCGGCTGAAGATCGTGCATTGCAGGCCCCATACCGAACGACACCGGGAACTGCCCGTATTCTTTGCTGTCAAAATACTCTCTAAAGTACGTCATCCAAAGGTTTTCGTTATCACCGTCAGAGTAGACCAGTGCTATATAGATTTTGTCTTTTTCAAGTTTTGGAGTCTCAGACTGCTTCTTCTGTTTCAGGTTTCCTGTTCTAACGCCGCTCATTATAGGCAGATTAGGAAGATGGTCCGTGCAGACAAGGCTCTTGCCATAGCCGCCACAGAAGCTCGTCCCGCCAACTTCGCCCAGCCCGACGCCGTCACCGCACCATGGAAATCCGAGCATTGCTGTATTAGGAGGCATTGCAGAGAACACCTCGGTCATGACTTTCATCTCCGCAAGCGGATCCGCACCAGGCAGCACGCCGTCTACCACCGAAGATATCCAGAAAACGATCCCTTTCCATTGAACATCGTAAGCAAACGCTGCCGACTGCATCCAGTCTGGATGAATAATATCACAGAGGTGAAGGTTAAGTTCGTCTTTATAATTATCCCAAACCCACTTCATGCCCTCTGCGTAAGTTTTAAATTTACCACGAAGGTCGACTTTGATCGGGATGTTCAATTCTTTTGCCAACTCCGGAGTTAAGATGATCAGGTCCTCACACGAAGCTACATTAACCGCCAGAACATTACCCCGATACAGTTCCTTATCCGGGATCACCGCGCCTTTGTACGAACCTGCAAATTTTGTGAACAGACTCTTCCAGTCCTTCACTGTTTCATAAGATTTTATATACCCCTTAGCCTTATGCACTTCAAGCCAGAACGGACCGCTTTCCTTTTTGTAGTTTAACCATATCTCAGGTAGCTCTCGCGAAGTAAGCCCCTGCAATGTTCCAAGTGCAATTTTCACATCGTCACTTAGCCCATCGACATCGACAGCCAGCAGATGTTCTGCAGGTGCCTTTGACTTAGGAAGGAATGTATCCCCCCAAGGCCGCGGAGCTTTCGCAGGCACGATCTTTTTCGCCATCAAAGATTCAGGCTTCTTTTCCTTATTAAGCTTTCTAGCTATAGAACCGCACCGCCACCAGGGAATATTCCCTTGTTCTTTCAGAATATAAGCAATGCCTCTGATCATACTCTGCTTAAGGCAGTAGTAGTCTGTTTCGTACAGTTCCCTGCCGACCTGACCTAGCCACAGCGTCGTTCCGCCATTGAACTTATCACACTTGTGTTTGATAATAGCACTGGCAGGTTCCCATGAACCTTTGGGGCTCATCGTTTCGATCAAAGGTATCACAACATCCTCAGCCGGGAAGCTTTTTGGGTTCAGGAACTGTAAAAAATCATTGGTTCTCGGCAAAATGTTTTGCGGGAGTTTTAACGGGTTGCCCTTTGCAACTCGCTGCTCTGCGATACCAGCAGGGCTGTCAGCGAAATTGCCCGTCCCGATCCCCTTGTCATCATGGAGCAGATAATTGATGTGTCCCTGATCTTTCCACTCATCCCCAACTCTCTCGGCAGGGTGGCTAAAAGGTATGCCGTTAACCACCAAAGCACCACCGGCAGCGTGAAATTTTTTCAAGTTCTCATACCCCACCAGCGGAAAGGCATTGCCATACAGCATCACGATCATGCTAAAGCGATCTGTGTTAAAATAGCTCGCGTCGTCCATCTGGTCAGCGGTTATTTCAACAGCGTCTATGCCATAGTCCTCCAGCAAACTCGCTATTTTTTGCGGGACCAGCGTTGGCTGCCCTCCATAGTTAAGCATTCCAGGCTCATGAAGAACCGCCACCTTAGGTTTGGCTGCAAACAAAGACCCACAGAAAAATATCATTGCCGCAAGCATTATTGCATATTTTGTTTTTTTCATCATGGTTTTCCGTAAATCTATATTCTTGTTTTATTTAAGAGCCTTTTTGCAAAGCTTGACATATTCGTCCAGCATAACCTCATAGCTTTGAGGAGGCATACTTTTGAAAATACAATTCGACGTCGAGAAGATGTATCGTTTCCCGATCCCGCCGTGCTCCATACAATACCGAACCGATTCGCGGATCAATTCTTCGTTAGTATCTTGCAGCATATTGCACGCAACATTGCCCATCAAAAGCCAATCAGGGTAATCTTCCCTCACTTTCTTGATATCCATATGTCCTTGCGGATCTATTGATTGGTAACCATCAACTCCAGTAGAATAAAGCTGGTCAAGGATCGGACTCAAGCAGCCATCTGAGTGGAGAATAACTTTCAAGCCAATGTCCTGCATATATTCGACTATTTCTTTCATATAAGGCGTTACGAACTCTGCAAAATGCTCAGGCGATATAAAAGGCGCGTCGTTAAAACCAAAGTCAGTATTCTGTACGATGAAGTCCGCACCGGACTCTTTCTGGATTTTGGCAAGTTCTTTGGCTTCCTCGCATTTTTTGCGAGCCTTCTCGTGCATTTCCTTGGGCCGTTCAAATAGCATTACAACAAAATCCATCATGTCAGAGCCCGAAGGCATCCAGTAAACGCCATAAGTGCTAAATGAGAAAACAAGGGCCTTATCGCCGACGACTTTTCTCATGTATTCAATGCCCTTGCCAAAGTCAACCTCTCCGCCGCCGGGCGCAGGCAAAGCGGCCCATCCAAACTTTTCCATAACCTGCAAATAAACGTCGGCATGAAATTTAGTAATGGCGTCTGCTTTTTGACTTTCACTACTGTAGTCTTTTTCAAAAGCATCATCCCATGACATATTGAAGTATTCTTCTTCAAGCTGGAACACAAGCTCGAAATGAGGCGGAACGTCAGGTATTCCACCTTTGAGCAAAGTTGTAAGTCTTTCTTTGTTATTCAATTGCTTCTCCATGGTTATATTTTTCTTTCGTTACCGTTCAGTCCCTGTGTTTCATTACGTGTCCCCTCGGTTGACCCGCACGATTTCCGCACCACAAGTTCGGCTGTCAGCATTACTTCGCGTGGCGGCATGTCCGGTCTTTTAGCCCGGCTTAGCAGGGTGCGAATTGCTTCTGCTCCTAAAGCCGTAGCAGGCTGACGCATCGTCGTCAGCGGCACTGGAAGATAAGCACCGAACGGCTCATCGTCAAATCCGACAACACGGAGATCTTCAGGAATTCGCAACCCCATTTCAAGAGCGTATTTCATAATGATCGAAGCGATCCGGTCATTAACGCACACAAGAGCGTCTGCTTCTAGATTTTCCAGGAAATCGTGAACTATTTTTTCTTCAATGTTTTTGTCTTGCTCGACAAACGGCAAATAGTTCAGCCGATGGATATGATCGCGGCTTGATGGCAAGTTTTTGCTTTTAAGGGCACTTCGGTAACCTCGCACACGTTTTGTGATTGAGGTTACATCGATCCAGGCGCTTACGAAATGAATGTTTTTGCATTCAAGCCCTGCCAGGTGGTTTGTAATGTCAAACGCTGCCTGCTCGTTGTCAACACATACAATATCAAAAACGCTCCGCCTGCCATCGTTGTAAACATCTCTGTCTATTAATGTCACAGCGATACCCGCCAGCCGGAAACGCTGTGCGATCTCGGCATTGACACTCTGATTTTCCGGTGAAAGTTCAAAAGGCATAAAAAATACGCCCTTTACTTGCATATCGATCAGTTGTTGGCAAATTTGTTTTGCTTGCCCAATGATCTGCTTTTCGTCTCCGTAAGGAAGATCATTTAGCAATAAGATGTGGTCTTCTTCATGTGCTCGACGCGATATCTCTGAAATTATCATACTGGTAAGGGTGACGAAGTGTCCATAATCTTGCGGAGCAATGAACAATCTAGGCATTAACAGTCCTATTTTTTGCTGGGCAGCAGGAGTCTGTTCGCGGACGAAGGTTCCGACGCCGACTTTTCGTGATACGATACCTTTTTGTTCGAGCATTTTAACGGCCTCGGCGACAGTGGGGCGTGACACGCCAAATGTCTTGGCCAGTTCGGTGTCGTTGGGTATTCTTTGTCCCGGTGCATAAACTCCGGATGCAATATCACTGAATAGCTTTTCGTACAGTATCTCTTGTTTTTTGCTCAGCTTCTCTAGCATTTAGGCCTTCTTTCTCTGTAAGTCCATTAGTGACAATATATTAGCGTTGCCTTTCTATGGTTGAACTGGTATCTAACAATAATGATTCTAACAAAAAAAAAGAGGATGTCAAGTTTTTGATTGACAAATCATTAAGATTTGTCAATAATTATATTTACAGGCCTTGTCGAGCTCTGAAATATACCTTCAGGATACAAAAAGGGCGTTTGGGGACGTTAAATTACATTAAAATGTATAAAAAGGTGAAAAAATGAATGCTCCAATCGATTTTTAAAAGAAAACGCAAATCGTTACCGTAAACTCATCCCGTACTGTATAAAAAGTCAGCCCAATATTTGATCGTCTTTCCGGCTGTCTTTTTAGCATGCAGTTTGTTATGTTTGCAGGTCGTTTTGAGTATGCTGGTGCATTTTTGTTCAGTCGAGAATTAATTCAGCATATTTCGTATAACTTGCCGTATAACTTTTGACATTTAAGGTGAGACAGATTAGTATGCGATGATACAAAACGGACTCGTAAAGAGTTATGTGATAAAAAGTTAAGAGGCGTAAGGTGTTTCAGGTAAAGGGCTTACATTCGGGCTAGTTTCGGCTCATAACCCGGAGGTCACAGGTTCGAATCCTGTCCCCGCTAGTCTCGTTGAGTGCAAGTTCTTGTTATATAAGGACTTGCATTTTTTCATGCCAGTATCGTTACCCCGTTATGAGCCCATGTTTTGTGGGTATGAAACGTGGTAGTCATAGGTATGAAGGCCTTCCCCGCTAGTCTAGCTGAATGCAAGTTCTTGTTTTATAAGTACTTGCATTTTTTTATTCAAGTAGCGATACCCCGTTATGAACCCGTTTTTTTGGGTATGTAACGTGGCAGTCGTAGGTATGAAGGTCTTCCCCGCTATTTTGATAACTCAAGTAAAGCCAGTCACTTACGACTGGCTTCTTTTATGCGCAGAGAGCGGAAATTTCGGGCGACGCTTGTATAGAGCGTGTTTAGGCGTGCCAGTAATGTCGGTCAAACCGGCTGGGGCAGGGCGTCAAGGGGGATGTTACGGCCCTGACCTCCCGGGCAAATACCCTTCGATATCTGATCAAAACCTAAGGTTTCGACGAGAGTTAACTTTTCCATGTCCTCTCGGACATTCGTATCAGCTAATCCCTCAGCTCCTTGCCGCTGCTATACCCCGTTTTGTATTCTCTCTGAGGTTCTCACGTTCCATCGCAGCAACAGCGAATAGAACGGGGCAGGTCAGATTTTCACAAAGGATATGAATTGGGGAGGTGATGTTTTCGAAATTGTGTTGGCGTTAAACCAATACGTTTTTTAAATATTCTATGAAAGTACGTTGGGTCTTTAAAGCCTGATTGAATAGCTATATTTTCAATAGTAATATATGAATTAGTTAATAACGACTTTGCGTATTCTAACCTATATTGGTTTAGAAGTTCGGTAAATGTTTTACCGAAATACGATTTGACAAGTTGGCTTGTTCTGGATTGGCAGTACCCAAGATATTTTGCTAGTTTGCCTAAGGTTAACTCGTTCATAAACTCCTTGCCAAAAAAGACCTCAATACAATGTTTGAAATCATTCTCGCTTTGGTCAACAAAGGATGTGTACAATTTATTTTCGATTGCCAATGACAATACTTCCAGCAATGCTTTTATGCAATCGATGTTTCCGTCAATATTGGTTAACGATGCTTGTGAGTGTTTATCAGAACGGTATTGTGAGACGTTTGTTTGATATATAGTATCCGGCGGCAATTGATCTTTGGATTCATATTTAAAAGGTCCAAAGAATATGGCACCTTCGACCCTGTTATTATATTTGATAGGTGTTACGATCTCTAGTACATTTGAGTGGCAGACCTTAACCATGCACTGGGGGGTGTCAATGAGAAAGTTGTGTACTTGATAGTATACAAAAAAAGTCGATTATACTCTCACTTTAACTGGTACAGTTTTTGGGGAGCAGGTCAAGGATCAAACTCTTCAATTTGTATCGTTGACTCTGCCCCCGAAGGGAAAATCTTCACGGCGTCCGCATATTACCCTTGAAGATGCTCTGGAATAATCTTCAATCCCACCCACCCTTTTCAATACTATAGGAAGTCCGATTTCCTTTATCCTAAAAATCAACTCTGGTAATAAAGAGTACGGTTTTTTATAGGATAACCAATCGGCCACTTTTCCGCTAAAACTCTGCAAGATCGCTAATCGCATCGCTACGCTACTGCAAACCGCTTAAAAACTTTGCAGGCTTTAACCAGAAAAGCTATCTTCACGCTGCTAACAAGCTTGTAACTTCACAACAGCAAGGCTGCGCCTTGTTTTTGCCCTTCTGCAAGGAAGTCCGTTCCAACGCATCAAAACCGCAGGGATGCTGTTTTGACGCTCCTATTTTTTATCACCAAATCTCCAAACTATTAAAGATTGATATTAGGGACGGTCATACATGACCTCCGATACGCAACTCCGTTGCTTGACGCTCGGCTGCGCTCGACTATCGGCCTCTCTGCGCTCTATTCGAACGGCGCTTGAGCTTTGAGAATTTGGCGAAAAAAACTTTTTTTTCAAAAAGCCCCTGCAAGTAAGTATTTGAATTAGGGCAAAATCGCAGAGCCTAAAACAAGTACACGCCAGGAAACAACGATCTGTCATTTAACTTGTAATGCTTAACCTCTGCCTGTTGTTCAGCTTTTCATTCTCACTGGAAGCGGTGCTTTGCGCCGCGCTATTGATCTGAAAAAGGCTGGCTGCCGCCAGCAAAAGAAACCACCCCCGTCTACTTGCGTCGGGGGGTGGTTCTTTTTTAACGAAGTTTTTTATTAACCTTTTTTTTAGGAGTATGAATCATGGAAGCAACACAAGAAAAAAAATCAGATCGTAACGCCTTTAAGGATGCTGGCGTAAGCATCGAAACAGCCCCGGACGGTAAGTCCAACACCCGGCACGTCCCCACCATCGAGGAAGTCATTGCTTTTTGTCAGCAGTACAAATTGCAGGCTTCCAGAGTCGGCAAATGGATCTGGGTTCAGTTTGCCGAGGATGCAAAGCCCGCCGAAGCACTTCGGGAAGCCATGAAGAATTTCGGCTTTCGGTGGTCAAACCGCCGTAAGGCTTGGGCGCACAATTGCGGACACCGGTCAAGACCTGCTAAAAAGTCCTCACCTTTTGAGAAGTACGAAGTTCAGCACGTGAGCGGAGCAATCGCGTAATGGAGTATTCGACCGCTTATCGTGTTCAGGTCTTTTTGACCTATGGAGTAGGCTTCCTGCTGGTAGGGATACCGGCGGGAGTCCTGCTCTTTTTGGGTTTGTTCGCTCTCTATAACTCAATTATGAACTTGACCGCTTTTCTCTTTCCCTGCTGGTTGAAAAAAAGAAAAGATCAGCAGGAAAAGACCGCTCTTACACAATCGGCTATGGAATACACTGCAAGACGCAATTTCAAACGCACCGGCGAGCCGATGCACTACATTAAAAGAAACCGGACAGCTTGGATTATTCGACAGCATATCGACAAAGAATCTTTACACAAACCCCGAAAAATCGACAGAAACTTTTTTCAGAAAGGATAAATCATGAGCGCGTATGTTGTAGATGATGATTGTATTAATCGAATTGTAACCTATTTCATTAATGTATCGACCGGAAACGGCCACGAATGGACGCTCCGGCCTCTTGAAGAAATCGGCTTCAAGATCAAACGCAACGCCGAGGAACAAAAACGGCTTGCAGAGGAAATGTTCAAACTCAATTGTCAGTCCGTAGATGAAAGGTACGGAGAAAGACAGGAAGAA
>SDBT01004614.1_pt1 | contig 23337 bp, 21 predicted proteins | sample 2277101 | NCBI WGS metagenome assembly SDBT01 (sample SAMN10404973, study PRJNA504765) | marine sediment metagenome | isolation source: marine sediment core GS10_PC15, 103 cmbsf | place: Arctic Ocean: Southern Knipovich Ridge | collected 2010 | reverse complement strand
AACTATGAGGGTTGGCCTCAAGTAGTTATTCAAGCCGCATTTTTTAGTTTACCCATTATAATAACAGATTTTAGTTCGGCAGGAGAATTTATAGTTAATAATGAAAATGGAATAATAATTCCTATAAATGATTTACCTTCCTTAAAGAGAACAATGATTGGGCTATTAGAAGATAAAGAATTAAGAAGAAGATTGGGCGAAAATGCAAAAAAGGTAATCTTGGGATTGCCTAACAAAGAACAAACATTAAAGCTATATAAAAAATCATGGGACACAGCCACAAAAAAATAAAACTTTTGGTCATCACGCAGAAAGTTGATATTAATGATGATGTTTTGGGTTTTATGCATGGCTGGATTAAGAAATTAGCTGAAAAATTAGAAAGCATAGATGTAATCTGTCTTTACAAAGGCAAATATAATTTGCCAAAAAAAGTTAAAGTTTTATCTTTGGGCAAAGAAGAAAGTGGATCAAGATGGAAATATCTTTTTAGATTTTATAAATACATTTTGCGAGAAAGAAGAAATTATGATGCAGTTTTTGTTCATATGAATCAGATTTATGTAATTTTAGGAGGGTTGTTTTGGAAATCTTGGAAGAAAAAAATTTGTTTATGGTATAATCACCGATACGGTGATTGGATTACAAGAATAGCGTTTAAAATTGCTGATTCTGTTTTTTATACCTCGCCTTTTTCTTTTGCATCCAAATTTAAAAAAGCAAGAATTATGCCCGTCGGGATAGATACGGATAGGTTCAAACGAAAGCAAAATGTTAAAAAAATAAAGAATTCAACTCTTTTTTTAGGAAGAGTTTCTCCGGTAAAGAATTTAGATGTTCTGATTGGAGCTGTAAAAATAATAGACAAAAAAGGTATAAATTTTGTTTTAAATATTGTTGGGGAGGTAGCCAGTGATAAAGATACGAGTTATTTCAAAAAAATAAAAGAGATTTCTCGGGACCTAAAAAAAAAGGGGAAAATAAGATTTTTAGGAAGCGTTCCGCACTATAAAGCAGTTGAAATTTATAGTCAGAATGAAATTTTTGTTAATTTAACTGATTCCGGTTCGCTAGATAAAACAATTTTAGAAGCAATGGCCTGTGAAACTCTAGTGATAGTTAGCAACAAGTCTTTTTGTGGCATCTTACCCGAGGAATTAATTTTTAAAGAGGGGAATGAGAAAGATTTAGTCAAAAAATTAGAATCGGCTTTCAAGTGGCAACCGGAAGAGAGAGAAATAATAGCTCAAGAATTGAGAGATTTTGTTGTAGAAAAACATAATTTAGATAAATTAGTTCTAAAAATAATCGATTTAATTAAATGAAAAAATTATTAAAAAATCTTTTATTTTTTATACTTTATAATTTCAACAAAGACCTTGACGGCAAAGCTAGTATTTTAATGTATCATTCCGTGGATGAGAATAATGCCCTTTTTACCGTTACAGAGGAAAATTTTAAAAAACAACTTGAGCATTTAAAGAGAAAAAGATTTAATATTGTTAAATTACCCGATTTGATTAAAAAGATAAAAGCCGGAGATAATATAAACAACCATGTCTGCATTACTTTTGATGATAGTTATAAAGATAATTATGATACTGTATTCCCGCTTATTAAAAAATATTCTTTTCCTATTACTATTTTTATAGCCACTGACTACATCGGTAATGTTCTGCGAAGTTCGCAGATTACTAAAAAAATATTGTCAGAAAAAAATATTAGAGAAATGTCAGACAGTGGCTTGGTAGAATTCATGCCCCATACGCAAAGCCATTGTTTATTGGATAAAATTTCTTTGACAAGAGCTTGTCGAGAAATAGATAAATCTAGAAAAGAAATTGAAAAAATCACGAGGAAAAGAGCAGACATATTTGCCTATCCCAAGGGCAGATTCACCGCGGATGTTATTGAATGTTTAAGAAAAGAGGATTGGCTTGGTGCGGTTACTGTTAGAGAAGGTTTAGTAAATGAAAATAGTGATTTATTTAAACTTGAAAGAAATTCCATTGATTCAACGACAACCTTTATTCAATTTAAAGGCAAAATATCGCAAACAATTAATAAATATAATCAGATTAAAAAATGGTTAAAATTTTAGATTTTATTAAAGAAGTCTTTAAAGGTAAAAGTATTTACCGGATTTTGTTTAATTGGCAAGTGGCAAAAAATTGCAAAAATTTAACCGGCGAGGTTTTGGATTTAGCTGGAGGGAATAACCCGAGTTATCACAGATATTTGCCGAAAAATTTAAAAATAATCAAAACAGATATAAGCTTGCATAGTAACTTGGATTTAGTAATTGATTTTAATAAAAAATTGCCTTTTGCCAACAAAAGCCAAAAAACTATTTTCCTGTTCAATGCAATTAATATTGTCAAAGATATAAATGGATTATTTTCTGAACTATTCAGAATTTTAGCTAAAGATGGTCAATTATTTCTTTCATCGCTTTTTCTTGCCAATGAAATGATGGAGCCAGATGATTTTTCTCGTTTAACTTTTCAAGGACTTCGGTGCGAATTAGAGGCCGTTGGTTTTAAAGATATAAAAATTATTAGGATAGGCGAGAGATTTACTGCCACCGCGCATTTATTACATAGATTTTTTATTTTTAACATTGTCAGGATATTTGCTTATTCATTAAGTTTACTTTTGGACAAATTAATACCTTCTAAAATAAAAAAGAATCATTCTTGTCCAATTGGTTATTTCTGTGTAGTTAAAAAATAATCATAAAAAAAACTCAAAAAGATGCAAAAATTAAAAAGATTATTAAAAAAGACAAAAATTCATAAACCAATTAAAAAAATACTTTTTACCCTATCTGGTCTTAAGGTAAAGAAAGGATTCGAATTTGTTGCGACGAAAGGATTAGTAAAAATTCCCAAGACCGTAATTTTTGAGCCAACAATAAAATGTAATTTGAATTGCCAGATGTGCTATCAGAAAGAAGAAAGAATTAGAGGTAAAAAAGATTTGACATTAGAAGAAATTAAAAAAATATTTTTAAATCTTAAGAAAGAAAACAAGATAAAAAAAGTCGCTCTAATTGGAGCAGAAGTTTTTATGCGTCCTGACATATTTGAAATTATCGGTTTTTTAAATAATTTAAATATTAAAGTTTACATTCAAACCAACGGAACTTTAATAAGTAAAGCCACTGTCGAAAGATTAAGGGAACTTAAAAACATCACCGGCATTGGTTCTTCATTGGACGGGAAAAAGGAATTGCATAATAAAATCCGAGGCAGAAGCAATGCTTTTGACAAACTTTTCCAAGCCATGGATTTACTGAAAAAGTATTTTACCATAACTATTAATACCGTGATTATGGATGAAAATATAGACCAGATTTTAGATATAGCAAAACTTCTTAAACAGGCCAGTATTTTTAATTACAGTTTGCAGTTTGAAATGGCCGCAACACCAGAAGAGATCGGAGAATCAAGAAAGCTACTTGGTATCAATATTTCAGATTTTGCAGTAGAAGTTAAAGCTGATAATAATTTTTCGTTTGGACTCGATAAGCTTTTGAATATTTTAGAAAAACTAAACCAGATCAGGGGTTTGGATATAACAATTCAACCTAGGATTTTTAATAAGTATCCCGAATTTTATTTCAATGGGACCCTAAGAGAAAATTGTTCCAACCTTTACTGTAAAGAGATAAATGCGATTAGAATCAATGCGCAAGGAGAGGTAATTTTTTGTCCATTTATAAAGAAAAGTTTCGGCAGCTTGCTAGAAAAAGATTTAGAAGGAATATGGAATAGTCAAAATTTTAGAGATTTCAGAATTCGCCTTTTGAAGAATAACCTTACGCCAGTATGCAAAAGATGTTGCAGGCTTGGTTTAATTCAAGCTGAAAGCAAAAAATAATAAAATCCAAAATTTTTTATGAAATTAATTTATCTATCCAATGACAGAATTTTATTGTCCAAAATGTAATATTAAACTTGTTAGTGGTAGGGATTTTTACCTTTGCAAGAAATGTGGCAGCAAGTGGCCAATTAAAGAAGGAATTGGTTTGTTTTGTGAGAGTAAATACTGGGGAGAGGTGGGTCAAAAAGAGATGAATGAGATTTTAAGGATTATTAAAAAGAAAGGAACAGAGAAAGGGTTAGAATTGGCAAAAGATAAATATGATGTAGTTTATAGATTTAGCTGTGATCCATCCAGAGCAGATTGGCGTTTTTATTTGCCAGTTAATAAAAATTGGAAAGTATTGGATGCTGGCTGCGGATTAGGAGGCATGACTTTTTCCTTGGCAAAGATTGTTGATGAGGTGGTAGCTTTTGATAGTTCTCATGAGAGGATGAAATTTGTTAATTTGAAAAGTCATTATGATGGATTGAATAATATTGAAACTTTTGTGGGAGATTTCGACAACTTACCTTTAAAAGATAAAGAATTTGATTTAGTAATTTTAAATGGGGTCTTAGAGTGGTCTGGAATTCCTGATGAGCCAAAAAATCCCCAGGAAGTACAGAAGGATATGCTAAAAAAATGTCTAAGATTACTAAAACCTGGCGGCTATCTTTATATTGGAATTGAAAATAGATTTGCTTTAAACTATTTAACTACTGGAATTGATCATAGCGGATTGCGCTATACTAGTTGGATGCCAAGAATTTTAGCAAATATTTATACCAAGTTAAGAACTAAGAAACCTTATCGGACTTATACATACAGTAAGCGTGGTTATGAAAAGCTACTTAAAGAGTCGGGATTTAAAAAAGTAAAGTTCTTATTGTTGGCGCCAGGTTATAATTTTCCAAAATACATAATTCCTTATGATAATATTTATTGTTTACAATATGCCATTAAAAAATTGATATCGCCAAATACCTGGAAAAAGCGCTTGGTAAAAAGATTTGTTAATTCAATTTTAATTTTAAAGATATATAGAAAATTGTTCTTTTGTTTTGGAATGATTTTTAGAAGAGAAGAATAAATATGATTCAACATCTCGAAAAATTAATTTTGGATAACTGGGAGAACTGGATAGGTGGCATCAAGCCGAAAGGACTTGACTTTTTAAAAATTCATGCCGGGCAGGCAATCCGAAACAAAAAAGTTGGATTTTTTGCTTTCTATAATGATAAGCCAGTTATTTTTGCAAAGACAGTAAGAGAAAGTAAATATAATAAAATAATTGAGGATAACTTTGAGAAATTAGAAAATATTTATAAATATCTGGACAATGGATCAGTGCCAAGACCGATTTATTTGGGAAATTATCATGGAATAGTTCTTTCTTTGGAAACTGTAATTTTGGGCAAGCAGTTTCATAGCTGCAAGAAACAAAAGGATTTAAAGAAATTTTTAAAATGGTTTTTTAAGTTTCAGAGATTAATGATGCAGAAAGAAAAAATAAACAGCAACCAACTAAAAGATTATGTTGATGAATTGGTCAGTAAATTTTTAAATTTATATAAATTAGAAAGAGACTTAAAGGAATTGATTAAAAAAATATCTCAAAATTTAAAAAACGATATTGGTGGCTTAGTTTTGCCTTTAATTGCCCAACATGGAGATTTAACCCCGGATAATGTTTTAAATGACAAAGGAAAGATAAAAGTAATTGATTGGGACAATTTTGGAAAGATAGAATTACCTTTATTTGATTTATTAGTTTTTCTACAAAGGTGGAATGACATCAGAGACGTAAGTTTTGTCCCTAAATATTTAGCTATAATCAAAGAATATTTAAAAGAATTTGATATTGATAAGCGAGCTTTAAAATCATTGATCTTTTGTTACTGCTTATTAGATTTTATTAGAAAAAAACAAGCTTTAACAGATTATGATAAAAAATATCTTAGGGCGCGATTAAAAGAGATTAAAAAATTAAGGTTTAAAATATGAAAATAATTTACATTGCTACTTCGGTTATTCCGTCGCGTAAAGCCAATGCTTTGCAAGTGATGAAAACCTGCGAGGCTCTTAAAAAGCAGGGAGCTGATATCGAGCTTATTATTCCAGTAAGGTTTGGTAGCACAAGAATAAAAGAAGATCCATTTAAGTTTTATAAAATTAAGGATAAATTTAAAATTACTAAAGTTTTTTCCATTGACTTAATTCCTTTTGGGAAAATTATTGGTTCTTTTGGATTTTGGATTCAAAACTTTTCTTTTGCTGTGTTTACAGTTATTTACCTTTTTTTTAAAAAAAGCGAGATCTATTACTCACGCAATGCCCTATCTACTTTTATTTTAAGTTTTTTTAAAAAGAATATTTTTTATGAACTTCATCGATTGCCTAGGTCATTGTTTAGTAAATCAATATTTAAATACTCATTAAAAAGAATCCAGGGTTTAATTGTCATTGCCGAAGAACTAAAAAGGGCAGTATTGGAAAAATCTGTGTTTGATTCAGATAAAATAGCAGTGGTGCATGATGGAGTTGACTTGGCCCAGTTTGATAGTAAGCTTTCAAAAAAGGAAGCACGACAGAAATTAAATTGGCCAATTGATAAGAAAATCATTTGTTATACTGGCAGTTTGCAATATATTAAAGGGGTTGATATTTTAATTAAAGCAATTGATTTTTTACCGGAGATATATTGCTATATTATTGGTCCTCGCGCTAGCCTACTTAAAGGAGATAAATGTTCGTATAAAACCGAAAATAAGAGAATTATATTTTTAGGACAAAAACCATATAATTTAGTTCCAATATTTTTGAAGGCAGCCGATGTTTTGGTAATTCCTCATCGCGATTTAGCCTTTTCTTTTTCACCGATGAAAATGTTTGAATATATGGCTTCTGGTCGGTCAATTATAGCTTCAGACCTACCATCACTTAGAGAAGTATTAAATAAAAAAAACGCTATTTTAGTAGAACCAGATAATCCAAGCGCATTAGCCAAGGGCATCAATTTTATCTTGAAAAATCCTAATTTTTCTGCTAAAATTTCAAAACAAGCCTACAAAGATGTTCAACAATATACATGGGATAAAAGAGCGAAGAAGATTTTAAGGTTTATAACAAAGGTATGAAAATCTGTTTTTTAAATAAGAATTTGAATATAAAAGCAGGAGTAGGTAGATATGGTCGAGATATAGTGGAGAGCATTTTGAAATACAAAGGAATTGAAGTAATTGTTTTGACTGAAGAAAAAAGCGGATACAAATTAGAAAAACCCATTCTTGAAAAATCTCATCTTTTGCGCCATTTTCTAAATATTTTTATTAATGCTTTAAAAATTCGGAAATATATAAAGATATGTGATATTATCCACGCTTTAGATGGTTATCCTTACGGAGTAATCGCTGCCATAGCAAATATTGGTTTAAATAAAAAATTAATTATTAGTGGCATTGGCACTTATTCGGTTCTGCCTCTTGATAAGCCGATAAAGAGAAGTTTGTTAAAATGGGCTTATAAGAAAGCAGATAAAATAACTTGTATTAGCAGATTTACTAAGAAGCAGATTTTGAAGAGAGTAGATTTAAATAATACTCTTATTATAAATCTCGGAGTTAACTATGATAAATTTCAAATAATTCCCAAAAGAATTGCAGAAAAAAAAGAAAGAATAATTCTTGGCGTGGGGGCATTAAAGAAACGGAAAGGATACCATATTTCCATTCCAGCCATAGCTGAAGTTAAAAAGAAATATAAAGATATTAGATATTATATAGTTGGAGGAGAACCATCAGAACTGTATTTAGATTTGGTTAAAAAGTATAGATTAGAAAAGAATGTAAAATTTTTTCAAGGAATATCGGATAAGGGCTTGATTGAACTTTATCATCAAGCCGATGTTTTTTTACTGACCTCGGTTACTATTGATAATAATAATTTTGAGGGCTTTGGTCTGGTTTATCTGGAAGCAGGGGCTTGCGGGAAACCGGCTATTGGTACTTGGGGATGCGGAGCTGAAGATGCTGTGGTAGATAGCAAGACCGGATTATTGGTTTCTCAAAATGATATAAAAGAAACTGCCAAAGCAATTCTAAAATTATTAGATAATCCAAGTTTGGCTAAAAAATTAGGTGAAAATAATAGAAAAAGAGCCCAACAGATGACTTGGGAGAACGTAGCCAAGAAATACATTATGGTTTATAAGTCTTTAAAAAATAAGAAATAATTATGTCAGTAATCTTTCAGCCCGAAAGATTTTTATTAGAAGAACAGATTAAAAAATATAGCCGTTATATGAAGGGTGTAGTTTTGGATGTAGGAAGCGGTAAAATTAAAAGATACGCTTCTTTCTTTGAATATGATAAATATATTGCTCTTGATATTAATAAAGAAAATAAACCAGATATTATTGCTTCAGCTGACAATATTCCTTTAGATAATAACTCAATAGATTCTATTATCTGCACCCAAGTATTGGGAGATGTGAAAGATTTTTCCAAAGTAATTAGAGAATTCTATCGAGTTCTAAAGCCGGGCGGAAGTATTCTACTGACCGAATCTTTATTAAACGAGCTTCATGATGAGCCCGATGATTTTTGGAGATTTACTAAATTTAGCTTAGGATATCTTTTTAAAAAAAATGAATTTAAGATTATTGAAATTAGTCAGCGAGGTGGATTTTTTGCTTCTCAAGCCCAACTAAAAATTCGCTACTTGATTGATAAATTTAATCTTTACAACAGAAAATGGTCTTGGATTTTAAGACCCTTTATAAGATTTTACGGAAAATTTATGCTTTTTTTAGACAAAATTGATAAAAGTAAAGCTAATCGCAAGCATGCCCTTGGTTGGTATGTTTTAGCTAAAAAAATTAAGAAATAATGAAAAAAGTTATTGTTACAACTAGTTGGGACGATGGGGCAATTCAGGATTTAAGATTGTTAAAACTTTTAAATAAACACAATTTAAAGGGAACGTTTTATATTCCTCAAACTATTTCTTTTGAAGTTGAAAGCGGGAAGCCATTAAAGAGGATTTTGGAAAAAGATATCTTAGAAATTGCCAAGACTCAAGAAATAGGAGCACATGGCATCACCCATACTTATTTGGATGAATTAAATAAGAAGCAAATTTATAATGAAGTAAAAGATTCAAAGCATTGGCTGGAGAAATTATTAAATAAAGAAATAAAAATGTTTGCTTATTCAGGAGGAGTATTCAATAATGAAATAGTAAATTCGGTTAAGAAAGCTGGTTTTTTAGGAACAAGAACAACAGAATCTTTCAAAATAAATATAGAAAAAAACCCCTTTTTGATGGGAATTTCACTTCAATGTTATCCCTGTTTCCCTCGTAATAAAGAATGGAGCTTGCCTTTTTGGGTAAAAACATCTTGGGGAAGATTTAAGTTTAATTCGAAGGGGATTTCGGATTTAAAATTACCGATTAACTCATTATTTAATTGGACAATGCTGGCTAAAAATATTTTTAAACACGTTTTTAAAAATGGCGGAGCATTTCATCTTTGGGGTCATTCTTGGGAAATAGAAAAATATGGATTCTGGGACGACCTAGAGGATGTTTTAAAACATATATCAAATCGAGAAAGTATATTGTACCTAACTAATTCGGAAACCATAGAAAGTTACAATTTATGAAAGTATTATTTTTAATAGACAATTTTCCTCCAAGAAGTTTTGGCGGAGCAGGACTTGTGGCTTATAATTTAGCAAAAGGCTTATTAAAAGAAGGATACAAGGTGTTTATAATTACCACCGTTCAAGACAAAACAGAAAAAGGGGAAGTTAAGTTAGAAAATTTGAATATTTTCCGAATTTATAGTAATTACCATCATCGCTGGCAGGCTTGGTTAGGTTTATATAATCCTCAAACTGTTTCTAAGGTTGAAAAAATTATTAGAGAGATTAAACCTGACATTGTCCATGCTCACAATATTCATCGCTATCTTTCTTATTATTGTTTAAAAATAGCCAGAAAATATAGTAAAGCTGTTTTTTTGACTGTCCACGATGTAATGCTCTTTAATTATGATAAATTGATGCCAAAGAACGGAGATTATATTTATAAGGTTAGGGTTTGGGGCCAGATTAAAGCCGCCAAAAAAAGATATAATCCATTTCGTAACATAATAATTCGCCATTACTTAAAATACGTGGATAGGATATTTGCGGTCAGCCGTTCTCTTAAAACGCTTTTAAAAATCAATGGCATTAAAAATACCGAAACAATTTATAATGGAATTAATACTGAGAACTGGAAAGTTAATCCAAGTGTAGTTAAGAAATTTAAAGAGAAGTATAATTTAATTAACAAGAAAATTATATTTTTTGGGGGAAGATCAAGCAAAGCCAAAGGAGGAAACCAGATTTTAGAAACCTTGGCCTTAGTTAAAAAAAAGATAAAAAACATTGTTTTGTTGATTGCTGGCGAGAGAAATTATGCCGAAGAGATGAGAGATTTGGTAAAAGAATTAAAGGTGGGGGAAAATATTATTTTTATTGGCTGGTTAGAGAAAAAAGAATTAATGGCTGCTTATAATAGTGCCGATGTTTGCGTTCTTCCTTCTCTTTGTTTTGAGACTTTTGGCATGAGTAATTTAGAGGCAATGGCTTGCAAAAAACCCGTAGTCAGTAGTTATTTTGGTGGCCCAAAGGAGGTTGTAGTGGATGGGAAAACTGGATATTTGGTTAGCCCCATTAAGGTGAAGTTGATGGCTAAAAAAATTACAGATTTGTTAAAAAATCCAGAAAAGGCAAAAAGATTTGGAAAAGCAGGATACAAAAAGGCAAAAGAATATTTTTCTTTAGATAAACAAGTTAAAGAAACCTTAAAGTGGTATAAAAAATATGTCTGATGTTGTTCTTTTTTTCCCAAAATCAGAAGGAAAAGATACGATACTCTTACCCGCTAGTGTTTTAATGGTAGCCGCGCCCCTGGTTAAAGTTGATTATAAGGTTAAAATCATTGACCAGCGAGTTGATAGAGACTGGAAAGAAGTTTTATTGAAAGAGTTAAAAAATAAGCCAATAGTGTTTGGTGTTTCAGTTCTTACTGGAAAACAAATTTTAAATGGACTAAAGGTTAGTAAATTAGTTAAGGAAAACAGCGACACTTTTGTTGTGTGGGGCGGAGTTCATCCGAGTTTATTACCTAAGCAAACTCTTGAAAATGACTATATTGATTGTGTCGTTATTGGAGAAGGAGAAGAAACCCTTTTAGAGTTAACCGAGGCCTTAAAAACAAAAAGCCCCTTAGGGAACATTAAAGGGCTAGGTTATAAGAAAGATGGTAAGATTATTTTTAATCCCCAAAGAGATTTTATTGATTTAGATAAATTGCCAGAAATGCCTTATTATTTGATTGATGTTGAAAAATATGTTGCTAAGAAATCCTATGCTACTGGCAGACCGGCTCGGAATTTAGCTTTTTATACCAGTCGAGGTTGTCCTCATCGTTGTGGTTTTTGTTACAATAAAGAATTTAACAAGAGAAGATGGCGAGGCAAATCAGCAGAAGAAGTAGTAGGGAAGATGAAAAAATTAATAAAAGATTACCGGATTAATGCTTTTGAAATAGAGGATGATGAATTTTTTACTAATATAGAAAGGGTAAGAAAAATTTGCGAACTGATTATTAGAGAGAATCTAAATATTGATATATTTGCCTCCTGTCGAGTTAATTATGTGGCCGATAATATAAATGATAAGTATTTAAAGCTTCTTTATCGGGCAGGGTTTCGGACATTGGCTTTTGGGGTAGAGAGCGGGTCTGAAAAAATCCTAGATTTAATGCACAAAGATATTACCATCAATCAAGTTTTTGAGACAATTAGGAAATTAAAAAAAGCTGGTATAAATTCGAAATATTATTTTATGGCCGGATTCCCAACCGAGACCATTTCTGATTTGTATAAAACCACTGATTTAATTCAAGAGATGAAACAAATTGCTTCTTTGAGAATTCCTGCCTGGCGAGTATTTACCCCTTATCCAGGGACGGATTTATATGAATTAGCAGTTAAACAAGGGTGGCAGGCGCCAAAGAGTTTGGAGGAGTGGGCAAATTATGACTTTAATACCATTAGAATGCCGTGGGTCAGAGGAAGAGAGAAACGAGTTATTAAGAACGTTGCCTTTTTGATTCGTTATTTAGAGATGGGCAAGACCACTGGTCGGGGATTATTCTTTAAATTAGTCAAAATTTTTGGTAAAACAGTAGATTGGCGCTGGAAAAAGCATTTGTTTTCTTTTGTGCCCGAGAAATATTTTATAAAGTCAATTTTAAAAATTAAAAAATTGTTTTTTTAATTATATTTTTTTGAAGAAAAACCAAGCAATGAAGAAATAGAAAATTTGTGAGAGCAATATGGCTATTATAGCCCCCAATATTCCATAAAGCGGTATCAGAACAACGAAGAGGATTATTCTAATAATTGGATCTATTATATTGATTTTATAAAGTTCTTTAGTCTTCATTTTTGCTTGAATAACAAGCACCATCATTGATATTGGAAAAACCAAAAGATTAAAGGAAAATAATCTTGAATAAAATACAGAATCCATATATTGAGGATAGAATATTTTAAAAAAATAAGGAGCAAGAACAATGTAAATGGCTATTATTATCAGGATAAAAATAATTGATTTGATAAGTTTTTTGGAGAGAGTTTTTTTAATTTCTTTTGTGGGTCGGGTTGAGAATTTTGGCAGAGCAAGTTCTTGGATATTTTGGAGGGGGATTCTGATTTGTCGAATAGGCAGGGTAGCAAAAAAATAAATAGCTAATTTTATTGGGCCCATGAAATGGAAGAGTAGTATTTTATCGATTTGCTCGGCAACAAGAGCGATTATTCCCATAAAACTTAAATGTTTTCCATAAGAGATAATTTTGGAGTTATGTTTTTCACTGGGTCTTGTCTTTTTAATTGTCCAGAAGAGAAAGAAAATTCTTAGGACACTGTAGGAGAAAAAATAAACCAGAATTAAAATAATAAGATTTTTAGTTAAAAACAGAGTTAATACAAGGAAGACAGTTGCTAAAACTTGAGTTAAAACAGTATAGCTTACCTTTTTACCAAAGAGTTTTTTCCCACTGAGATAGAATTGATAGATTTCCCCACTTTTGAATAAAGGAAGAAAAACAGCTATAATTAGAAAAGAGGCAGTAAATTCAATATTTCCCTGAAGCCAAAAATAAACAGCAATGCCAATCGAAGCAATGCTTCCCAATAGACTCCATTTCAATTTTGTTTTAAACCCCCTTTTAAGAGTACCTTCAAATCCTCTTGCTACTCCTTGAATAACTGCATCATTCATTCCTTGAAGCGAGGAAATAGCTAATATAGCCATAATTGATAAAATATATCTATATTGACCATAAATTTCCTTGGGAAGAAGTTGGGCAAAGGCAACGGATAAGAGGAAGGCAGCAGCCATACTGATGACATTTCCTATTGTCAGATAGGAACCATATTTAGCAATATAAACATTGTCCGTCCCAGTAAATTTTTGGGATTTTCTAAGGAGGTTATAAATAAAATTTTTGGTTTTATTAATCATGAAAAAAAGACATTTAATCCTAATAATTATTTTAATATTTGTTGTTTCGATAGCTGTTCGTTATTATCCTGTTTTTCACAGAGGATATTCCTACAATATTTCTGCTGATAATTTAATTTTGGCAAGAAATCTAAGTTTTGCCAATAAATACAGCTTTGAAGATGGAAAAAATGTTATTTTATCCTCTTCTTTAGTTGTAGAAAAAGGCACACCTTCCAGTGCTCTCAATAAACTAACGCCAGTAATTTATGGCAAGATTTTTAATGTTTTTGGTTTTAATCCCGATACTCCTCTATATGTTTCATTATTTCTTTATGCTCTTACCACCGTTTTATTATTTTTATTGGTTTTAAAACTGTTTAAGTTTAAAATTGCTTTAATATTTGCCGGGATTGATATTTTTATGCCTTTTGTTTTAGCCGGAGCTATCTGGTCTGGATTTTATGAGTGGGCAATGTTATTTTTTATAATTGCTATTTTAATTTATTTATGGAAAAAGAAACCAAATAGTCGGAGACTGTTATTAAGCGGTTTATTTTTTGGTTTAGCTGCTTTGACTCGGAACGCTTTTTTAATCTCTTTTATTCCTTTTATTATTTATGATTGGTATACTAATTTTATTTATAAAAAAGATTGGAGAAGGTTCAAATTATGGTTGTGGCCAGCTACAAAGAGAATTTTTGTATTCATTTTACCAGTTGTTTTATTATGGGGAGGATTTATGCTAAACGATTATTCAAAGGGCGTAACCAATTATTATTTAGCCAAAGGAGATACGGGCTATGATGGTCATCTTTTTCTCGATCCTTATACTTATCATTTTGAGAAGGACAGCTATATTGAAGGAATTAAAGATAGTGCGAATGGGGAAACGATAACTTATCTTAAAAAATACGGTTATGATATCAGCTGGAGGCAACATTTAACAACATATTTTTACTCTATAAAATATTATTTAAATAATTTCTTTCGTCAGCCAACCCTAGGTGGTCCGTTAATAATATTTTTCTTAATCTTAGGTGCTATTTATTTATTTAGAACTCGAAGACAATTATTAAATCTAACAATTTTTTGGCTCGGGATTTTATTTTTTATATTAATATTTATTGGAACCAGTAATTGGGATCATTTTTTAGAAATCAGATTTCCATTAGTTTTATTAGTGTCACTGGGATTTTACTGGATTTTGAATTGGTTGAGAAAAGTTGTTACAAGCAAGAAAGTTTATTACTGGTTAGTTATTGGACTCTTCTTGGTTTCATTTTTACATTTGATTCAAGCGGATAAATGGATGTTTCATGAGAAGTATTTATATTCCAGGGTCGAAGAAAAAGTAAATTTAGTAGAGTCAATTAAAAAAAGCAATATAGATGTTGGTGTTAATGATATAATCGCAACTTCTAAAGACCCTCTTTTTCTTAATTATTATACTGACTATAATTATATATATTTCAATCCCGAAACCATTAAAAAATTATTAAGAGAAAATAAACTAAAATGGGCATTTGATCAATTTGGAGTAACGCGCGTGGCAGGATTTGATAGTTTAAATAAGGAGATCCTTGACGCAACAAAAGTAAAGATAATTGACTAAATTGTATTTTAGGGAGTTGACACCCAGACGCACAACGACGCAAGGCTTCGATTGCGTCTGGTTTTTTTAATCAAATTATTTTTCATTAGCTGGCAAGGGCGTTACTAACCAACAAGAAAGACCAATAATAGGAATGATTATAAAATTAGTAACAAAGATTAATAAAGAGAAGCCGATGATTTGTTCAGGAGCAAAACCTAAAGGAATAAGAAGCAAAAGAAAAGTAGCTTCCCGTGTGCCCAGACCAGATATAGAGATAGGCAGAAGCGTTACTAAACTAGCAATGGTTATTGAGACTGCTAAGTAAAGAAAAGACACGTTCGTTATTCCTATGCTCTTAGCTAAGAAATAGATGGCTACATAGGATGATAGCCAAGAAAAAATAGTAAGAATAAAAACATCAAAATAATTTTTAAATTTATATAGTTCTAGATTTTTAATGAATTCAGAAAATGATTTTTCTATTTTTTGTCTGTATTTCGTTGGAACAAAAAAGAAAATTAATCTTTTGAGAACGATTTTAACTCCTTTAATTTTTATAAACACTATAATTGAGATTATTCCAATTATAGCTACAATAGTGCCCAAGATTATTAAATTTTTGAAGAAATAAGAAAAGAAAAAAAGACCAATAAATCCAAAGACGATTAAATAAAATACATCGGCTAAACGGTCAATAATGATACTTATCAAAGATTGATTAAGGGAATAATTATCTTTTTTAAGGTAAATAATTTTTCCAAATTCACCCAACCTACCTGGCGTAATAAGGCTCATAAAAAGTCCAATGAAATAAAATTTGTAGATTTTCCAGAACGAATATTTAATACTCATTATCTTTAAGATGTATTGCCAGCGATACGGCTTTATAACAGAAGTAACAACCATAATAACTATTGCCAGAAAAAGATAGAACAGATTAATGTGACGAAAGAGAGAAAAAGTTTCATTCAGATTGATTTTATATAAGATAAAAACAAAAACAGCTATTCCAATTAGCCGAAAAATCCATTTATTTTTTAAAATATTTTTTATCATATTTTGACGCTTGGGCAATAGTTTTATTTTTCAGCAATTAAAAGCAGGGGATGATAGATTTTTAATATTTTAAGTAATGGAATAGATGTTTTTAAAAGCCTATAAAGCAATTTATTTCTTTTAATTTTTTTCATTATTTTTTTTGCCTTAGGATTCATAATTAACTCAGGCTTATCTATTTTTTCTTCAAATCTCTTCAGGCTTAGGTCTCGAATATTGCTGAAACCCGCCCTAATAAGATTTTTTTTAAGATAGTTCGGAGTTATTTTAAAATTAACAAAATCAACAAATTTAGGATTTCTATTTTTTAGTCTTAGATATATTTTAAAAAAAGATTTTGTATACGGAAGCAAATACGGAAACCAGAATAATTTATAATGACCCTCCCAAGGGAATAAATAATTTGGGGCAAAAATTATTAATTTTCCATTTTTTTTCAAAACTCGATAAGCTTCCCTGAGATATTTTATGGGGGTTTTAACATGTTCGATGACAGTAATGCTGACAGCCAAATCAAAGGATTTATTAGGGAAGGGCATATCTTCACAATCAGTTAAAAGTATACTTTTTTTCTCACCGGTTCTTAATCTAGCAATTTTGACAGCATAAGGATCTATCTCTATGCCCGTAGCCTGAACTTTTTTATCTTTGCAGACCGCAAGAAATCCTCCCAGTCCGCATCCCATATCTAAAATTTTTACATCTTTTGGATTCTTTACACACTCTTTAATTATTTGATAAACCTCTTTTTCGATTTTATTTTTCAAAACACCTTCAATATATGTCTTTTTTACTTGGGGATCGCCCGAACTAAAAGCTCCAGATGACTCAATGCTTTTTTCAAAATATTGAGCGATTTCTTCTTTTAATTTTGATAATTTTAAAATTTTATTTCTTGGATCCATTAGATTTATTTATATATTTTGAAAATATGTCTATTAAGTTTTGAGCAACTTTTATTTTAGTATATTTTCCTTTGATTTCTTTTAGGCCATTCTTAATCAATTTTTTCCCTTCGTTTGGATTATTTTTTATAAATTTAATTGCTTGAGCCAGAGATTTTGCGTCCCTTTCTGGCACCAAAATACCATTGTATTTATTTTTGATAGTTTCTTTAAGTCCTCCTATCTTAGAGGCAATGACCGGCGTTCCTGTGGCCATGGCTTCTAGTGCTGTAATTCCTAGTGGCTCTTTTAGTCCTGCATAAGTAATTGAAGGAACAACAGTAACATTTGCAATGTTATATATTTGCCCCATCTTCTTATAAGGAATATTGTCTAAAATCTTTACATAATTATTTAAGTGATTTTTATTAATTAATTTTAAAAGTGTTTTTTTTTCTGGTCCTTCTCCGGCATAAACAAGATAATAGTCTTTGCTTTCTGTTAGTAGTTTATTTAAAGCTAGAAGAGGAAAAATTACTCCTTTTCTTTTGACCAATCTGGCGGGGCAAAAAATAATAAATTTATTTTTTGGCACCTTAAAACGTTTTTTAATTTTTTCTTTTATTTTTGAATTAGGATAAAATAGTTCTTCGTCAACCAAATTTCTACTGATTTCTGAGGGTGCATGATTTGAGGTTGTTGATTGGATGTGATTTTTAGTATAAGAACTATTTGCAATAAGTAGATTAACATTTTGATAAGATTTCTCCTCTTCTTTTATAAAATAATGATAGACCAAACTATTTTTTGTAATTTTTTTTTGATTGATTAGGTCTTTGACTAATGAACTTTGAACGTTGTGGGCTATCGGTACTTTATGAATAATTTTAATCAGTTGACTAACGTTAGCTGCGGCACTGTCAACAGCATAAATAATATCATATCTTTTTTTTAGATAATGATAGTATAAGATAAAAAATAATGTTATTTTACTTAAAATATAGGTTAGAAGGGTTCGCCAATTGCTGTTGACCAGTATTGAATCAGTTATTTTTACAAGTTTAGGATTTGTTTGACGATATTTTGAGACGCCAAATATAGATAAAATATCCACTCGGTGTCCCAATTTTCTTAAGCCATCAGATATCGAATTCATGTAAGATGTCATTCCTCCTTCGTGGGGCCTTGTATCTGTACAGATGCAAATTTTCATAGATTTTTATTTGTTTGTTTAGGATTAAAAAATATTTTTCTAATATATTTAAATAAACCGAGTTTTTTAAAAAATATATATACTCTCATTTCTATAAGAAGATACCAGAAATTATTATTTAATCGGAAGAGAAATAATTGACGAGCTATCCAAGCCGGTATTCGCAAGATTTTTTTGATTCGTTTTAAATTTTGGAAAGTTAATTCCGCAAAAATAGACAAATATTCATAAAATTTTGCTTGTTTTTTAGTTAACCACGGCAAGTTCTCAAGGGAACAGTATCCTCTTAAGGAGTGTTGGGCTAAACTTGCCCATTCCTCTAATGTGTCTGAGCTTTTAAAACCAAGTCTTAAGCTTTCCTCATAGAGTTCACAGCCGGGTTGTGGGCGAAAAGTGTTAAAAATCATAGTACCAAGAGGATCAAATTTTTTAATTTTTTGTGCAAATTTAAAAGTTTTTAAAATTTCTTCTTTTTTTTCGCCCGGTGCCCCGACAATGAATGAATAGTTGGTAAAAAATCCATATTTATAATTTAATTTAGCAGCATATTCAACTTCTTTTAGGGTAATTTGTTTTTCATAAACTTTTAGCATTCGTGGCGAACCACTTTCAACCCCTATACCTAAATGCATACAACCACTTTTTTTCATTTCCATTAAGATTTTTTCTGAGATTAAGTTCGGTTTATAAAAATTGACTCTAGTATTTGCTCTCCAGAGAAATTTATAACCCCGGGCCTTAATATTTTTCAGAAGATCTTCTATTCTTTTTTTGTTAAGTAAAAAAATTTCGTCTTCAAAATTAATATATTCAGCCTTATATTTATTAATTACTAAATCAATTTCTTTTAATAGTTGTTCGACATTTTTACCACGATAAAATTTCTTTTCCTCAATATCGTTAATGCAAAAAGTACAATGATAGGGACAACCTACGCCGGCTAAAATTGGCATTACTCGTTTTATGTCACCGCCATGCACACCAGCAATATCAATATTTTTATAGATATATTTTTCAACGTCTAATAAATCATAATTAAAAATTGGAAGTTGGTTAATATCTAATGGTTTATATAATTCTTTATTAAAAACAATTTTATTTTTTTGTTTGTACAACAAGCCATTGATGTGATTAAGCTTTTTATTATTTTTTAGACTATTCATTAATTCTAATAGTGGCAACTCACCATCGCCGTGGACAACAAAGTCAATCAAGGAATGCTGACAAGTTTGTTCTGGAAATAGGGTTGGATGGATTCCACCCCAAACAATAGGAATATTTTTATTTATATTTTTAATAAATTTCGTAATATCCAACGCTGAAGCAATATTGATTGTCATAACCGTCAGGCCAATTAGTATAAGATCATCATTAATATTGTCTGAAATAGATTGTTTAAAATTTTTATCCATTGGAGTATCAATGATTTTTACTCGAAAATTATTTTTTTCTAAAAACGTACCCAAAGAAAGCAGTCCCAGAGGCATATATTTTTGACCATAATCTAAAGATTCTTCTTCATTTTGACCAATAAAGCGACAGGGATTGATTAAAATTATTTGGGGTTTATCTTTATCCATTTAAATTTTATTATTGCTTTTGGATCTCGCCCTTAATAACTAAAGCATAGCCCTTTTTTGAGTGAGAAAATAAAAAATCTTCCAATAAGGCTAACCTTCCTATTGCTGGGACAATTATTTTATACAAAGAGAAAAGTTTATTACTAGTGGTTTTAAATAGGTCAGTTTGACGTTGGTATGTTTTTTGTTTTTTTGAATAAAAAAGTTTGGTAAATTCTGTAAAAAGTTCAGCAAAAAGAAATAGCGTATAACGAGCCGCTACAATTTTAATTCCATTTTCATTTAGGAGTTTTTTAATGTCTTTTAAATAATAACCATTGCGATAATGTTTTTCACTTCCGCTTTTATGATTATGCATTAATTTTTTTAGTTTTGGATGCATTCTAGGTTTCTTTAAAACGGGTACCATTATCAAAACCTTGGCCTTATTTCTTCCTACTCGCACTATCTCTTTAATGGCAGCTCGATCATTTTGAATGTGCTCTAAAACACCGAGATTTAGTAATTTATCAAAAGAATCGTCTTTAAAGGGCATCTTTTCTCCTCTGCTTAAAACATAGTCGGCCTTAGTTGTTTTTTTGGCGTAGAAAAGCGAAATAAAGTCAGTATCTAGACCCATTAAATTTTTGGAAAACTTAGTTAGAAAATCTAAACAATGCCCCAGGCCGCAACCAATATCTAAAATAATATCTTTGGGTTGTGGCTTTAGGTATTTAAGAAGATATTTTTTATATAACCAGAAATGAAGCGCGTATCGAAAAGGATTTTCATTTGGTAAATTTTTTGAAGATTTGTATTTTTTAAAATCTGAATCCTCGAATATTGGGATATTGTTTATAAGGGGATAGTGTTTTTGGCAATATAAACAATCTAAAGATCTTTTTTTAACAGAAAGTCTTTTTTGGCATTTTGGACAGCAAACAATTTTTTGAAGGAGACTCGATATCATTTTCTATATCTTAAATATTTTTAAAGCTGAACCAGCTTTTTTTATCAGGTCTTTTCCTGATTTTAATTGGGCGATTCTTTTGAAAATATAACCGGGGCGCAAATAGAATGATTTGTAAGCTTTTTTCAATAAAGAAAATAATTTTTCTCGCGATAATTCTTTTTCCCAAAAATATGGTTCAAAATCTTTTGTAGGGTTTTTGGCAAATTCTTTCCAGATGTCTTTTGGCACTACTTTTTGTTCTATAGCCATTCTATAAAAATCAGTAGCTGGGAAAGGAGTAGCGATGGTTATATGTACAAAAACCGGTTTAATTTCTTTCATAAATTTGATTGTTTGCAGGATATCTTTTTCTGTTTCGGTTGGTGAACCAATCATAAAGTATGCTTCGGCTTCTATTCCTATTTTTCTGGTTAGTTCGAATTTTTCTTTGACCATTTCCAGAGTTATTCCCTTCCTTAAAACATTAAGTATTTTCTGAGTGCCGGCTTCTACCCCATAATGAATCCTTTGGCAGCCAGCTTTTTTCATTTTAGTTAAAACTTCTTCATCCACCGTATCTACCCTTGTTCTGACGTCCCAGGCAATTTTTAAATTTCTTTTCAGAATTTCATCACAGATATCCATAACTCTTTTTTTATCAACTCCGAATGTGTCATCATAAATAAATATTTCCTTGATTCCCATTTTTTTACATTCTTCCATTTCGTCAACCACGTTTTTTGCTGAACGCGTTCTGAACATTTTTCCCAATTGAGGACGGTTGCAAAAAAGGCATTTATATGGACAGCCTCGACTGGTGAACATAGTTGTAATTGGAAAGTTTGAAGATATTGAAGAAAAATACTTTTTATATGGAACTAGGTGACGTGCTGGAAAGGGTAGTTCGTCTAGATTCTGGATAAATTCAGTTTTTCCGCTGTTTATTGTTTCGTTTCCGTATTGAAATGCTAATCCTCTGATTTTTTTTAATTTTTCAATATCATTAATGTTTTGAATCAATTCCAGCGCTGGTTTTTCTCCTTCGCCAATTACGCAAAAATCAACAGATTCCAATTTGGCCGTTTCCTCCGGATAGATTGTTGGGTGAGGACCGCCAACGATAGTTTTAATACGTTTATCCATTTTTTTTATTATTTTTAGCGTTTCAAGAACATCTATTAATGTAAAAGTCATTGCTGTAATCCCGACTATATCCGGTTTTATTTTTTTGATTTCGTTTTCTAATTTTTCGTAATCAAGTTTTTCTACTTGGCTATCAATTATTTTAACTTCATGATTAGTGTATTTTACAAGATAGCTAGCGATACTCATTAAACCAAGGGGCGGAATAAATCCACGCCCCCTTTCAATTGTTTTTGGCAAACAAGATTCTATCGGATTTAGCGATGGAGGATTAATTAAAAGAATTTTCACGTTAAACCTTAGTATTACTTCTAGTTTTGATAACTAAATCAGCTATCATACCAATAGCGAGCATTTGAATAGATGAAATTAAAATTACTGCTACTGTAGCATCCGGGATTTTTATCATATAAAAATAGCCATAGAGGAAAATCCCTACTCCCAGTAGGAACAAGATTAAACTAAAGGGAACAAAAACTTTCAAAGGATTGAAATATAAAATTGTTCTTATCATTAGTTGGAAAAAAATCAAGGTATCTCTAATTGGTCTAATTTTAGATTTACCAACTCTTTTGGAGTAATTAATCGGAATGTATTTAACAGCATAGCCATTGGTTAAAGCAGACAAGGTGATAGTGGTAGTAAAAGAAAAGCCATCGGGGAGGATAGAGATAAATTTTTCCAAAAGAGGTTTTTTTATAATGCGTAGACCAGAGTTAAAATCAGGGATTTTAGTTCCAGTAAGATAATTAGCCAATTTATTGATAATCCATTTTGCCGGTTTTCTAACTAAAGGAATTTTTGCCTTTTTACCAGTCCTTGCCCCAACCACCATGTCATAGTCAGAAATATGTTTTATTAGGTCAGCGATTGATTCACTGGGATAAGTGCCGTCAGCATCGATAATTAAAACCCAATCGTATTTACTAGTTTTTATACCAGTTTTTAGAGCTGCGCCATAGCCTCGGTTTTCAGGATGGTTAATTAATTTTATATCCTCAATTTTTTCCAAAACTCCTTTCGTTTTATCGGTTGAAGCGTCATTGACCGCAATTATTTCGTATTCTAAATCGAGTCGCTTTAATTCTTTTTTAAGTTCTTCAATTATTTGTCCAACTACTTTTTCTTCATTGTAGGCAGGAATTATTACACTTAAACTTCTTTTCATATTTTTATTTTTATATTATTTTATTATTTTACTTTTATCATCTTCCTCCTCCTTTTAGAATAATATTGATTGTTTTTAAAATAATACTTAAATCAAAAGGAAAAGAGCGGTTTTTGACATAATAAAGGTCATACTGAACTTTTTCAAAAGCATCTTTTATTGTTGAACCATAGCCGTATTTAATCTGGGCCCAGCCTGACGCACCGGGCTTTATAAGATATCTTTCTTGGAAAAAGGGAATACTATTTTTAAGTTGTTTATGAAACTCTGGTCTTTCTGCGCGGGGACCGACAAAGCTCATTTCTCCTTTAATAATGTTCCAGAATTGAGGCAGT